>ENA-UOTX01001883-UOTX01001883.1-compost-metagenome-genome-assembly--contig:-NODE-1883-length-12640-cov-19.481732_pt1 | contig 12640 bp, 8 predicted proteins | sample MGYA00238143_ERZ746982 | MGnify/ENA primary metagenome ERZ746982 (study PRJEB28758, sample SAMN06268862) | compost metagenome | isolation source: single cell | place: USA: California, Emeryville, Joint... | reverse complement strand
ATCAAAATTGATCCATTTGAAGATTTGGACACACCAACTGAAAAGAAGCTCGGTGAAATCGTCAAGAAGAAGTACGACACCGACTTCTACATCCTCCACAGATACCCTGAGGGCGCTAGACCTTTCTACACCATGATTGCCAAGGATGACCCAAGATACACCAACTCTTATGACGTCTTCATGAGAGGTCAAGAAATCATTTCAGGAGGACAGAGAATCCACGAGCCAAATCTCCTTACCGAGAGAGCTAAACACAAGGGAATCAAGGTTGAGACTATCAAGGATTACATTGACAGTTTCAAATACGGTGCTTATCCTCACGGAGGCCTCGGTATCGGTCTTGAAAGAGTCGTCATGCTCTACTGCGCCTTGGGCAACATTAGAAGAACTTCTATGTTCCCAAGAGACCCTCGCAGAATCACTCCATAAAGAGGACGACACAGCAGGTAAGCCAATATATTGCTCTCAATAAATATTAAGTAAGTAGTGTAAGAAAGAAAAACCAGAATTGAGTGATTTCACAAGTAAGCATTCATGTTTTAGCAGCCTGAAATCGATAAACTTCCAATGATTTGAACAAATTCTGAAACCATTAGATTAGTTAGGGAAAAAAAAAAACAAACCTAAACACAAAAAACCAAAAAACTTTGAAAATCTTTAACTAAAAACAAAATGAAATTAGTTGAAATCACAACGTGACAGTCTATCAAAATAACACAGAGAATTATCCTCCAGTTGCTTCCCGAGTCGAAGTGTGAAAAAGAAATTAGAGCTGTTTTAGTTGCAATAAAAATGCTATACTGTATAATTATTATAAAGTAATCTCATTTTTCGAAAGAAAACAGCAAATATTCAAGAAAACTTAGAGGAGAGATACCAGATCTGATTTAGTTAAAATGCCCTGTTCCAAAAACTACTGAAACCAAGAAGTTGTGCTATTTGCTCTTCAGATTCTTTCCAAACGTGGATTTTATTTCAGCATTTCGTTGTCTGTTTTCTTGTCGTTGTAGTTTCGTCTTTGCCAATCTTTGCAACTAATAAAGTTTAGGTTTTCGCAGACTATACAATGAAGCTCTTACTATGACTTTTTCAAGAACAAGGTTGTTTTTATTTAGATTGGCTTCATCAAATCCATAATTCTGTTTTACGATTTTGCTAAAAAGTTTTTAGTTAGAAATCTTCTGCTGCTATTTACCTATAAGGCAGTATCTCCTCAATCTCTTTGAACCTTTTCAGAGATTGCTGGAATTTATTATTGGGATCTCCCACAGGTTCTCTTTCATTTGTATTTATTAAAGTTTTGTCCTCTTGAATATATTGGCATAACAGGTTTTCAAGCGCACCGATGTTTTTATTTGTTCGGAATACTCTGAACTGAGTCTTATGTCTCCGTCGTTTCTTCGGCTGTGTTGAATTTGATTGGATTCGCTGTGTTGGATCGGCATTTGGATTTGTGGCAGTTTCTAATGGTTGTTGTTGCTGCTGCTGATTTTCCTTCTCTGCAACGACAGTTTGTGTTTGAGGAAGTTGCTCAATCTATTCAACCGCAATCAGATGGGAACAATGAGACGGATTTACTTTGGGCAATTTTTGACTCAGACTCCTCACCAGCAAACTCTCTGACTTATATTTTTCCAATTTTTTCTTCAGGTTTTGGGATTCTTTCGTACCTACTTCCAGATCCTCCAACCTAGTCATGAAGAAGAGCTAATTGAACTAGCTTTTCATATAAAGACTCACATATCTCGGTATTTCCGCAGCTCACTTCGTTTTTGAGTTTTGCCAGTCTGACCAGGCTTCCAAAATTGACTCATATTTGACATCATACTGATATTCAGAGTGAAATCCTTTTTGTCTGGAACTTTCTCGGGTTGAATAGCTGGAAGCTTTTCATTTTTTGGTGAGGATTTACCTTCAGCAGGTTTCTTTCCAAATTAATACAATTTGCAACACTCGATTAGAATACCTCTTCTCCTGCCTTTTGCTCAAGAGAGAGCGTCTGAGCAACAACAGAGACTTTAGGAAGAGTAGCCACACTCAAACTCTTAGTTGACATGATAATTATACCTATAATAAACAGTAATAAATTTTGAGAAATGTAACTCTAACTTCTCACAACAACTCGGTTTTCATTGCTAATTTGCTGTGATGAGTAATTTCTAATGCTTTTAATTACTTTCTGATCTATCGGATACCTTTAACAGCCATCCTGATGTTTAATTGTTGATACTAACCTTCTCAAAAGAATTTTTCTGGAATTCGAAAGGGATTCTGATCACTAAAACCCTATTAGTCCATTTTGACACGATATAATTCTAATGAATGAGTTCCATTGAAAACAAGACGACAAACGTATCACAACAACTCCTCTTTACATTTAGCTTGTTAGATTTGTTAAGGTAATACTGGCCATGAAAGATAGATAGATTAACTGAAAAGAAATTTTGGAATTCATTTGATTTTATTGCTAATATTTGTTATTGAAGAGTCTCTTCTCATCTCTCGAGATGATAAAATTCGAATAAGATCAGCTTTCAAGATCAAAAAAAAAAACTAATTGCAACCTTTGATCTTAGGGTCGATATGTTTAGATTGAATTGCCACATATTTAGCTGAAATTTGATGTATAATGCTTGAATGGATAGTATTGCGGAGGACCAGGAATTTCTAGTTTCGACTTATCAATCATCACCCTCTCTGACTTGCTAAAAGTTGTTGGCGAGGAGCCCTTCTTTCCAGCATTTTGAATCTCGTAATATCCTGGGCCAGGGACTTCATGCGGATCATCTTGTAGCTTTCTCTTGCTTTTGGGCATCGATCCGCCCGGAACCGGGAAAGAGAATTCACTCTATTATTAAAAAAGTGTTATTATTATGATGAAAAGGTTAAGAAGCAAAAGGAAATTTTAAAAAATCAACAAAATATTATGAGAGCCTGGAGAATCGTAAAATTAGACACACGAAATCGCCGCGAAATTGATCTAAGATTAAATCTCGTTGGGAAATAATCAAACTATCAATCTCATAGCAACTTGAAAATAATTTCGAGTTGTCAGAAAATTCAATGTGCTTAATTTTATGATTTGACTCCCATAGCACTAAACATTGCCTATCTGAAAAGAACGCTGAGGTTGAAAGATATGTTCTTACTAAGACAGTTTGTGGATCTGGAATGCTTCTGCTGTGACTTCGATTAAAGTTAGAACCGGTGGAACCTGGAGATCTTGTTTTGAATTGGCCTGACCGATTGCTGGAAGTCGTCATATTCTGGCCGCTCTTAGTCTGAGAGTCCCTTCGATAGCCTGTACTTCCTTTGTCTTGAGAGGCAAATGAGCGAGAGTAGCTTTGGTCATAAGAAGGCTCGTAGTTTTGCTTGTTAAATGATGACAAGCTGTCAGAATGCTTTGATTGATAATGTTGACTCTTAGAATCACCTCTTTGTTTGTGAGATTGATTTTTCATTGAACCATCCAGGATTTCATTGGAAGGAGGGTAATTTTTCGTTGTTAAGGATCCTTCTTGTTGCCCCTTATTCGTTGCATAATTTCTCTGCTCTGTTCGGAGTCCATGAGAATGTGCAGTTTTCTCACTCTGTATTCCTCGATCGCTAATTGGCACTGGTGATTGGTCCTCAGATCCAATGGCCTCTTGGTCTCTTCGGTGCAAGGTAGCACTAGCGCTTTCAAAGTGTTGAGGAGAGCTCAATTCTGACGACGCGAGGAGAGTCGCGGTGTTGGGAGGATTATATACTTCCTTCGGTTCTTCTTCAAATTTATCTTGTGCATGGATGTTTGTATTATTTTCAGCTGCATTTTCCTGGTAGTTAGCTGACTCGCTAAGTTCTGACTCATGCTGCTCATCAATTCTCTGTGTCACGTATGATTTACGAAACTATTAAAAAAAAGGCCATCAAGAATATAACTTTCGAAGTTTTCTACTCGGGAGAGATATTCTCGTGAGATATGCTCGACTAAATATTTCGAAATAAAGTCAGATGAGAGATTGAAACTAACAATTGAAGGTTACTGAGGCCTTGGGTGATTAGAGTGAAGTTTTTTAGAAAAATTTGTGAATTTAGTTCGTACTGCTCGCTGATGAATTCAGGGTCTTGAACATTGGACTGTTCCTCAAGTTTTTTCAATTCTAAACCGAGTTAAGATAGCGAAAGAAGTAGAACTGAAACCTGATATTGTGAACTGATGCTCAATTTCAAAGATTTGGTTGAATAATTGGGTCATTTTGCGAACAGAACCTTGACTTTCGAGTTTCATGAGGATGACGGAAATATCTTGTAGCTGTGAGATAGTCTGTTGTAGGCTCCTGAAAGTATTTTCGTAGCTCATTCCAAGTTGCAAATTGATATATATTTATTTTTCCTTTATTAGGTCTAAGTAGCGCACAAGAGTACCTATGCAAATTCTTTTGCGAAAAAATTGAACGTTGCAAATCGCTAATACAAAAAACAAATCTCTGTGGTTCCGTAGTATGAATGAGGAGTAGAATTTATGTTTAATTCAAGAAATAAGTGTTCATGATGTGGAAATATCACGATATTATCAAAACCAGTAGGCATGATTTAACCGTATTTATGCTTTTGGAACTCTGATTGTGTAGGAGATTGGAACCCCAAAGATTTTACGAAATTAAGATAATTTGTAAGCGGTGATTCTCTATATAGAACTTATCCTAGTTAGGTAAAAAATTCATTAGCTTTGTTGAGTAAGTAGTCGTGTTGAAGCCTCCTCAAACATTTTCGTAACTGCATTGGTCAATACGACCAATGCAAACGAAAAAACCATTTATAGAAATTTGAATATTCTATAGAATTATGATTAAGAGGATTTGAATCATGGAACTTATTAAAGAGCACCTTTCCATGCCAAGAGCAACTGAAATCTGAAATCCTTTGGTTCTTGATCCTTCCTTTACTTGTTTTTTCTCCTCTTCAATTTGCTTTACTTAACGCTCTTGCTTGTTTTGGAGCTGTCGCATTTAACCGCCACTAATCTTACTCCCTGCGACAGATTTGGTCTGGCTTTTTTGAAGAAACAACATTTGGTCTATATCAATAAGCCTGCATAGCTTAGTGGTAGAGCATTCGCTTCGTAAGCGAAAGGCCGTGAGTTCAATCCTCACTGTAGGCTCTTTTTTTTATTGTATTTTTGGAAAATATTAATAGTTACAAGAGAAATTGGAAGTTTTACTGGGAATTTCTTATTCTCACATTTATTCGATAAGATCAGGAAAGTAGCTAAGAATTTCGTTCAATTGGTCAATACTTCTCTCATTTGCAATTTTTTCATTCACTTAATATCAGTATATATATATCAATATATTGCCTGAACATGGAATTTCTTAACAAAAAATAGAGTAGTGTCTTACATTCCCTTAAGTAAAACTAAATATCAGTCAATATCAGTCAGTCCACATGCGAGAGATCTTTCAAGCTAAAAGAAGAATAGTGGACAAAATCGGAATTATGATCATCAGTTTAAGCAGCTCCCGTCAAGAGTTTTCAAATCATATTTACACTTAAAATTGTATTCTCATTTATCTCTTTGTTTTGTAATCTTTTCCAACGATTTTGGTAGCCACTCGAACTAATCTATTGAATTACCGTCTCGATGAGCTGTGAGATATTCTCCTTCTTGATCATTTCTGATCTAGTTGTTAATCTAGAGGGTGAGTGTTATGTGGCCTCCATCAATGCACTTTCTCAAGCAGCTTCACTATCAGTCAATGGTATTTATAATCATTTTTTTTTTTTCTTCCCTCTCTTCAAAAGATGCAATTGATATTTGAACTAAGGAGATGTGATATGCACGAATTTCAATTATCAGTTAATCTTACAGCTGTATTTAAAAAAATAAAACACTCTATAACCGAAAGATTAGTTTTTCGAAAATAATGGAAGGAGAAATCATTGGAGCTATCAAGATAAAGGATGGGCTGTTCATAGGAGATCAATATGCTGCCAAGGTAATGATTTACTCAATAATATGACCTTACTCTGAGAAAAGGACCTGGATTTTATAGTTACGAACAAGGTAACTCACATTATTAACTGCGCAGGAAGAGGAGTTGAAAACTGCTGGGAAAGCTTTGGTGTAGTATATCTGACCTTCAATTGGACTGAGAGTGAGACCCAAGTACATCGATTTCGACTCCTATCGAAGCTAAACTTGTTATGGTGCTAGGCTCTGTTCGACACTCGCGATGTCGTTGTCAATGAAATCTATAATTTTGTTGAAGAAGCCGTTGAAGTCGGAGAAAGCGTTTTAATCCACTCAATGCGAGGTCAGAGCCGTGCATGCTGTGTTATTGCAGCTTATTTCATGAAAAGGTATTGAAGTGATCAACAATCATTATCTTACTCAGTATGAAACTGAACAAGGTTCAATTGGACTTTGTACAAGACCTTAGAATTCTTAAACTCACGTCGTCCAAACCTCGAAATTCGCGCAAACTTCTTTCATCAACTGACAGATCTTGAATCAAGGTTGATCAAACCTGGAACTCGCCAAGCAAGTTCAAATTGGACGGACACAGTCAAAATATATGACAGCGACGAAATTTTGATCACGAATACATTCTTGAATGCCAAGAATGCTCCGATTGATGAGCATCTAATGAACCCAAATGCAAAAGGTCGGAATTATTATTGACAACTCACCATAACTATTGCTTTAGTGCTGGATCTTCAACAAAAGATCAATTGGAAAGAACATCTCGCACACTATTGTCCAAACCCTCCTAACAAAACTGAATCTTCAAAGAAAGACCCTTCAAAAACAGTAGTTCGCTCAATACTCAAAGTAAGCAATTCAGCAAAAGGCTTGTCACAATTATTTTCATCACATTATAAAGGGCTCGAAAAAATTATTTAAATCTGATACTGGTGAAGAAGTTAGAGAACTCACGAACAAAACGCCTGGTTTCAACGGAGCATCAACACTCGTAGGAACCTCAAAACCAAATCGAAGTTCTAAATCCTTGCTGGGTGATGACGGAAGATTTGACTGCACAAATATGTCTAAGACGTTCTCTATGACGATGGGTACTTCGAGCAAAATGAGCCAGCTCCATGAGAAGAATAACAAAACGAAAACGAACACTCAGCCTGGAACTCTTGCACGAAGCAGTTCTGCTAGCACATTTGAGAGAGAAGGAAGCACATTGGTTGGAGATGGAAGGAAAGTCAGCACACTCTCCAGCGAGAAACAAGATATGAAGGCATTGAGACCGAATGGAAGCAGTCAATTGTCTTATAATAGCTATATGCTCCCTCAACATTCTAATTCAGCATCTTCTTCTTTTAAGAGCAATGCCCCTCAATCAACCTCTCAAAAGCTGGAGTTAAAATCAAGTAGAGTTGTTACTTACTGTTAGATCTAACTTGTTAACTTAGGAGACTCGAGGGATGACACAAGTACTAAAGAAAACAGAGAATTTTCATACACAAGTGCTGGCATGAGAAATAGTTTCAAAAAAGAAGAAAATAATCAAGCGGCTCCGAGCAGCAGTAAAAGGAATTCCAGTTTTCTCTCTGATAATGACCCTCTTTCAGTTTCGTTAAGCTACACAGCGATGAAGCCGTCAACTACTGACTTTGAGAAGAAGAACTCCCTCGAAGCTCAAAGAACGGATAAGAAAGCAGAAGACCAAGCAAAATTTGCCAGCAGTAGCAATAAAATATCAGATAACCCGTATACTCCATCATCAGAGTTGGATCAATACACAAGAGTAGTCCATCGCCTCCTGTTCATGCTCATTTAAGAATTGTTTTCAGAAGGCTCAGCTGAGTCAGAGCAGAGAGACAAATTCAGTCTCACCACTACTCAAAAGAGATGAAAATGTAACATATCAAAATAGAGGCATTGAGAGAAACAGGTATATCGATATGTAGAATTCCCGCTAATATTGCCTTAGTAAAAGCACCGTCAATACGAAAACTGAGAATTCACAATCCCACGCAAGCTACTTGAATGGGCTATTTTCTTCAAAGCTTTCTAGTGACACATATTCAAATCAGAAAGGACGTAATTATAAAAAAAAAAATTGAAGAACCTTATTAATTTCTGAGAAGTTTCTGAAGTAAAAAATGCGAGCAGTCAAGCAAATCAAATCAACTCCAGACTTCAATATCAAAACTATCTTTCAGACAGCTTAAAAGACATAAAGACGTCTAGCATGATGAACAATTTAGCTGGAACGAATAAATTTACGACTCCTTTTAATACGACGTCCTCCACTGAAAAACCATCGAGCACTGCTATCCTTGGACAGAGAAACGTTCCAATCAAGTAATTACACACTCATCCAACCTCTATACTGAAATTTAATAATTCACAAGAGCGACTTATGAAATAGCTGAGAGGCCCAAGAGTGCAGTTTTCAATAGCAAGACATCAAACCCGCTAAGCATGAACGATACTCTAAGCAGGTCAAAAGAAAACCAGACTCGTCCGAGCTCTGCTTCAAGCCAGATGAGATCTTTCAGTCCTTCTGTCAAGAGTAAATTACTATTTCGATAACTTTTCTGATTTTAATAGGTTCAAAACCCGTACGAAAAGAGTCCCCAGTAAGAGGTCAATCTCCTCAACTCAGACAACGAAGCTCATCTCCTGTTCAAATGAAGCCTTATAACACTGTATATTTAGGGCCTGGTCCTTTTAAGCCAAAATGGAAGTTTTAGCTCATTCGCTATGGCCAACAACATACTATATATAATATCATTTTAATATGTTTTGGAATAATTTTTGACTTGTATTGAATCGTACTCCTCAGATTCTGGGGAAGTGTTTCAATTTTCCTCGTCCATAAATTTTCTTAGTTGACTTGTGATACAAATCTGCATAATACTTGACGATCATTTGCAATCTTAAGAGCAGTTCATGAAAGTATGAGGCTGATTAAGGAGAGAAGAGGGTCTAATTATATTAAAATTCATATAGCAGCTAATAATGAAACCTAAGGAAATCTCATTCAAGTTTCGAGTCGGCTGCAAAATCGAGCCGTCGCCTACAGCTTCTCACAAATAATTTATCTATTTCTTTTTTTCTATCAAAGGATCATTGTTTTTTGACACTGGAATTCATTAGTACAAATCCTCTGAAACAACTTCAAATGTAAGAGACTATGAATAAGGCGAATTGTTATGAAATCATTCACTTCAGATCAATATCATCTTAATTCTTATTTTTTTCTTTTTGTTTTTGAAAATACTAAATTCCAGCGTGGAATGGATGGCCTTATTTTCTCTCTCTTACTCGTCAACGATTATGCGACAGTTTCTCGGAATGAGACGACTTTCTCCTCACCCATGGCTGCAACAACACCAACCAGTAGCTCCTTTCCATCTTCGAAAGCAGTCTTCAACTTGCCAACCATCTAATAATATATTATATTGCGTTTAGAGACAAATCGATATGGTTATGTGTGTTACCTCTTCAGAGTCTTCATCAGTTGGGAGCTTCAAATCTTCTCTTGTTGTCCCATCTTCGAGCATCAGAGAGAGAAACCCATCGCTCTGGATATCGATCAATGTGTAATCCTTTCTGGTGACATTTGGAACATCGATGTTGTGGGAAGTAGGAGCAGAGTCTTCATATTTCTTGTCAGTGAAGATATCAATACCAGTGATGTTGGCCTTAGCGTGACCGTGCTTGCCAGTCTTGGAAGTGGTAATTTCAACAATCTATGTGCATTCATTCAATTATAATGTGTCGGGTAAGTTGATTGGGAAAAGAGTTTACCTTGCAAGGTTTTCCACTCAAAATGGCATACCCACCTTTCTTGAGTGAGCCAACTTGCATTGGGTAAGTCATAGATGCACCAGACTCAACTTTATCAAAAGTTTCATCAATATCCGCCATTTTCTGAAGGTTTTTCTTGTAAGAGGGAAGTTTTTTCTCTGATTTATTTATTAATTATAAAAAATATCGAAGGTATTTATACCCTAACGAGCGAATCAAAATGGGAGTTGTGATTTCGTGTCTGACGAAACGAATAATCTATTTTTTAGAATTTATGTGTCGATAGTGGAGACAGTATGGGAGAGAAAACCTACTAAACCTTAAAGCAAATTAAAGTTCTTTGAAGTTTTTAATGACTGTTTCTGTTCTTGCCATATTTCGGTGGTCGAATGAAGCGAGTGATTATGATTGTTCAGCTTTTTCAACGCGAAATATGGCCATTATTTACATATTTTTCATTTTCCAAGGTGATCGTGCTGAAATGAGAAATATTCACATGGAGAACATGAAGTATAACTACTGTTTCTAGTAATCCAGCATCTCTAGGGATATCATTTCCATTTTGAGATACTTCTGAAATTGAAGCACCGTTTGTAATTTCTAAGACAAAAATACACGAGAGCAAAGGAGTGAAATTAGTCCCATGGAACCTACATAGAAGCTAGTTGTAATGCTGAAATAATGTCGTTTGCTTCCAAGCAATCAGCAGTTTTTGATAGTAACAGGAGGATACATTGAGGTAGCAAGTATGAAGATTATGGATATCGCAAAATCATGCTCTTAGAGAGAATGTTTCAGAGTCTTAAAGCCAATTTCTAATGTTTGTGTTCTGATGGGTCAGTCATTCTTAATTTCCCAACAATGCTCTTCTTATATCTCAAACATTTGCCCGTCGATTATGAATTAGGATTTCAAAGCTCGAAGCCATCATCTTAATGATAAAATGCAATGAGGAATAGAGGCATAGCAAGTAAAGGAGTCATAAACTCAAATGGATGAAAAGATAGAAATCTACAAACACAAGCAGTAGTTATTCTTAATGCCACAGTGCCTCAATACTCATTTACAATCAGAAAATGATTGCTCATTGTTTTCTCTGAATGAAGCAACTTGCTCTTCACCGGCAGCAGCGACAACGCTGACCATGAGATCTTTGCCATCACTGAAGGCAGCCTTCAACTTGCCAACCATCTAATAATATATTATATTGTGTTTAGACTCAACTCGATATTTGTATGTGTGTTACCTCAGCAGAGTCTTCATCAGTTGGGAGCTTCAAATCTTCTCTGGTGGATCCATCATCAAGCATCAGAAAGAGGAATCCATCGCTCTGGATATCGATCAATGTGTAATCCTTTCTGGTGACATTTGGAACATCGATGTTGTAAGAGGAAGATTCACACTCATCATATTTCTTACCCGTGAAGATATCAATACCAATGATTTCCCTTATTGAGGTGGTAGCGTAGATTGTTACGATCTAGAGTGAAAATACACCAACTTAGAAAAAAAAATGACAATAAAAAGGCTGCACCTTGCAAGGTTTTCCACACAACATGGCATAGCCACCCTCCTTGAGGGAGCTGAGTTTCATTGGGTAAGTCGTGGCCGCAGTTTCATCAATTTCTGCCATTTTCTGAAGATTTATGGAATTTTATTTCGGATTTATTTATTTAAATTATAAAAATACCAAAGATATTTATACCCTCACGAGCGAATCAAAATGTGATTTGCGATTTGTGATCTGATGAAACGAATAATCTGCTTGTATCTTGAGTCATGGGTTTTGCGTGTACAATGGAAAACCTACCAAAGTTCCTTTTCCTCTAGATCTTGCAACCTATTATGCTGTTATTGAGTTTGGCGAATCTCAATTGATGCTGGACAATCGTATTATCTAAGATTTAGTCCAGGAGCAACCAAATAAGTTTGCCACTCTCAAATTTTTTAACAGAGAGATTCTTTGGTACATATCATACATGAACCGAAATTTTCACAATATTCATTAGTGCTGCAGCTTACTGGAAGCTTCAAACTGAGAAAAGATTTTTCAGCATTTCATTTATGTTACAAATTTCTGCATGGGAGTGAAATGACAATAAGAAAGAGAAATAAAGAGAAGAAAGCATTTGCTTCACTGAATATGTGAAATAAGCCATTTTGCCATCTCGCACAGATCATTTAGCTTGCGAAACGAACTTATCAAACGAGTAGCAGATCTCTGTCGAAAAGGTCAACTCATTTTTCTATTTTTCAACTTGCTAGAGTTAACCCTCTAAATCAAATATGAGCTATCTTCTCATTTATTCATGAACTTAATGAAAGCTTGGTGTTTATTGAGATTCGTTCACTTTGAGATCAGACAGAGACACCATGTGTATATGTTTTGAGATAGTATGAAATGATGTGGAATTGAGTGGCCTAGAGAACTTTCAGAAAAATACTGTTGTTGAAAAGGTTGCAGATAACAATCTCACTCTCCTTAATTTGCAAGTTTTTAGGTTGTAATAAGAGCATTTTCCTTTTTTTTTTTGGAGAATTTCATTGGCTCGCACTGATAAGTTTGAGCCCATCGTAAAGACAAAATAAATGTGTGAAACTTTGAAAGTATTCAGTAGAACTGAAGTAGTGCAAAACTATACGAATGCTTTCTATAAAATTTACACAATTATTTAGACTTCAATTTGTGTGGGTTGAATATTCATACCCAATCTTCTCATCAACGATTACTGGGTGGATTCTTTGAATGAGACGACTTTCTCTTCACCGACAGCAGCGACAACACTGACCATGAGATCTTTGCCATCTTTGAAGGCAGCCTTCAACTTGCCAACCATCTAATAATATATTATATTGTGTTTAGACTCAACTCGATATTTGTATGTG
>ENA-UOTX01001882-UOTX01001882.1-compost-metagenome-genome-assembly--contig:-NODE-1882-length-12717-cov-22.097864_pt1 | contig 12717 bp, 10 predicted proteins | sample MGYA00238143_ERZ746982 | MGnify/ENA primary metagenome ERZ746982 (study PRJEB28758, sample SAMN06268862) | compost metagenome | isolation source: single cell | place: USA: California, Emeryville, Joint... | reverse complement strand
GATTTCACAATCTAAATTGAGGAGCATTGATCTCTGTAAATTTTGAGGCGACTAGTGTTAACGATGCAACAAGGTGAGGTAACCGAAAAATTATAGAGCATATGAAAGTTTTTCATGTTAACTAATTAAAGAACAAATTCTATTAAAATGAATTTCCCAGATCTATTCATTTGCGTCGCAATTCTCCTAAAACGCTACCACTCTAAAGGATTTGTAGCCTTGGACCACTGATATTTCCCTCCGCGCTTTCGAAACGCCTCTCCATCAAATCCGCTATCATCCAAAGCACGCAACACTCCTACATCCAGAATGCTCTCTGAAGACTCCTTTTTCCCATTCGTATTCTTCAAAAACCTCATCCGTTCATCCAAAATCAAATAGCTGTTCCTCATATCCTCATTATTCTTAGCAACGGGATGATTTTTTGCATACCTCTTAATAAACCCCTCGAATTGCTCCGACGTCACTACCATAGACGTCGCATCTCGCAGGGCGTCTTCCCCAGCATTCTCTCCATCAATGAGAAGACATTAGAACACTTTCCAACGATAAGGCTTCAATTTTTCAATGTGAACATTCATATCTTCAAGGTAGTTAGCGGAGTTCACTACGGTGTTAATCTTAAAGAGTATATTATATTCTTTGCACCATTCAGCGATTCGCTCGAGCTTGCGAAGGTGCGCTCTGCCAGAAACTCCTCTTCCTATTTTAACTAAGGTCTCTTCATCAAAGCTCTCGCAGGAAATCGCCATAATATCCAGATCTTTGCCATATTTCTGAAACCAAGTTTCCTTGATCAGGCTTCCGTTCGAAACGATGGATACACTTTCTAATTGGAGGTCATTTTTGCAAATAGGTGACTAGGTCTCCTAAATATTCAACCGTAAATGGCTCTCCCCCAGAAAAATTGATTTTCTTCATTCCAGCTTCTTTGAGCTTTGCTAAGCCGCGCTTAGCTTCTTCGATGGGAAGAACAAAAGAAGTTATCGCAGTATGAAAACAGAATTTGCAAGAATAGTTACAGAAGCGAGTCATGACGCAGTTCATGATCTTTGGACTTGAATCAGTGTTTGTGTTAGCATTGCTGCTACAATCGCTGTGATTGGGCTGAATATTGTGGATTTTTGCTCCATTTGCCGTATTCTTTCGCATGAATGGAACAACGAGCAAGAAGTAGCCACAGAGGATAATGGAGAACGTAATAATTATGTTCAACGTCATGCTTGATTTCGTTTTATATTTCTCAGTGCCAGCCGCTCCAATTAAAAATAGATCAGCGCTCCAGTACTTTGAAACCTGTGATCGAGAAAGTTTTTCGAGAATGAAATGATTTCGACAAAATTATTATTCAAGTGGATTGGAATCCTTACAAAAATCCTCTTTTCCAATTGTATTGAGCCTCTTGAGTACTCCTCCAATGCCCTTGAGATTTACTTCTTTGATAATAAATGCTTATTTATACACAGCTATCTCATATATCTATCCATTTCCCCTTGTTATGCTCCTCAGGTAGTTATCATAGAAGATGTTATCATGGAATCGTCATTTTGTTATCTTAAAATTTGTCACAACAATACGTTAAAAAAAAACAACAGTTACGAAACTCTTAGTACATGAATAAAATTGGCGCATTTGATTTGCACGATTAAAACACTATATCACTCGAAGGGTGAATATCTTCTAACCACACATCCTAGCTTTACGAATTGAAGAACGTGCTTTTTTTCCCATAGTGATCTTTATTATCTTTCCTTAGAAAACTCGACAGGTCCATTAGCCCTGTGAACGGTGTATTTGTATGAATCGAGCCTGATGATGGAGAGTTCAGACTGCTATCGGTTTTCGAATGCTTTCCGGGTGAAGGCTTATCAAGAAGCAACCGTTTTGAAGACTTTCTTTTATCCGCAGAACCAGGCTCCTTACCCAAAGGAATCGGGACTCTCGGCTTCTCCGGTTGCTTTTTCTCTTCTTTAACAACTCTAAATCAATTGTTAGTTTCTGCTCAAATACAACTACAATTACTCTTTAGGTTCTTTTTTTGTTGGAGCGAGATTATCTTTAGTTACCCATGGATGTTTTAAGATCTCAGGCATAGTTATTCTATTCGTGTCATCAACGTTCAGCAATTTTTTAATCAAATCGATGAGTTCTGGACTGCAACGCGCGGCGACCTCCTCGTCAATGCTGTATTCTCCCGTCATTATCCTCGTGGAAATCTCTCTGCGGCTTTTTCCTCCAAACGCTGGTTTTCCATGCAGCAAAGCGTACAAAATGCATCCCAGAGCCCAAATATCCTGCGCTGGGCTGGCGTCAAGATTCAATCCCTTAAGGACCTCTGGCGCTATATATCTCAGCGATCCCGCCTCGGTAGGGTCGCTGTTGAGGTCACTAACAACACCAGCGATACCAAAATCAACTACCTAATAATTGTTTGTTAGCTAACTCAGAGTTTGAGCAGTTAAGTCCATACTTTTATATTCTTTGAAGTCTGATTCTCCAGCAATATGTTCTCTAGCTTCAGATCTCTGTGAATGAGTTTTTCATTATGACAGTAGTCAATTGCGCTCAACAGCTGCTTGAAAAAATGCTTGGCTTCCTCTTCAGACAACCCGCCTTTCTCCTTTACATAGGCGCCGAGCTCGCCGCCTTCTAGATATTCCATTACGAAAACAAACTCCATGGTCTCGAGACTATAAAAATTCAGGATCTTCACAATATGCTTATGCGTCAGCGCTTTCAGCATCTCTGCCTCAGCAAAGATTCTATCCATATCCTTTACACTTCCTAATCAATAAGTCGGCTTGCATGTAAATAATACCATCTTTCGCCATGCTAACTAGCTTTATCGCCACGTTCTGGCCCGTTTGCTTATGAGTCGCGAGCACGACCTTGCCATAACCTCCTCGACCGAGTTCCCGAATGATCTTGTATTCAGAAAATTTGGAACTTTGATCAAAATCATCGCCTTTAGTTCGAAATTTAGCGAATAAAGCACAGGATAGTAGCCAGTACCCTCTGATGCGTAGAGCTGAGGAGCAGATTTTATGAGTTCGATATCGGTATTGAGCATTTCGATGCCGCTGGAGTCAAATAACCTAAAATTTTGTGCGTTTTTGAACTTCAGCTTTTTAACGATTTCATCAGCCAGTTCTTTGAATGTAATGTTGCTTCGCATCTTTATCTTTGCAGAATTTTTATGGTCTGCGTTGGAATAGACGATGACCTTAAAATTTAATGAGTTTGAGGAAGAATGAAGGCTGCGTTACTTCTCTGGCTGGAAGTTTGAGGTCATCGTAAGGGTAGTCTTCCATAGTGTTAGTACTTGGGTTCTGGTAGTGAGTTTCTCGAGAAGTATTTTTGTTAGAATGCTTCTTATGATGCTAACTTTGGTCCTTATATTTTAAATATTAATTGCATCGAAGCTGGCCACGACTCATTGGACGAAGAAGAAGTTCGCAAAATAAAAATACTAAATGCAAAGGTTCCTAAGAGTCTCGGATAGCGGCTAATTTTCAGGAAATTCTCACGAAAAAAGAGAGAAAACGTGGATGTTAAAGGGATATCTAAAGCAATAAAGGCTGTTTGAATTCACTCATCATTTAAACTAAAAACAATCTGCGTTTGAGATTAGCCAGACGTTTGGAAAGGAGTTTTCGTTTGTTGTGGGCTGTGAATGAGAGAAGTATATACCCGATTGTTGTGATCAAAAAATTAGGCGAAATACGAATTTTTAAAAGCGAACCCTCGTATATAATTGGCTAAAATCGATCAAATTTAGCGGTGCGAACTTCCGGACCATACTACATTCTTAATTGTCTCCTAATGACAAAATACTAATGAGATCTTCTTGTTGAGCAAAGCTGGAGCTTTCGTGTTACTTTTCGAGCTGATTTTCGTGTGTTGAATTTATTAAACTTTACAAACAGAACATGAAAAGTAGACATCTGAATTCAACGAGATTCTGAAAGCCCACTCAACGAAATTTATCTGTTAGCAACAATTATTGAGTGCCTTTTTTTTTTTGGTTTTTCGATGACAATCGTTGAATTGGAATAATTAAAGGAGAATCATCCAAAGGGATATTGGGAGACCCAGCGAATTCTGGCTCTCAATCTAAAAGATCTTCAGATGTATATTTTATTATTTTTCGAGCTCGATATGCCTTTGGCCAATTTACTTAAAGTAAATCCAGGAAAATTTTGAAGAAACAGAGCATATTGTACCTAATCCATTTTCGCAGAACTTAAAGGATAAATTTTTCTGTCATAGCCTTCTTCACTCTTGCAACAGCTTGCATCCTTTTGAAATTTTTCCTATCCCTAATATGTTGTTTGGCGTAATAAAATGATGAATGTGATGGTAGACAATTTGAAAATTTCTCTTTTTTCTTCCCATTGCCGCCTCTGGTTTAATGGTTTAACACACGATAAGCCTCATTTTAGGTGCCTAAGGATGAAATTCGGGAATTCAGTCCATGAAAGTAGATTTCAAAAATTGCTGCTTTTTAAGTTTAAAACCGCTTTCTGGCTGTGCTTTATGAGAATTAAGCCCTTCTGGCAATGAATCCCCTTGGAAAATGCCTGAAAACGACTCAAAGGTAGGTGTCAATCAACTCAATTACATGCTTGTAGATCATAATTGACCCAATCGCCTCTAAAACCAGCTTTTTTGATGCCATCAGCGGCAATTATAGTAGGCTTTCTTGCAACTATTCACATATTAGATTCTGTTCTTCAGAAATCGCGTTTTTTGTCACAGTGCACTGGAAAAGGAGGGAAAGAAAGCCACCTACTGAAATCTCAAAGCGCCAACCTCAGGCGAGGCTCGAGATAAGTCACCCGACACGCCACGAGTGCACATTTGATTAATTAATCGAGCTTTTGCTCGATATTTTAATTTCTTGACATTTTTACTAACAAAATTTTTTTAATGTGCGAGTACACTATATTCACTCTGTGCTCTGTACTCTATGTTTCACACTCGCATTCCTTCTCAATGTAAAATAAAGTTTATTCCATTTATATAAATTAAAATCCAACGAATCTGCTCCTTCCTCACCCAAACCTCGTCCCCGGCTTCCTCAAAACCTCTACACCCTCAAAAACCCATATTCTAATAGCAAACTCCTCCTCAAAGTTTCCCGTGGTTCCTTTGGCCCTTGGGACCCTACCGAAAGGACAAGAAGGCCTAATCACTGAACTTAAAGGCTGGATGACACAATTCTGATGGAATAAGGAGTTCATTATATCTTAATCTTCTATAGTCGGACACTGAATGGTATAGAGAGCAACAGTATGCATTAATTATGTATTAATCAGTTACTCTGTGATACATATGGAAGAATTAGACTGGTATTACTTAGAATGACAGCAAAACTCCTAAGCAAACCTACTTTTTCTTTGAACCCTTGGACTTCTTGGCTGGTTTCTCATCTTCATCGTCGTCATCGCTATCAGAGCCTTTCTTCTTGCTCTTTCTCTTTTTCTTCTCAGGCTTGCCGTGTTCCTCTTCGAAATCAGCTTTTTCCTGGTCATATTTCACCTTGAGAGCAGCATTTTTCTTCTCGTACTCAGCTTTCTTCTCTGCGTCAATCGCGGCCCATCTTTCTCCGATAACCTTGGTCAGCTCAGTCATTTTTTTATCAGGGAATTCTTTCTTGACATCCTCGTAGATATCTTGCTTGAACAAGAAAAAGGCCGTCAAAGGCTTCTTTGGTGGGGTTGGCTATTAGGAAAGAGGCAGGAGAGTTAGCAGGGGTGGATTATAAATGAGTTCTTACGCCATCATTTTTCTTCTTTGCCATTTGGAGTGTTAAATGCTCGAGTTGTTTTTGCTAAGGGTTTTGAAAGAGTGATTTAACTCTCAGAAATTTGAATAATGAGATTAGAATGAAATACAGTGTATTTATAGCAGAATTTTAAAGTAGAATATTAAATTAGCAATTTAAAAGTCCTTCGGGAATTCAGAGCGATTTATTAGCGTTCTCAAATGCAAAAGAACGTTTGTTAAGAAAACCAGAAATAGTTTAGATACTAAGTCCTTAATAGTTACCAATGGCTTACGAGTCTCATAGTCTGTTGAGTTACACTAAATCATTGAGCATTGCACATTTAAATTGAAATTAGCGGGAAGAATTAGAAAGGTTTAGTTTAATCAGAATCCTTCGATTAGTAACTGGGAAAAGACTACTATATCTCTTATGACATTAAAGTTCTAACTTTTACCCTTAAACGGAAAATTTGCGAATTTATGAAGGTCAGTGTGAAGTTAAAATTTGTGAAGCGCTTCAACTTGCAAATTTTTGCAAATAAAGCGTTGAATGATAGGAAAACGAAGGTTTTTGTCAATAGCTCAACCCATCAAGGCAAGGGTCTAAGGATAAGTACCCACATTTTATCCCAAGTCGCACATGACGTTAACTTAATGACATTAACTGAGGAATAATTTCCATTGTAGCAGGCAAATCAATTCAGTTATGCCCTTCATTTCTCCGCCATGTGCTGAGACCTTCCAAGAGAAACTAGACAGTGTGAATAGAATCGGCTTTGAAAATAATTTGTGTCTAGTTTAGATTGAGATTGCGAAAAGTCTTCTAACATGATTATGAATTATAGGCATAAAACATCGTAAGGGAAACTCTTGTAAGCAAAATACTCTATCTGAAAGCTGCGTAAACCAGACTCCTCGGCCTTAGCTTTTTTTTATATATCTAAGAAAGAGAGGATGCACTTGCACCTTTTGCTCTAATAATAAGCTATCCATGATAATACTGTATCGTGAACGAGCACGTTATCGTTGCTATGACTTGAAAAAAAAGTTTCGATCGACTATGACAATAAAAAAAAGGAAAATATGCTCTAATTAATACTCAAAGTTCATGCTGCTATCGGCCCATCAACTACTCATTAAGTCTCTCTCTTTACGAGACAATTTATACTGCTCGCTAATTCCAAACGTACACTCTTTTGTCAGCACCTGCTCCAATGATATAATAATCTGAAGTTACTGCTACCGCATGAATCGAGCCAACTTTGTTTTGAAGAGTGCTCACACACGTCGACGTCGCTAATTCCCATATCTTAATAACGCCTTCGCTGTCACAACTCAAGAAAGTCTCGTCCTTAAACTCTCCCACGTTCAGCACAGGATTCTGATGGTCAAGCAGCGTTTTCAAGCAGAGTCCTTTGTCAATACTCCAAATTTTCACCATTTTGTCAGGACTGCCACTTATCAACGTATTATCATCAGAAAGCAACTTGATGCACCACACCGGTCCTGAATGTCCTGCCAGTGTATCACGACACTGATTTAACTTCTTCTCTGAGTCCCAAATTTTAATCATTCGATCGCCTCCCGCTGAAATTATCGTTTTATTATCCATCTTAGCAGCTAGTGCCAACACTTCTCCTGTGTGTCCAACGAGTGTTTTAGTGCATTGGCCAGTTTCTGAGTCCCACAGTTTCACCTGATAATCCGAAGAACCGCTTGCGATGGTCTTCCCATCAGCGAGTACATGGACAGTAAGAACCGCATTCACATGGCCTTTAAGTGTCATCGAATGATCAGGGATTTTTATCACTGTATTCTCTCCATCGTACTGATTGACTAGCTCGCTAGTTTGCCAGATTTTGATGGTTTTATCCCAGCTTCCTGAGACTAGGTTCCCGTTCATGAGCATTGCAAGAGAGCGGATCCCAGAGGTATGTCCTTTGAGCACTTTGACACAGCGGAACGTTGAAATATCCCATAATTTGATAAGCGAGTCGTCGGAACTTGACGCGATGAGGTTGTCTTTCAAATGAACGAGACTTAAAACTGCTCGGTTATGCGACGTAGGGAAAGACGTCGAAAGCTGGAGTCTTCGGACTTCGACTGGCTGGCGGTTTGGACCAAACGTATTGTCTCCAATTCGCTTTTTCTCGACTTTTTTGTGGATGTCTTTCGGTACTACAGGCATCGAGCGCAACAGGTCGCGTTCTTTCAAATATTTATAGTAATCAACGGTTTTCACGCTGCTGAGACTTCTACTGACCACGCTTCCTCGATCTGTGTTCAATAGGGAACGTTTCATCATAGACCGACTTTGTGGACTATTGATACGTGTTGTGTTCAGCTCTCGTTGAGATAAGTTAATGGAGTTTATCGTGGACTTATTCAGCATAAATGTCGAGTTGAGTTTCGATAAACCCTCATCGTCCTGGTTGATCAGAGCGGTGATGTTTTGCACCAATTTGTCCTTAAACGCGTCAAAATGACCTTTAATGATATTTAGACGCTTCCCTTCAAACCGAGGCGATTCCTCCGTTAGGGCCATGAGATGAGAATACGCTGCCTCCAGGTCACCCGGAGTTGTAAACTGTTCTTGGTAGTTCCTTAGCAAATTATCGATCAACTCGAGCAACGAACTCACCGTCATAGGATTATATTGGTCAAGGACTTCCTGGAAGCTCTTAAACGCTGAGAGGTAATACGACGCGAAGTTTTCTCGGATCTTATAATCAAACATCTCATAGGCTGTTCTAAAGTTTTCTGAAGCGAGTTTAAGCTGCCCATGCACTGATTTTCTGATTCCTTCTAACGCCTGAGTTATATCTGAGATCATTGCATCGATCTCCTCGTCAACAAGCGCTTGCTGCGCTTTGATTTTTTCTGAATGTTCAGCTTCGAATACTCTTTTGTTGCTCAAGACGTTGTAAATATGGGGAGCGTGCAATAGCCCTTTCATTTCGAGTTGCTTCTTCTGTTCAGTGAGGAATTCATCGAGGTCTTTGAGATCATCCTCGTGTCTGCAATGCGATTTTTTGAATACACATGCCGTGCAATAGACCCGGTCATTGTCGCAGTCTGGCTTGAGACAAACGTACTCAATCTTTTTAGTTGGATGTCTCTTGCAAGGAACATAGAATTCCTGTGGCGATTGCCGTTGGGTTTCTGAGGCAGACTCCATTTGGCTCTGGATTCTTAAGCGACTAATATCAAAATAAATTTATCTTCTTAATCATCGTATTTTATGAAACTTCTGACTATATCTGGTTAATGCAACTCTTAGGCATAATGTATGAGATAGTCTAAGCAAAAGGAAAAAGCTTGATTGAAGGTAAAAAATTAGATGAGACTCGAAACCGTTTGACTACAGATAAAATGATATGCATAGCTATTGTATTAGAACTAACAACAATAATAATAAAATATGGATAGCATTGTAAAATCAATAACAAACAAAAAAATACCAGCAAAATTAGTGTTATAAATCAAAGTCCAGCAGTAAAGGTGTTTATATCCTTGAAAGAGCTACAGTGGTCGTCGTCAATCAAGATCAGATTACCTCATTTTACTCAGGTACTGAATGAAAGAGAGGCGTGATAATTTACGACAGGAAAACATTTTGCTACTGTAGCTCTCTCAAAACATTTTAGATTTCTTTCCATAGTGTCCTCGAAGAGATATCGATCCCGCAGGCCTCGCTTCAGTCTGGAAATTCTTATAGGGTGTGGAAATGCGTATTCCTGGGACAACAGCGCCTAGTCTTTCAGGGGAGAGGAGCTTGTTGCTCTTGGACTTTTTACTTCCAACTAATTTACAAGTAAATGATTAATAAATTGTAACAATAATGGTAAATGTATACGTTCTTCAAGGTTCAGCTGAAATCTGCCGGCATATTTCTCAAACAAATTCATCTCATCGTCCCTGAATTCGGCATCAACAACCGGCGATGGACTTTTAAATTTGTTCTCTCTCTCTGTACGCTTCAGTTCCAAAATATCCACATACCCTCGCGGTGAATACCCGTCAAGATTTGGACGTAAAAACTGTGTTTGAGTATTAAAAAAAGTCTTTCCTCTTCTTTTCCCTCGTGTAACTAAGCTCTTATGTTCATTGTTTTCGTTAACCATATCTAAAATAATCATATTATTAACACCAATCGAAAAATCATCATTTATACGCAAGTTTAATGGGGGCAAAACTACATAAGAATCCGTATTTTTCGTCCCTTGTTTTGCATGAAATGAGCTATTTGAATTCTGAAATCCATCTAACTTCGACCGAGATTTGCTATGATTCGCTAGTTTCTTTTGCCCAAGCCCAGTCGCATCAATCAGCATCGTTCCTTGTGGCACTGGAGACTCATTCTGAAAATTTCTCGAGGAGTTGCTTTTATTTTCTTCGGGCTGACGAGGGTAAAACTTTTTCTGCGACATACGAAAAGAAGCCTCTTTTTCATCTGCAATGGGCAACTTTTTTGAACCCAAATAATCAAAATGCTGAGCTTTATTTGAATTTAATTGCGCATAAGACGAGGTTTTCAATAACTTGAAATTATCGTTTTTCAATGCGTTCATAGACATTTTCTGTCTGTGCCCTTTCCTGCTTTCCTTGAAATCCTCGTCCTCTTCGTCCGCTTCAACGATGTCAAAGTTCTCTTGTTTTCGCGGAGAAAGTCGCCTTGTCAATGGATCCTCAGGAAAGTGCTCTTCACTGCTATCACGAGTGCCGCTAAACACATCAACGACTTTAAAACTGCCACCGAAAATTTTATCAAGGGTTGTATTGGGCGGAAGTTTTTCAATTGAGGAGCTTCGTTGTTTTAGCTGGGTGATTTGGAGTGAAGGCTTTAAATGCCCCTTTGGGTCAAAGCCAGATGGTATCGTTGTGGATTTTTTCCTTTTATGCTGCGGTCCGTCCGCTCTGCCTCGGCCTGGCGAGTCCATGCGGCCGGAATGCTCTGTGCTATTCTCTCCAAAACTGTATTCGTTAGGATCGGTTCTTGTGTACTGATTTTTCAGAAAATCGTAGTGGGTCTGGTGGCTCTGTAGGACTTCATGGGTAGCGTTAACAGGATAATCTACGAGCATTGAACTAAGGTTTAGGTGCTGCCGATTTTGTGGGTGATTGCCTTAATGATCCTTTTATTCTCTGTTTAATTGTTCTGAAAACTGGATTAATAACCAAATAAAAATTGTTAGGAAGCCCTTGTGATGGAAAAATTCCAAGCAATTATGGAAATTGCAGCTAGTTTTTCAAAATGTAAACTTTGATGCCGCATGATTCGTTGTAATTGTACCATTGGCCACTGTATTCATAATATAAGAGGAAGGTTAATATGTCCGACTTCCTGATATGATGCAGGCTGATATGAGGAGGGATAAGTGATAATTTTTGTTAGAACCAGCTGAGATCGAAGTGTATGAAACCATAGTGACAAGGTAAAGTTATCAGACCGTTGGGTTTAATTGAAACAGTATTGTCTAGACAAAAAATCTAATAACAGTTAAGTTTTACTGATCAATCTATTTATGCAAAAATATTAGTACTAAAATAATGATGAAGGACTCTTAGTGTTTCAGAAAGCAAAACGTTTTTGGATTAGAATTACACTTCAATCCTTATGCTTGGGAGTTACAGCGGAGTTTTGGAAAATTAGTATTTAAAAGATGAATTATTCACATTGAAGTCCAGTTGACCTTCCAGAGCGCTTGAAGAACATTCTACTGATGTTTCAGAGCTGATTACATTGATGCATTATCAAAAATAATACTTCCTATTCCTCAAAGAGGACCGTTGTGGCATTTAAATTCTTTGAGATTCCATGAATCATTGAATGGAAGAGGCTGCTTTTTTACCTTAGTGAAAGACAGATTGATAACCTCCAAACATTCCCAACTTGTATTTTTCTTCAATGCTGCAAGTCGTCCACTTTGAATGATATTATTTGCTAAATTTAGATGTTCTAAGCTTCTCCAAGATGTACTTTTAGCTAATTCACACCCTGTTATTTTATTTGCATCCGAATAAAGCTTAATGAGATTGATCCAGCTCATGCTTGAGGCCAAGACTTTCTTCCCTTCGATACCGATTTGATTAAAACTCAAATCAAGCTCCTGAAGGTTGATCCAGTTGTTCACCTTTGCAAAGCCACAAAGCTTAAGCCGATTCTCTTTGAGACTAAAATCCGAGTAAAGATACATCTTCAAGTCCTTTTCCAGACAAATCAAGTTTTCCAATTTCTGAAGAGGAAGCAGCTAGCTCTTCATATTGAGAATATCGTTCAGATTCTAGGTTTTAATTCGATTTGATTCATGCACAGTTATCAACTAACAATAAAATCAAAATAAAATTTGCTAACAATGGCAGAAGGCACCGCGATAACGATTACTATCACAGATCAATATGAAAAGCAAATCTGTCTCAGCCTGGATCCATCGACATCTGTAAAAGATTTGAAAGAATGCCTTGCTGAATTGGAAAATACTCGAATAAAGGTAAATTTGGTGTATGACGGCAAAAACTTGGAAGATGATAAAACATTAGTTGACTATAAGATAAAAGAGGGCGCAACCCTTAGAAAAGCGCCAATTCTTTTCAACTAAATGAGTTTGATATTAGTTCAATTCATGTTTTAAACTACACTCTCATTTATTCTCAACCATCTGATAGTAATTCCTCTTCAAATCATTGTGCGTAATAGAAAACTCTACAACGTTTAGCATTGTATATTTTTATCATTATTTCCTCATTTCTTTCAGCAATATAGCTATAATTTAGCCTGTTTCAAGTAGCTCTAGCTTACAGCAAATGAGATCTATTGCTCTTATCAAATGCCGGACTAGTCTTCATATTATTGGGGTCTTGGGGTTTTGGGGTTTTGGGGTTTTGCAAAGGTGAACAACTGGATCAACCTTCAGGAGCTTGATTTGAGTTTTAATCAAATCGGTATCG
>ENA-UOTX01001881-UOTX01001881.1-compost-metagenome-genome-assembly--contig:-NODE-1881-length-12718-cov-14.310102_pt1 | contig 12718 bp, 7 predicted proteins | sample MGYA00238143_ERZ746982 | MGnify/ENA primary metagenome ERZ746982 (study PRJEB28758, sample SAMN06268862) | compost metagenome | isolation source: single cell | place: USA: California, Emeryville, Joint... | reverse complement strand
TGATCGTAGCGACACGATGTTTTTGTCTTTTCAAAGAAAAATACATGATAGAAATTTGATGTGGTAAAGATGATAGAGCTAGATATGAGATGCCTTTTAAGCATTTAATTCAAGGAAATTTTGAGGCGAATACGCAAGAGCTAAGAATGTTATGAGGATAAACACCGACTCTATCTTGTATCTCCTCTCCTCCTTCTCCTCAATTGTGAAATGAGGTGGCTGGGATTAACTACGGTGGCTATAGCAGAATACTTAATCCACGCAAGGGGCGTTGTTCATTCTCTAGAAGAAGCTTAAATCTGGAGTGCCTAGTTTGTAGATATCCTTGAGTCCGAGATAAATAAAGTCCCTGCTGATTTTTTATTTCCCTGGGAAGAACATCCACTATATATTTTTTCTCTTATAGGAAAATAGTAAGCTGAAGAATATAAAATCTAAGTTGAAACGAAATTGTGACTTATTGAGACTTGAAAAGTTAACTAAAGAAGAAAAAAGAATTCCCTTGGAACTCTTAAACTGGAAGGTTCTATCTACTAGAAGATGATTATATCACTTCTTCAATATATCAAAGAATGCCTTTTAAAAGGCAGGCTATAGCTTAAAAGCGAGTCTCAATTGACTCATATTCAAGAGGTTGCTTTTTGTGGCACCCAAAATTAATGTCTGTTATGTAGTTAATGTTCGCTTATAATTGGAAAGCTAGGTTCGTATTATTGGGATGAAGCAAACTTAAGAAAATTTAATTTTATGTTTTTGTATGAATGCTCAGTATTCCTCAATCATTTGTTTGTTGTTCAGACTGGAAGAATGTTTGATGATATTCTGAAAAATAAGGAAGAATAGATGATATTCGCTGTGATAACTTTAGTTCTAACACTATTATTCATTGTAGTCGGTGATTATTCTCTCAAACTGCTTCTTCTTGTGGCTGCTTTCCCCTCGTGTGATTTTTGACTTTGATTCTTTCTCAAATGAAACAGACAGATTTAGCATATTCTGGGAAGAAATCGGATAAGGCTTGATGAAAAAAAAGTGAAAATTTACCCTTGTCTGAAGTGTTTCCTCTGTAAAGGTTTTTGCCCGTCTTGAAGTCCAATACTTGTACACTCTGGTCACGTGAAGCACTCGCCAGCATATCACCATTTGGACTCCATCTCACACAATAGATCCAGTCTAAGAGCAATGAGTAGAATCAGAATGATATTGTTAAATAAATCAAGATATATACCTGTGTGAATACCATCAAAAGAAGACTGGACAATCTTGGATCCTCGTTTGTCAAATATTTTCACATTCTTATCCCTGCCACCTACTGCCAACAAATTTCCATTGTTCTGACACACATCAATCCAGTACGTGATGTCTAACAGATGTGAATGCCAAATAAAGCAAAAATAAGAAGAAGCAAAAATAAATATATTCAAACGTAAAATTAAGTCGAAAGAGGAAAAATAAAAAGAAAATCTGTTTGCTTACTATTTTCGATTTGAAGTACACCCTTCATAATGAAAGCTTTCTTCTCGGCATCTAGGATATTGAAGTATGTCTGATCATACTTAACGAATAGTAATGGCTCATTAGTATTCGTACTCCATCTGCAACGTCCCCATGGATCTAACGATTAATTATCAGAATAAGAGAATTTTAATGCTGTCAAGAAATCATAACAAAAAGTAGAAAAAATAAATCTGGTTGCAGTAGAGGAAAGAAGGACTTTGAATATTATATATATATAGATCTAAAATTAATACTTACCATCGCTGTTTTTCATCTCCATGGCCAAGTGGAAAAGATAACTGTCTCTACTCAAATCTGATATTAAACAGACTCCATACTTGTCAATGGTCGCTACAGTCTCCCCATTAGGACTGAAATCAAGACTAGCTACGAAGTTATCTAGATACAAATATATTAAAATGAGTCGGCATTTGGAAATAATTTATTAATTACTTTTTTTAGTACTATATTGGGAGTGCCAATTTGAATTTCTATTGAACTGGACAATAACATCAGATTTCGAGGTGTCAAAATTGTACAACTGATAAGCTATCTTCCCTCCAACACACATTGCGCCAAGAACGTTCCTTCGTGGGTTATATGTCACATCTCCATCACCAGTCACTAGAAAAGGAGGGGGAAAATGAGATAGGTTTTAATTAATGATGATTCTACTCCCAGAAAGTTTGGTAGCTGAATATATTTTCTTAGCTTGCCCTTTCTGTGAGACATTGAGCACTTCTAGCTGAGCAGACTTGTCATAGCAGTGGTGAACAGAAACAAGAAGCCCGGTATTAGAAATTTCTTTTACGTGAGTCCAACTGCTGCAATCTTAATGCATTGTGGCCGAATTTGGATCAGAAATGAATTATTGAAAAATATTCTCACCGCTTTTTTCGAGTTTCACTCCATCGAAATTAGTAAATTCTTGTTTCGTTTCGAGTTCAGCAATACTAATCTTATTATTGGTCTGTGATGACCAAGCGAGTAGCTTCTTCAGCTTTGGAGTGATGCGCCCTGCTTTTTTTTCTTTAAAACAAAAGTTCAATGATTAGGACGAAAAATGATGAAGATAGGGTGGATAATACTCATGATTGTTGATGATTTATTTAGGGTACGGCTCTGCGTTTCACCTTGCAATTGCTTTGATTCCTCTTTGACGGGATTGGATGAAGGTTGAGGTTTATCTTCTTTGACTATCAGCTCTTCAAGGTTGGGCAAATTTCGAAAATCTGGACTTAGCATCTTTCCAATCAAAGACCGTAATTTCTCAGAATCAGGAAAACACTTTGTGAGTAATGATTGAACTGCGAAATTATAAACTGAAGTCTCAAGATTCGGAATTGCTTGTAAAGTTTCGAGCGCTGTATAATCCAGGTTGTTTATCTTTAATATCGCACAAGCCAATGCTTTCATTTCTTCCGCCAAATCTTGAGGGCTTAACATCTTGTTCTTGGCTGGTTCAGCAGCATAGGTCGTGGCTGTTGATACATTCAAAGCTTCAAATTGAGCTGCTTCATATATTTTCGCCCAATTTCCCAAGAAGAACCTATTCTTTTCTTTGATAAACGAGATATTTTCTGGTCCCAATGAATCTAAAATATTTTCTAAGTGGAGATCTTTCCGAAGAAACTTCACATCAGAAAGAACATCGCTCAGTAACTTTTCAATTACTTTGGAATCATTTGGATTAATGACGTTTTCAGAGCCACTAAGCTGGCAACTCAGTGGACGATAAGGGAGGGTTGCGCAAGCCATTTGCTTGCCATTTCCACTTATTTCGAATGTATCGGTGAAGACAGAGCCAGGATAACTTTGCTGGAGCCATAGCAGCTCTTGAACGAAGAGGGTTGCTGCGTGATCATTGTTGGCTTCTACATACTCTTTTTTGCAATCAAGGACTCTGACTGTATGCCATTCACTAGAAGCACGAGCTCTGGCATTGAATACCCTGTATGTCGATGTTTCTGCTACGAGTTTGAAATCTTCATAAAAGAGCTTGGTCTTGGGAGGAATAGTGAACTGTTCCTGTTTTACGATATTTTTTAGAAGCATTTTCTTGTTTTCTGTTGACTTTCGACTTTTGAGATTTGAGAATGAATAAGTTTAATTCTGCTACTCTTGTATGGATTAAATAACGAGTCGAAGTCTTAATTTGGTAACTCTCTGAAGTCCTGATTAATTCTGCGGGCTGACTAGATTTTAGAGATAATTCACTGTCGGGAAATTTTTATTCAGAGAAGAACCCACAATTTTTCAAGTCTAGTCCATCTCTTTTCATGCTATTTACTCGAAAATCAATAGTGAGCAGTAGTCATGAGGTTAGAACAGCATCCCAGGCGGTCTTTTTTGGGATTATCGGTATATATCCCTCATAACTTAGGGAATTCATTGAAAGATGTGAGAGTCTATCAAAGATTTCTCGCAATCTCTCATTTATTCAAGCTTGATTTAGGTCACTTTCATAAGAAAAACCGACAAAAACACATATTTTAGTTTGCTGTAATGCGCTGTTTCCGAAGTTTCATAAAATCGTTTTCTCTTCATATTATTCTGTCAGCTTCGGAGCAAAAGCGTCAGGCTACCTATTTTAAAGCTAAAGCAAAGGAAATTTTCTTTCTGATATTAATATCATTGCTATTAAGAAAAAACGTATCACTCTGTTTTGGTGCAAATTAACTCACTTTTTCTTGCAGGGTAGTTGATTATACTGAAAATAATTTTATCATTGTTTAATTATCTGTAATTGTGTGTAAAGACTCTATTAATGCTATACCGAGCATAATCATTTCTCACAGTACTTCGAACTAAACGTCAACACCATGAGTTCATCGATAAATGAACAATTCTACGTTTTTTCTACTTTTTAGCAAAAGTTACTCAAAATACCTTGCTGGACTTCGAATTCGGCAACCTTGTTCTCTCGGTTAAACCCTTTTTCATGAAGAACTCAAAAAATTGTTTAGAAGCGAGCATAGAAAAACGCTCTAATAGTGCCCCGAATTCAGAAGCTTCATATTTCGCTGCATCCGTAAAGATCATGAATTAACCTTTTACCGAAATCTTTGATTATTTTATTATTACAAAGCAACAAATTTTTGAATTTATTTTCTTTGAGAAAAATAGCATCCTTGATTATTTCGCTTAAGATTAAAGAAAGCAGTTGAGAGGGAGCAGAAAGCCAGGAACCTAAAGCCAATAGTCTGTCTGTAAAATTAACACGAGTAGACTGCTGTTAGCAAAACCACTGGGCTTCGATTGGAGAGATTTGCTAGATAAAATACTATTCGTCTTCACAATTGAAAATTATATTTCTAGTAAAAAAATACTTTAATTCTTAGGATGATATTAGCGGTAATATTACGAGAGTGCTTTTGATATTCATTATCGAAAAGTTGTGCTTTAGGTGAAGCGTTATTCTACTTCATCTGAAAAAGCTTAAAGCTATGACAAAAACAACATTTGCAAATAATGCATGCTAGTTATCCAATTTGTTTTGAACTGTCCAAGTTACAATTCCATATTTGTTCTTCTATTCTTTGAGCTACCTTACACTTGTAAGATGAAATCATGGTTTTGAAATGCGAGAAAGAGTTTTCGAAAGCCCAACTTTAAGTATATTATTTACTATTTTCTTTTTGAAAATATTTGATGAATTACTAGACGTTTTATAAAGTATTTCATGAGATCTATCTACTATTTTGAAACTCTAATTTTTGAAATGTTGCGAAATTAAATTTGATTTATTTGAAAGTTATTGCTATTGTTATGTTGAAATAAATCCTCTTTGTGAACTTTGAATTAGCAATTTCTAATTATTGTTTATTGAATTATTTCATTCTTCAATATAATTTGAAAACCTCATATTCAATAAGTCTATTACAATTACAGTAAGATCCTCTTTATAGATTTAATCCTCCTATTTTTCAAAACCTTTTGCCTCGTTACCGATACATATATTTTAATGAGTGATTCGTTTTCATTCAAAGAGCATCAACTGCGAATATCAATTCTTTCCATTGAGAAAATTCACAGAAAGACTTGAGCATCACAGCGATTTATTCACATAAATTTTTTCATTATAAACTCAATCAACTCTAAACTTAATTTAGAATTTTACTTCCTATATTGTCCCAAATCTTTTGGACCCTAGTCATAGCAAATATGAATTAGATCCTAACCTCTAGAGAAACTTCCTGTGAGTCTGTAATAAGCTTATTTTAATCCATTCACCAACCCACTCTGGTCTCAATTCACTGAGATACTAACTACCTTTGCTAATGTAAAATCATGAAACCAATTCAGCGCTTTTAACCATATATAGAAATCAAATTCCCTGTCATTGTCTCTCCCTATGTTTCCCACTGTATTGGTTGCATTCTTTTCCTTTAAAAAATATGAGCAAATTCAGCCGCCAAATTAAGATAGCAAAAATGGCTCGATTTTGGATATTTCTACTGAATGCACCACTGTTAATTAATAAAAGTTTCTTAATTTAAAAAGTATATCTGAAGCTTTTAGAATCTTTTTCAAGAAATGGCATCACTTCGAACCAAGTACCTATTATCCCTTTTGATAGTTCTTAACCTCTCTCGAGGTTCGAAAAAGAGCTCAGAGCCAAACTGAGTCAGAAATCCAACCCCCGCACAAGCGAAGAAGCCATTTTAATGAAAGCCTTTAAATACTTCGATCTCGACAGCTCTGGCGACGTTACCTTTGAAGAGTTCGTCAAGGCGATTGAGAAAATCGGAGTTCAAATCTTCTCCAAAGAGGTTTACCACTTGAAACAAATTCCTCTCTTAACGAAAATTTTCTTTAGGAATATAGACAAGTCTACGATTTCTACGACGCTGACGGCAGCGGCGCTCTTGACTATAAAGAGTTCGCTGCAATCCTTTTCGGAAATGCCTCTGCGACCTCCAGGTAACTATATCACTCTCTCTGTACTCTAATTTGCGTTTTTAGAGTTCAGTCTTCTCCAGTAAAATCCGCTGGAAAAGGATACACAGGCATTGATGATGTTCAAGTCTTGATTGAGAGACTTGGCAAAATCCTCGCCGCACGTGGACCTGGCGGCATCCTTGGCCTAGGAAAGCAATTCACTATTGCTGATAAGAATAAAAACAGAGAGCTTGAATTTGAAGAGTTCAGGAATGCTCTGAGAGATTTCGGAACCGGATTCAACGACGATGAAGTTGAGAGACTCTTCACTTATTTCGATAAGACTAAGGACGGCAAGATTAACTTCGATGAGTTCATATATGCGATCAGAGGAAACATGAATTCTTTCAGAAAGGCTCTTGTTACTCAAGCGTTTAAAAAGATCGATAGAGACGCCTCTGGAGAGCTCACGATTGATGATCTCGTTGGAGTTTACAACGCGAGCTTCCACCCCGAGGTGAAAGCCGGCCGAAAGACCGAAAAGCAAGTTTTGGAGGAGTTCTTAGATACTTTCCATGGTATCTATGACTATCACGCAATTCACGATGACAAAGTGACCTATGACGAGTTCCTTGAGTACTACAACTTCATCAGCGCCTCCATCGACAACGACCAATACTTTGAATTGATGATCAACAACGCCTGGAGAATCAACGAAGGCGCGAACAAGAACTGGAATACGAAAGGCTGGTCCGGAGACGTGTCAACCGGCGCGAAACAAGGCACTGGTAGCGCCCAGAAAAACTATCAGCAGAAGCTGGACTCAGGTTACAAGCCTAGAGACTCTGAGAGGAGAAGCACGTACCGAGACGAGGAATCGAAAAGCAACATTGGAGGACAATTGTAATTAAACGTCTTTAGCTGTTTTTTCCCTTCTTCTTTTATTTGTGATGGTACGTCTGTTCCTACGCGGGGTCTTAGCTCTATCTTCGACTCTGAACAAGTGATAGACAAAATCGAACGCCTTCTTGTGAATTCGTCTGTGGCTTTATACGCAGGCGAAGGTTTCGAAGTGCGACATTTTCTGGTCTTGCAATTTTCTTTTACTTTACCACTTCTCGGCTGGTGTCTTACTGAATTCACGATAGGGAGATTGAAGGAATCCTCGAGAAAATCAGAAAGAAGTTAGCGTCAAGAGGTGCCAAAGGATTCGTAGGAATTCAGAGGCTGTTTAACATAATCGACGATGATAACGACAAAGCGATTTCTCTGAAAGAGTTCTCGAAGGCGATGAAAGACTTTAAAGTCGATCTGAGTGATCAAGAAACTCGAGCGGTTTTCAACTACTTCGACGCTGATGGCAGTGGAAGAGTTGAAATCGATGAATTCATTCGACCTCTCAGAGGAGAAATGAATAGCTTCAGAGTGACTCTCGTGAAAGAGGCTTTCAGAGCTATTGATAAAGACAATGACGGTGTGTTACGTGTGAACGATATTAAGGGAGTTTATTCAGCGAAAAATCATCCTGACGTAAAATCCGGCAAAAAGACCGAAGATACTGTCCTCGGAGAATTCCTCGAGACGTTCGAGGCTCACCACCACTTGAAAGTGGGCTCTCGAGACCAGCAGGTGACGATTAGCGAGTTCATCGAGTACTACAACAACGTCAGTGCTAGCATTGACGATGACAAGTACTTCGAGCATATGATCGTCAATTCCTTCAAACTCTGGGCTTCCAATCCAAAGTACAAGGAATACGCGCCTGCAGACTACAAGCCTCCACAGCAAACGCAGCCAATCCGAGGCCATGTCTCGAACTTCGCGCCTTTTGGTACTTCAAACCAACCAACCGACTACTCAACAACCTTAAGACCATCTACTTCCCAAGGGTAATCATACTATTACAATCCATTGCTAATTTCAAATTACTTTAGACGTCAAGACAAAGGAGATTCTGTCGGAAAGCCTGCGGGAGTGCCATCATGGCTCTCTGTTAACAATAAAAACCAAGTCAGTGGGCAGCAGCAGCAGTCCCGCAAAGACGAAACAGCTGAGGTTCTGCTAAAGAAATTCCGAGAGAAGATTTTCTCGAGAGGAGCAAGAGGAATCATCGGATTACAAAGACTTTTCAAGATAATCGACGATGATAACTCCAAAACCTTGAATTCTGCGGAGTTCTTCAAATGTCTCAATGATCTCAGACTCGAGTTCACTCAGAACGAGGCGAAAATCTTGTTTGATTACTTCGATGAGACTAAAGATGGATTAATCGATTATGATGAATTCCTTCGAGTCGTTCGAGGAGAAATGAATGAAAGAAGGCTCGCGGTAGTTAAGCTCGCGTTCAAAAAGTTAGACAAGACCGGAGACGGTGTTGTTACGCTTGATGATGTTAGAGGTGTGTATGATACTAAGGGACACCCTGACGTTAAGAAAGGAAAAAAGACTGAGGACGAAATCTTGGGAGAATTCTTGGATACGTTTGAACAATATCACGCATTGAGGGTAAATTAAATCTTTTTGACGCTGATGCTTATCTTACGTTATTTATAGAATAACGATCCGAAGTTAAGGAATAAGGAGGTGACGTTGGATGAGTTTATTGACTATTACAGGAATGTAAGCTGTTCGGTTGATAATGATGAATACTTTGAACTCATTGTCAGGAACGCTTGGAACCTTGATAATAGATCTTATGGAAAAGGCTGGGCTTCTAAGTACTGAGAAGTCCAGTGCTAATTATTGATTAATTGAAAGATGTTAGCTTAACCAAAATTTTGCACTTATAATTACCATACTCAATTCATAGATAATTTTACATTCGAACTTAATTTACAAAGAATTTTGGAATCCCAAACCACATGGTCTTTTTAAGGTTCTGAAGAAAATTTGTTATACCGAATGAATTCCCAATTGTTGCAATAGGACACTTGGAGTCAGCTGATTTCCTTTCTGCTTATTGAAGGTCATGCTAGAGGGAGAGTCGCCATATCTATTTTGTCCTTGCATGTCCTTTAAAACCTCTTTTATTCATCTTGAATAGCTACGAGGGACTTGTTCATTTTCTTCTCCCCTGAGGAGGAAAAAGAAATATGAGATAGCAATTTTCATTTTTCCTGATTCTATTATTTATTGGAGAACATATTAGTCAATATTTTCTCATAAAGATTGCGAATATTCGTATCATTTCAAACTCAACTCCTTGTATTTTGCCATGAGATAAGCATAATAATAATGTATTGAATATTATTTGAAGCGAGGCCTTCTTTTCTGAAATAATGAGCTCAAAACAATTCGAGAAAAATATGTGAAAATTCTTATTATGAAGCTGTGTAATTAATGATAAAAGACTCGATATTGCGATGTTGATCTAAACTCTATTTTTTTAATCGGCTATACAACTATGCGCAGCAAAGAACAAGCATCCAGCATTAATCGAGATATTATGCTCAAGATTAAGATCGATAATTTTTGATAAAAAATCTTTATATATCTATTGAATCGTCACTATGTCCTCACCTATCATCTGCGACTCCGGTACAGGGTAAGAACTCAACAATCCATCACATTTTAACTCGCGGTAGTTACGTTAAGCTCGGATATGCTAACGAAACCTTCCCAAGACACATCTATCCTTCCATGGTCGGAAGACCAATGCTTCGTTTCGGAGAAAAGATCGAAGGCATCACTCTCAAGGTTCCAATCTCCACCCACTGCGCAGCTGAGTAATTCGCAAATAATTTAGGAAGTCATGATCGGAGATGAAGCTACTCCAGTCCGTTCTATGTTGGAGTTGAGCCATCCTATCGAAGAAGGTGAGCTCATCGCACCACTTCAGTTATTCTGAGAAAAAATCGTTAGGTATCGTTAAAAACTGGGATGAAATGACTATGCTCTGGGAATACGGTATTAAAAAGAAAGTACCTACGCATTCAATTCAATAAAAAAACAATGAATCTTATTTTCCAAGCTCAATGTCGATCCAAAAAATGAAAGAATCTTGTTGACCGAAGCAGCTCTCAACCCATCCAAGAATCGTGAAACAATGTGCGAGATATTTTTCGAAAAATTCGGCTTCTCTAAACTTCAAATCGGTGTCCAAGCTCTCTTGTCCCTTTTCGCTGAGGTTCCATCGCAACTCATGAACATCTGACTGATGCGTTTATTTCTCAATGAATAGGGTCGTATGACCGCTGCTCTCTTGGATTCTGGTGACGGTGTTACTCACTGTATCCCAATTTCAGAAGGATATATCCAACAAGCATTCATTGAAAGAATTAACTTGGCAGGAAGACATGTCACTCAATATTTGACCAAACTTTTGCTTTTAAGGCAAGCTTTGACCCCTTGGACAGCGATTGATAATATATTTTGTTACTTAGAGGATACGCTTTCAACAGCAGCGCAGATTTCGAGTTGGTCAGAGAAATCAAAGAAAAATTCTGCTTTGTGAGCTCCGATATCGAAATGGACAGAAAGCTCAGTCGTGACACTACCACTTTCGTCGAGGAGTATCGTCTGCCAGACAAATCTCTTATCAAGGTGGGTTCCCTTTCTCGGAACTGATGTAATTTAGTGCTAGATTGAAAGAGAAAGATTCGAAGCCTCTGAAATCCTCTTCCAGCCTCATCTTGCTGGATACCAATTCCCTGGTGTTTCTGAGATGGTTTTCAAATGCATTAACGTAAGATTTTCTGCAATAATGTCAAAGCGAAAACTATTGGTTTCTAATAGAACTGTGCTATTGATACAAGAAGAGACCTCTATCAAAATATCTTGTTGTCCGGCGGTACAACCATGTTCCCTGGTTTCCCAACAAGATTGGAGAACGATATTCGTAACCTCTATAAGAAAAATATTCTGAAAGGTGACAAGGATACCAAGCTAAAGTTCGATATCGAAGTCATTGTAATTAATTTCCTGAGTATTATGGGTATTGAAATCTTGAAATAGGATCCTCCAAGAAGAAAATATAACGTGTTTATTGGAGCTGGCGTCTACTGCAATACATATGATTCGCAACCAGGCTGGTGGATCACCAAGCAAGAATGGGAAGAGTCTGGAGTAAAAGCTTTGAAGAAAGCTCAACAAAACGTCGCGCTTTAAGAGGAAACTTGGTTAGCACAGTTAATAAAATTATTGAAAATTATTGAATCACTGATTTTATGTTTGAGTCTGTTGGTGCTGCACAATTTATCTTGAAATAGAGGAAATACTGTGAGTTCAGAGCCAATTCAATCTATCAAAGTGTTATTTCAGACAAAAGAGATTGAAACAATGAAAAAATAATTAAAATGGCATCAGAAACTGCTTATTAATATTTATTTCTATGAGGTCATATCTCAATGGATCTCTAGCTGAGCTGTATCATTTTCAGGAGTCTATTTCAAAGATTCTGTGATTTAGAAGGATGGTATGGAATTTCACACATTAACAAATGAAAAATTCACCGAGAAAAGTGTTTTCGAAAATTTACGCTCTGCACAAGAATTAAATCTATCTATCAATCGCAGCATAAATTTATTCTCTGCTCGCTGCGAAAATTTATTGCAAATGAAATATTCGGCCGTTTCAGACCACCTTAAGAAAATCCTCTGCAACAACCAGGCAAAAGAGCCAGAATATTACAGGCCACTAAGAAGAAGATACACTTTTAATCGATCTTTTCAGTCTTCCAAGGGATTTCAAAAAACTGATTCGTCTAAAGCCGATGACAAGGAGTTCTCCCTTCTTCATTCAGACTCCAAGAAGAAATACTCAAATTCGTTTAGTCTACAGAGAACTCCTTCGAATAGTGACTCAAAATTACCACAAATTACCTCAAACAATAGCTTCTCAATGAAAGTCTATCAATTCCCGAAACCTCATAAAGTTTCTCTCGACTACAGCTCAGAGTTCCAGGCAAATAGCGGATCTGGCACGAAACCAGGAGATACAAATGCACCATCATTTTTCGAACCAAGGACAGAACCCTTCAATAAAACGAATGGTTTTTCTCCGCTTTCTCGAGATGCGAGGTCAAGCAGCAATGGTTTTCAGAAAGGGAAGGTCCGTACCTTCTCGCCGAAAATTATGTATTCACAAGAGCCGCAAATATTCCAAGAGAATATAAAGAAATTTGATTCAACTCCTTTTCTTTCCAGTTTCAAAAATTCACCGACAAAATCCCAGCATCCTTTTACCAAATCCCAGAAACCTCCACAAGATTCTCCTTTAAGTCTGAATAGAATCAAACAAGAGTTGCAACTCAGACGGGAAAAAATGTTTAAAGCAGCCCCAACGAAGCTATTAAGTACAATAAAAAGCAAGTCAACTCTAGAGTCTGGGGAAGATCAGACGG
>ENA-UOTX01001880-UOTX01001880.1-compost-metagenome-genome-assembly--contig:-NODE-1880-length-12724-cov-57.688938_pt1 | contig 12724 bp, 11 predicted proteins | sample MGYA00238143_ERZ746982 | MGnify/ENA primary metagenome ERZ746982 (study PRJEB28758, sample SAMN06268862) | compost metagenome | isolation source: single cell | place: USA: California, Emeryville, Joint... | reverse complement strand
AGCTAAGCTTATTATTGACTGGGTATAACAGAGTCTGATCTTAAGTATAAGAAGTAATATAGGCGATATAATTTCGAATCAAAAATAGGCTTGATACTTTACATTTATTTTATTTCAAGAAAGCAACGCTTTATTGTTAATACTATTCATTTTGGCTCAGAATACGTATTGTGTGAGCCGATTTATAACGAATATCAAATATTCAAGAAAAAATAACAGTCAAGCATTCTGCTGTATCCATGAGCTCATTCGATTACAATTATACCGGATTCATCATCATCTCTTTACCCTTGCTATTTCCAATTGTTGTTGATTGCGCTTTGTAAAATATTAGGTTTGTAGGTATTTCAAAAAGACTAAATGTTTCTTAGACAGGGAAAAACCTATGCTTATACATATATTCTGCAATAATTATTTTACAAAATTAAGTATCTAACATCATCAAGGATTAGAATATTTAGAATTCCCACCTTGCGACCTAGGATTGTCACTAAAGCCTCCTCTTCGATCAGAATAACCCATGTACCTACTACTACAAATGTTGTTTAATTAACCGTTCATCATAAGTGATTTACTTAGGATCGTTTCGGTTATAAGGTCGATCGCCTGGTCCCATTATCTGAGGAGAACTCGAGAATCGAGATCCGCTCTTGCCTTGCATACCCTGCATCGGCCCTTGACCCTGCATTCCTTGCTGTGGTATCATTCCTGGCTGCATCATACCATGAGGTTGTATCATACCTGGCTGGTGATAACCTATTTCAAATTGATATTCTCTATATAAAAAAGTCAATAAGCTCGGTTTACCCTAGGAAATAATTAATAAGAGAATGAATTAATAATATTCGTTACTGGACCCATATCATAGCTTCCATATTGCGGATTATACATTCCTTGATTTGGCATATTCCTCATCGGTTGTCCCATCGATGGGTTTTGAACGTTCATGCCATATCCCATTCCCATTGCTGGACCTGTGCCTCTTATCACGTTTTCATTTAATTGTCCGCCCATCTGTACTCCAGGGTTGTATTGCATTTCTGGATTCACTTCGTTGCCAGCGCCTTCGCGCTCAACTTGATCGAGTATCTCAAAAATATACGCTTTCAGCTCTTCTGAAATGGTTGCGATAAACTCCATCAAACTTTCTTTCGGCATGTTCTGAAGTTTTTCGACCAGCAACTTCTTATCCATACCGAAAACCGCTGCTTCAGGAAGACCCTTAAGCCCTTGATCCGTTGGCTTGCTTATCTGCGTGCTCGATGTCGTTGCTTGTGGCAGCGCTGCGAGAATTCCCGACTCCTTGACTTCCTCAACAGCGTTCAAAATTTCATCAAGATTGACATTTCCAAGGTCGCCTAGGTCAACATCATCATCTCCTTCTTCTTCGATGTCCATCTATGGATTTATTAATCTCAGCGATTTGGAACCCAATATACCTTATTTTTCGCCTCGAGTGGAGCGTTTTCCTCTTCCTCTTCCTCCTCTTCCGAAGTAATCGGGCTGAAACCTCCAGGAACTTGAGGCTTCTGTTGTGTCTCAACTATTTTCTTCTTTTTGATTTTTGGGCTATCGTCATTGTTTTCAGCTGCCAAATCCTGGAACGGCTCAACCAAAACTGGATTTATCGGTTCTCCATTTAAATGCGGAACGAAGCTTCCAACTTTCCTCTCGTAAATAATGAAATACAACAAAGGCTTCGCAGTTGGATGATCATTGATTTTTTTCACCTCGGGTTGCAGTTTGAAATAGTTATTGTGCTCGACATCCTTCGGATGGAAGAAATAGCAGCCTGCGTAATCGTGGTACTTAAACCCGAGGAATTTGCCCTTGGAATGTAACTCATCAGCGAGTTTCTCCAAGTTCTCGGCGTCTGACCCTGGGCAAAGTAGCCATCCTCTCAACGTTTTCACTTTTCTGTCGTTCCTTTTCATTGACTGTTATATTTGTAAAGAGATAAATAGCATCTAAAACTGTGAATATAATATGTTACATCCTCAAGGTATTTTAGCGCCTCATTCTTCGGTACTCTTCCTTCACCTCTAAGCTCGTCTGGAAGTTTTGGAAAAGCTCTTGCGATCTTGCAGTCTTCAGCTGTAAGTAGCATGACTCGATTAGTCGTTCCTGATCGATGCTTTTTCGCTGTGTAGTTGTATTTTCCATCAAAAATCTATGGAATTGCCAATGATAGTTTTTTTTATCATAATTATAACAAGTACCTTCAATATTGATCCTGGAGGGTATTCAACCTCTTCAACTTCAATCATCTTGCCTGAGCTCTCTTTCGCAAGAGGATGTTCAACCATGGTTGGATCATATGCGCCTTTGACGCCGGAGCCCGTTGCCAGACTCTTCGAGTTTTCGCCATCTGCCTCGTCATCAGGATCAAACAAAATCGCTTCTTTCTTGTGCTTATTGGTTGTTGAAGGCGGCGCGCTTCCTTCTTGATGCATTTCTTCCATACTAACCTCCTTTGACAGCTTTTGCTGGCTAAGTTTTTGTCCTTCTGGATCTTCGTCTGAGAAATACGCTGGCTCATCCGTAAATCGTGATCTTTTCTTTGGCTTCGGCTTGCTCTCCTCAGGAACCATCGTCTCTCCTCCTTCACCTGGTGCAGACTCATTTTTCTTTTCGACTTCCTTCTTTGTCACAAGCGCCTGGAATCGAGATGGTGCTTGGGTCTGTGATTGCCCTTCAAGAAGCATCTTGAGATCATCTTCATTTCGAGTTCCTTTAGCTGCATTTCCTTTCTTTGCTTGTCCCTTTGGCTCCTTCTCGTGCTTTATTGTTCCTTTATGCTTCTGCTCCGCTCTTTGCTCGTAGAACTCATACCTCGAGTCTTTTTGCTTGACCAGCGGGCTCAGGATATCGATTGCGAAATGCTTATTGACGATTGTCTTCGAGAGGTATTTGTATTGTTTCAGTTTCTGCAGAAGCGCGCGTAAATCATCACTTTGGCTCATATATTTGGCCGCATCGTCATGTAACTCACTAAAAATATTCATTTCAATGTCTTTGGAGTATTTCTTCGCTTGCTCTTCTGTAACGTCGCTAAAATGAGGATTCTGCTTGATGAACGTGGCAAATTTCTTTTGGTTCTCCTGTCGTAGTTCTTCGCTCACTTTTTTCCCTTTCTTATCCGAGCCGCCCTTCTGTCCTGGGATGACCTTATCAGCCGACTGCCCCGCGGAGTCTAACTTCACTTTTTTACGAGACTCCCATTCTACATCAGATTTATCCGATGCGTCTGGAGACATACCGCTCATTTCATCACCCAATCTAAACTCTTCATCAAACATTTTATTATGCTGTATCCGTCGTTTCGTCTTGTCAGTAGCCTTGATATTTTTCTTTTCCGATGGCTCTGGTCCAGCTGCTTTCTTATCTTTTTTTGTTTTTTGCCCGTCGTTCGGATAAGATTCGTTATTTTGAGATTTTTCTGCTGTCAAATTGTTCAATATCTGGTCATCAGAATTCTGGAAAATATTTCTCACAAATGACTCAACTTTTGATTGATGGCCTTGATCCATGCTCAACTTGACCTTCTGCTCAATAATCTCCTCTTTGATGTCGACGAAACTCTGATGAGACGAATGGAACGCCTCCAGAAGCTCCATACTCTGGATGTTGTATAGGTCTTTGAGCTCTCCTTCCGCTTTAGTAGCGAGCTGCTCCAAATAAATTATATTTTCCCTCAGTTTCTCAATGGCGTTCTTGCTTGTCAGAAGCGAGTAGCCTTCCAATAGCAGCGCCTTTAACGCCGAAAGTGTGATGCGAGAAGACTCATTGAGATCTTTAGAGTAGCTGTCTTCGTTCTTCTTAACGCTGCTGACCTCGAGATTCCAAACATTGCATTTAATTTCCTCCAATTCATCTCCAAGGTCCATCGGTAGGTGATCCACTTGCTCTGCTAGCTGTCTAATTTCGTTGTAATCCAAGTTGAGGTCATTCTTCTGCTGTTCAATTTTGCTCGAGACGTTCTCTAATATTTCTTTGCAGTGATTAAAATCTTTCTGCAGCGTTTCCGCTTCTTTGATGAGGATTGGGATGCCCTTATACTGCTCGACGATTGACTTTGCGAAGGTAAACTCGATTTTGCTGTCTCTAAGCTGCAGCTTGGAGTCTTCCAGCGATTTTTGAAGAGATTTCGCTTTCTGAATGAGTTGGTCAAGATTGCGTTCCTCATTCAAAAATACTATTGGAAGCTTCCTGAAAGTATCAAGCAGATTACTAATGCTTTGAAGTGGTGATTTGGTTCCTTTCTCGAGATTTTCGGTGCAATATTCGTAGTTCAACTCCAGCGCGCGTTTGACTCTATTCAAAAGATCTTCAACGTATTTCTTTTCCTCAGTAGTATCGATTTTGCATTTGGCGAAGTCATCATCAAGCCGTTTAAGGTCAACAGCGTTTTTGAGTTCTTTGCGGTAGTTTATTAGCGGGTCTTTGTCTGATTTAGAGTGAGAAGTGTCTTTGGAGGGGCGAGTGAGGTTCTGTAGTTTTTCTTCAGCATTTTTAAATTCGTTGACCTGGGATGTAAGTTTGTTGTAAAGGTTGATTTGCTCATTGAGTTCTTTGTAAATTTTCGATTCGAGAATTTCTGGGTGAGCTGAGGCTGAGTCATCCGCCTTCTTTTTCAGCTGCGTCCAATCTTTGATAGAGTTCTTTTCGCTTCTATTGATTAGAGGACTGAATTTCATAACAGCATGGAAAGTCCATTCATATTCAAATAATTTCTTTTCTATTTTGTCAATTTGCAGAGGCACTGTCATCATTTGAGTTCTGAGACTATTTAACTCCGCAGATATTTCATCGGCAGTACTCTGCTGTAGATTATACTTCTGTTTGTCCAGTTGATGCTTCGCGAAAAAGTTTTCTAAATCCTTATGCCAGGCTTCTGTCGCTTTGATAGCCGATTCTAATCTCTCTATCTCTTGGTCATCTATTTCCAATTTTGAGTTTCGGATCGCATCCAACACTTTTTTGCACTCGGATAGCATTGGTCTCTTCTTATACGATTCAATGAGTTGCTTCTTTCTCGATTTTTGGTCCTGATTCTGATTGATTTGCCGTAAAGTCTCATTATAATCAGCTTGGATCTTCTTATATTTGTTATATTTATCCATGACTGTCGACAGCTCGTCATGACGAGATTTCACGATTTTGAAGAGTTCTCTGTTTTGTGGTATTTTAATTAGCGACCCAAGAGAAGCGGCGTCCCTCAGATCCTGGAAGTTAATTCGCTTGCCTTCTTCATGTAGCTTTTTGATTTTTCTTGCTTTCTCCAACCAGTCGATCACTAAACTTGCGTTGTTGATTGTCTGTAATGCCTCTTCATTGGCTATCTTGAGATCTTGTAGCTGTGCTTTGAGTTCTTTGACTTTCGCTGCGATTTCCTCGATGTTTTCTTGGTCAATAATGTGATTAAACTCTTCGGTTGCTTTGAGCTGCTGATAGCTCTCCATGACCCTTTTATAATCGCTTTCAGCTTGCTGAAGCTCCAGTAATGTCGGGTCGTTCTCGTCAATGCTGTACAATTCAGCACTCTCTTGCAGCGCATTCAAATCTTTGAGTGATATGGGTCGGCGAGAAAGTACTTGTTGCGCTTCTTTGTTCCACAGCAAATGCGCATACTTATAAAAGACCTCTTGAATGCGGACGTCAAGATGCTCAATTGCTTGCCCAGCCTTGATAATCTGTGTCAGCTCTTGAGAGTATTTACTGAACTCGTTCTCAAATACACTTGTATTAAGACACACTCTACACGCAGTTGCAAGATTGAAAGCCTCCTTTCCTTTGGCAGCCGGTGTCTTTACGGTCTCGATTTCCATTGTTTCCTGTGAAGGGGTAGTGGGCTGCTTTTTGGCCCAGAAATTATAGAATTTTTCCATCCATTTATACGATTTTTCTAAAGACAACAGCGATTCTTTTTGGCAAATTTCAATCTTCGCGCTCTTGAGTTCCGCCAGAATCCCCTGCGCTTTCTCAAAGATGTCTTCTTTAGTGAATTCTTGCTGCGCGAGCAGCGTGTCAGCTCTTTCTTGAAGCGATTTTCCTTTCTCGATCTTAGCATCGATCTCGCTGAGAGCAGCTGCATCAGCCCCGAATAGATTCTTTGCTTCGTTTCTCTTATGCTCAAGCGTGGTGACTTGAGTGACTTTCTTTGTGAATTCGCTTAGCTCCTGGAAAATTTTCATCTACAATCAAAGTGAAGGACGATTTAGACATATTTCAATGGCAAAATAATTACCTTCTGTTGAATCTCTTCTAACTCTGGGAACTTAAACACAACCTTTTCAACATCTTTCTGAAGCGTCTTAAGATGGCTCGATTCTAATTTGCTTTCCAGTTGTTTCTTAATCTTTTGCTGCAGCGTCTCGCAATGCTTGATTTTTTCCTTTAAACTATGGAAATCCTCTTCGAAATTAAACTCTTGTGCCTCGATTTCTTGTATCAGCTCTTGAGCGTCTTTGAGCGGGACTCTCGGTCCAGTAGCCTGTTCAGCGGTTTCCTCAGCTTCGTCTATCATCTGATTTGCCTTATTTGCAGCAGGTTTCTTTTTATCTTTCTTCTGAGTGCTCAGCTCAATAAGCTGCAACATATGCGTGAGTCGTAGCTGAAGTTTCTTGCATTGCTCGAACTGCTCGAGTATTGTTGTCATTTCTGGAACAAATATCACAAGCGAGCTCATTTCTCCGATATGAGCCATAAATTCGGAGACCTTAGTTGGCACTTTTTTATTTTGCCATGCTTTTACTCTCTCAACTTCTTTTTCCAGCAAGCCGACGACATTCGTAAAATCAATTTCAAGATTCTTGCCTTTCGCGATTTGCTCTTCAACATCCTCTAGTTTTAATCTCTTTTGTAACAGCTCTTTAGTTCGACTAACGATTTGCACGAAACTTTGCTCGGCATCCTCCAGTGTTTCTGCTGCTGGAGTTTTCTCGGTTTCGCTTTGGAATGCCTCATTTTCAGCGTTTATAATGTTCATTTTTTCCAGTAAGAACGCATATTCCTTATTAAAGAAGGTCTTTCCGGCCTGAATCATTGTTTCTAGGTACCGCCTCTCTGAAGAGTCTTCAGGGGTTAATTGAATTCGGTCTGCTTGCTCGATCAATGTCTTCACTTCTTCCAGAGTAGGCTTCTTTGCGGTAACCTCCGCAAACCGTTTCAACCAATCCACACTCGCAGCTTTCTTGTCATCAGACTGCGCTCCTTTGATATGTACTTTGTTGTAGAGCTTATTGATCGCTTTTAATTTTTCTGCTTTTTCGATATTTTTTTTCATATTTTCATCGTTTATCCTATGGAAATGGTTCATTGAAAATCCTTATCAAGGAGATGGATATACTTTCCAGTCTGCGGATCAATAACTGTTGCCATTGTAAGCTCGCCGCCTTTCTGGTCAGTAAGGGCTGAGATGATAACTTCAGTTGCTTCTTTCAATATCGTTTTTCTATATGCGATGGCGATCACACCCTGGATGTTCATAGGCAATCGCTTTGCAACCTCGATTAAAGCCGAGACTGGGACGGTTAAATTCTCGACTTGCTTTTGAAGAATCAATGCAACTTCGATCAAATCCGAGAGGTAGAACGAATAGACGTAGTCTGGAATGTACGCAGAGTCTTTCTCTATGCTCATTTGATTCTGATCCTAATTTTGATAATTAAAACAGCTGTAAATTTCATTTTTATTCTTACATTTGAGTGATACAGATTGCTCAGTTTATAACGATACCAATCTTTGCACTGCTGACAGAACCAGGACTCATCTCCTTGTGTTTCTTCAGGTTTCACTCCGACACAAGGACCGTGAAACCAATTCGTACAACAATCACATCGCACCATCCAAATATTAGGATCATTCGGTTTCTTGCAAATGCAGAGCAAATCCTCTGAACGGTGTGTTGGACATTCCAAATACATCTTCCCTCCTTTGATATTGGTGCTAGGCTCTCTACTAGAAAGCAAATCCAGCAAGCGCGCCTGCAATTTTTGATAAATTTCAACAAATATTGGCTCATTCGCGGCTTCTGGATCCACCAATTCCTCTAACTCTGCCTCCTTTTCCTCTTTTTCAAGCTTTTCCTCAAGCATCTCAACTTCCTTTTTATTTCCTTTCTTATCACCCTTCTTGCTAGCTTTCTTCTTACCCCCTTTTTTTTTGGACGCGCTTTTTTCTTGCTTGGTTTCTTCAACCATGCTTTCCTCCTGCGCAAGTTCAGGCTCTTCCGCCCCGTTTACTATTTTCTCGCATCGTTTGTACAGAGCTAACACCTGCCACTTCAGTTTATCCTCACTTGGGTCAAATGAAGCCCAGATATTATCAATTTTTTCTGTCTCTAAATACAGCGTCCACCCTTCCTTGGTTTCTTCGTCCTTAGCCAAAAATTGCACTTTAGTTTTCAACGCGCAGTACAAATGAGTATGCATTTCGCATTTCGCCGCATTGCATTGGAGAACGCCATCTGAGGATTTGCAAGTGTCACATTTTTTTCGTTGCGCACGGGACTTTTTCCCTGGTCTTTCCTTATCAAAGTCTGGACCGATTTCCATCGTCTTAAAATCATATACAGCCCATTCTTCACTATGCAAAGCGCAGGTTACATGCAGCCATTTGTTATTATTTGTCTTTTTTTGAAGTCCTCCTTGCACCTTACACACAACACAAGTCTGAAAGGGTTTCCCCGAAAAAATTAGAATAAGGAATGGCTCATAATGTGAGATTGCTTGGTATTTACAGGATGATTGAAATTGCTCAAATTTCGACATTTATCGCAAACAAACATGGTGACTTCATCTCCAAAGCTCGTCACGATGTCCTCATGAGGCGTGTGGATTCCATAGCAGACAAGATGCGCTGACATAAAGCATCCATAGCACCACATAAACCTCAAAGCTATCAACATGCAAAATAAGAGTGCTCGTAAATGATGCCGATGAATTGGATAGTCACCTGGGTCTTTTTCTGGAGTTTGGCGACCGTGTTTCTTGTCGTGAACTCGAAAACAGACATTGCAGCATACGTTCTCTTTGGCCTGTAGAATAAAATGAGGGTTAGAATGCACTTTAGGCAAGAAAGTCATCTCAAAAGCAGATAGAAAGAGAGCAAATGCACATTACTATCAAATCATCGAGACGCATTGTAAATTTTTTTGGATTAGTGACCAAAGACTTCAGTTCTCCTTCATGCCCTTTGGCTTCTGCTAGAATATGTGTCACCAAGGGTATTAGCAAATAGGAAAATAGATGCAAGGAAAAAGTATCTGGGAGAGCAGGGTCGATGAATAGCAAATTGCTTTTTTAGAAGCGAAATGAGAAGGTATTGTGAGAAAAATGCTCTGAAGATAAACGGAAGAAAATAGCTGCTTTGCTCCCAGACAGATAAATTGTGAGATAGTATGAAAATAGGTGTACCATGCTCTTTCTTGGATCCTCTCATTCGGATCTGTATCAAAATTTTATCGTGTTAATTTTTAATAATGAAAATTCCCTCCTACGCGATATTTACGCACTATCAGATCAGTTGAAACATTCACATCGGCAGCTAGGCGAGTAAAACAGCTGCTATTCGCATTGAGGGCAATGTTTGGTGAGGGCTAGGAACCGCAGTAGACGAGTTAAATACTATGCGATGGGAAATTTTCATCTGACTAACAGACGAATCGAGTTCGAAAATAATGGAAAGAAGAAGAATGCCATCCTCAAACTGAAAGTAATCCATCATGAACTTGTGATCCTCTCTAAATCAATTGAGAGTACTGGAAAGTTCAGCTCTACTTTAGTGAGGTGTTCAATTCAGTGAGAAAATAAAATTCCAACAAAATGCATTGAGTTTAGTTTCGTTGAAGGCTCAATTCTGAAAAAATTTCAAAATACACATTACCCGGATTTAAAGGGATGTCTCAGAGCGAAAAATAATCTGGTAAATTTATTTACCGCCATCGTATGAATTTTCGAGGCGAAGGCGATAATGTCAGATTAACGAGACACATTGTTGCAGATTTGTTAATAACCAACTAAATTAACGATGACTCTTTTCATACATTAAACTCAAATCAAAAGAGACTGCTATTGAAAGCATGTAGGATTAGAGTTAACGAGACTTACATCAGCATATTGATTTGCAATCTTGAGGAACTCCAGGTTATCCTATTCCAAAGTAATCAGCACTATCACAAAATTTTAAAAATTTACGAGGTGGAATTGTTTCTTTATTTTCACATAATCGCTGTGGTCTTCCGCTTTTTTCGTCGAACTGTCTTGTTTCTTGTTGAAGAAATTGCATTACAATGCAATAAACATAACAAAATTTACATATTTGCTAAGAACGTTTTCTGCTTTCTCGACCGTGCTGAGAATCTCTTTGGCAATTTGTAAAAACTTTTCGTAGATTCTGTTCACTACTTCTTGCTCAAGAGAGCTTTTCACGAGGTCCTGGAGCTGATTGTTTTGAATAAATTGGTTAAGTGGATAGAAGATGTTCCACATGAAGCTTGAAGGAGTGGTCGGCATTTCTTTATTTGTCATTCTGTATTTCGTTGGAACCCCATTAAAAGGCTCGAGGTTCTTTTGACAGAGCTCATAAAACTTGTCGATCACAGGCTGCAATGCAGATTTGATCGTTTGTCTTATCATCGCAACAAACTCTTCTAGTAGATCAGGGACCATTTGTTGCAATCCCTCCCATTTAGCCTCTTGACTTGCGCTAAGGTCCATTGCTTCTCTTTCTCTCTATTAAACAAAAAGTGATAAAGACTATCTCTTATCAGTATAAGAAATACCTTCAAAGCTTCAGCCACGAGACCTGGAAACTCGGCTTTTAGTTTCCCTCCCAGCGCATTGAGGTCAGTAACGATTTTTATGAGTGCGTTCTGATCCGCGTTTTCTTTTTTGAATTCAGCAGGAATTGTCTGCTTGATGAAGTTGCAATATGCGCCGACAAACTGAAACGCGAGTTTTAAGAATTTTGGTGTGAGGTTCAGATTGAAAATATTTGGTTGGAAGATCTTAACAATTTTGCTCCAAACGATTTCACTGTAGGCGTTTGTTTGATCCGGTGAGTAAATTAACGCTTTATCCAAATCCTTAGCGCCCTCCTATGGAATAATGTATAATAGGAATTTGCTGCGCATTGAAATGAGCTTACGGTTGATCTCATTTGGAAGTAGACTGAGATGCCCCATTTCCCAATGAATTTCTTAGTGATTTCTGATTCAAGAAATTCTTTAAGATTCTACATATTTAGATTTATTGGTTTAACTTCGGAATTATTAATTTTGTTTTACTTTCTTGCTTTTGAACTGTCTTTTCATCTGATTCAGAAATCTCAAGGAAATTTTGTAGTTTACATTAAACAGGTCCGGGGTACCAACTGTAAACTCAGAAGTGAATTCCTTTTGCATCAAGACTTCGAATGCCGCTGCCCAAATCACATTCGTAAGCAAATTATATCCGCCGACTTGCTGATTAGAGTATTCTGCTACTGCTAATTCCTCAAACTCCGTGATTTCAAGCAGATCTTTTATTTTTCCGGTCGTGATTAGCCCAAGAATTCCCTCGAAAAGCAGTCCAAGAGGCAGCTTCTGAGCAGACAATTGCTTTTCGATGAGCTCTTGTCTGGTTGCGACTGCAGTATTGAATTTCGCTTCTTTTGCTTTCGCCGCCATTTGCCCCACGAGTTTTGCAATGAAATTATCCTTGAGTATTGCCTGAGCTAATGACGTCGTCATTTAATCAGAAAATCAATGGGTTGTCATATTAATACCTTGCGACTGGCATGAGAGATTGGCATAGGATTGGAGAACCCTTCTCACGGTTTTCTTATCTGCAATAGCTTCCTTTTCCTGCCCAGAAAAATATTTCTCGATGTACTTTGAGAAGTTCTGAGTCAATTTTTCCAGGATTCTCAGTTTGAGTTTGTTTATCTGCGCTGAAATGGAGAATTTGTTTTCTAATGCATTAAATTGAGTGTTCTTTTTTATAACATGTTGGAATAGCTCTTCGCCTTTGGCGTATTTAAAGCTTACAAAAACTAGTTCATCCAATTGCTTCTCTATCGTCGCCTCTAACAATGATCAATCAGAAGTGACATTATATCACAAGTAAAACTTACGTTTTGATGCGTTGTCAAGATTAACTATTGTTTCGTGGCAATCTTTAAGGATGCTGAGAAAGTATTTCACGCTGCTGTGGATAGATTCCATATTCTGAAGATTTCTGTAAGAACTGAGAGTGTTGTCGATTTTCTCTTTATTTGCTTTGGTTTTTTCAGTGTACTGCACTATTGTGTTATTGAAAGTGTCAAACTTTTGGCTTGTTTTTTGCAATTTTTCCTTCATTTTTTCAAACTGAGAGCTGATTTCAATATATTTCTCAAGGTTCTTGTCAATGGAATCCACGATCTCCTCGCACGTTTGTTTTTGGATTTGAAGGAAGTAATCAACAGATTTCTGAACTTTTGGAACATCCAATGCTCGATCAAACTTATCTTTGTCTCGGAGCGAGAAGTTTAGCACTATGAACTTGTCAACGTTGAAGTTTGGTGAGTCCAAATCTTCGATATTGATTCCCAAAGCAGCATGGCTTTGAGAAAAGAACTTATTTTCGATTTTGTAGATTTCTTCAAGAAGATTTTCTCCCATCGATATCCAATAAAAATAAATGCAGATTTACACGTCATACAGAAAATTCAATCTACTGTCATCTCACCCTCTGGTCTCATC
>ENA-UOTX01001879-UOTX01001879.1-compost-metagenome-genome-assembly--contig:-NODE-1879-length-12733-cov-22.584940_pt1 | contig 12733 bp, 11 predicted proteins | sample MGYA00238143_ERZ746982 | MGnify/ENA primary metagenome ERZ746982 (study PRJEB28758, sample SAMN06268862) | compost metagenome | isolation source: single cell | place: USA: California, Emeryville, Joint... | reverse complement strand
CTCCTCGTAAATTCAAAGGTTGGCTGTTGCAGATTCGTGGAACTAAGAATTATATTCATCCTCATTCGCAGCCAAACTACAATACAAACCAAGTGAGGTAATTAAGACTATTGGCTTAAATAATTGGATTAACTCCTCTGACTTCGAATGATCGTGAAGGACTTGTTTTGCTGAAGGAAAAAAAAAGTGTTATTAAAATGATGGGTCCTCGTAACTGTAACCCAACTGTCAATCTTATCTTCGTTTGATTTAGGTTTCCCACTCAAATGTATTCACTTATCGCGACCTGATATTTATTCAATTGTTAGTTGCATCATCGCAATTGAAGATATAAGATTATAATCTCGATACCTTCCTCTATCAAAGACTAAGCTGATATTCCTGAATTTAACTCTCTCTCTCATTCGATTGAAAGTTAGAGCTTGGAGATCAGAATTTAGCATGTATAGAAGTGTGATTTCAAAAAAAGCTACAATTTCTTAAATGCAAACCTTTCCCTATTAGACCTTAGGGGTTAGACAGTCAACGAGAGACACATAGTCCAATTTCTTCTCGCCCATCAACCCAGATTTTCTAAAGACTTTTAAAATGATAATTGTATCCATTTGGCTCTCTATCTGCTTGCTCAACCTCGGTTTTTCGTCTGGAGATCCTTTAGAAGAGGACTTTTGTTTGCCCTATCTTCAAACACATGAAAATGTAGCATTTGAGATGACAGGATGCGTTTATACTCCATTATAGAATTTGTGTAATCTCCTGATAGTTCATGTGCTAATAATGACAAAAGTTCACCATTAACTCGCAGAATGTCTGCGCAGTCATTTTTCATACTGAATGGGACATTTAATATTATAATTATTTCCCTGCAAAACAGATTTGAGTCCGCAACAGATGTGAGTATTCACTATCGAAGGGTTTCTAAGGCATACATCCTCAAATTCATCGTCCTCCTTTCGGCAGATGTTTCCCATTTCACATCGGACGTAAAATCCACACAGTGAATTTTTAGTTCGTCCAGCAAAGCTTCCACATTTTTACCGATTGATTGAAACAGAAGCTTAGCTTGCAAAAAGTAATATTTTTCTTACTGTTCAGGCTGGAATAGGGGGGATAATTTGTTCCAACACTTATGAATTGCTTGTATTGAAGATCACGACCTAGAACCTCTATATATAGAATCAGATTCAAACGACCATGTTGAAAACAACTAAAGATCAAAATACCGAAAAAGGCACGGTAGATGAAAAGAAGAATGTGTATGACGATTCTGTAATGAGTTTGCAAGAGCATTGAAACAAAAATGATAAATCACGAAATTTTCCAGTAAATATGCACACAATGTCAACATTAGTTAGTCACATGTTCGTTTATTTGAAAATCTTAATTTAAAGCGAAATATCATCGCAATAAATTTTTGATCAATCTCACTCAAATTCTCATCAACCAAACTGGATGAATGGTCCGAGAATAGTCATACCACTACGCAAGCTCGAGGTCTCGCAGATAGATGAGGCGTTTTCGGACTTTCCTATGTATGATTCTGTCAGAATTGACCCTTTGTCGAATTTATACGAACAATCCAAACTGATTCTCGACGAAAACGTAAACTACAGCTCCATGCTCGAAGAATTTTCTCGGAATGAGGGGCAATACCAGCATCGTACCAGCAAAGTTCTATCAAAATATGAAGAATCTCCTGAAGGGAAAATGACTGAGTCCATGTACTTTACATCTCCTGAACGACAACACGACCCTGTTGTGAAATCTCCATTCGTTCATAACAGACATTCAGATAGGGCAGCCTTCGTAGCAACCAAATTCAACAGCAGAGGTGTAAATGAAGTTAAAACGGAACAGGTACACTCTCCTGGCAAATTTCTTTCTCCCGCAGTCACGGGGCTCACAATTGATGCTTTTAAAATGGAGAAACCCAATTCACGAACTTTCATTGAGAATGCAATCTCAAAGGACCAACTGAGAGGATCGACTAATTTATCTGAAGAAAAACTTCCAACTAAGCATCGACCATCAAAATCTGATTATTCCCCTCCAAAGGACAGTCCGAAATTAGCGAGTGACTCTAAGCAATTAATCCAAGAGCAACGAAGCCCTTCAATTAAAAGAGCGAGCATATCAGTTGACATTGTGCTTGATAAGAACGAAATTTTGAAATTAAAGGATCCTTTTTTCAGTATTAACGCTGCAATGATGAAATATGTAGTGAATGAATTCGCCTCTCAAGAAAAAGGCTTTAAAGGACTTCTACAGCTAGAAAGAGAGCAGCAAACAAAGCCTTGGGTCAGCAAGTATTACCTCGTTTTTTCTTATAATTCCAAGATTGATGAGGACGAGGCTCAAAGCCTTATCAAGGAATTCCAAGACGAACTGAAATATAGAAAGAAAGACGTTTCAACATCACTCGAAAGACTCAAGTTCTATCTTATCTATGGGAATAGTACAGGATGGCTTGTGATAAAGCAGAAAATTGAACTTGACTGTGAGAATAAGAAAATCAGTGTGAAATCTACAAAATATAACCCTTCAAATTTATTTTTCGACGCCAAGTTCCGAGAGTTTGATGCCAGGTTACGGAAAAACATACTCGACACGCTCACGGGAGGCTCAGACAAATTCCATATGGAACAGCTTCCAGAAACCAACCAAACTTCTCGGGAAAAGCGCACGAAATTTGTAACCAGTTGGGACAGTGGACTGGCCGTGCTCAATGAAGTATTCAGAAAATTAATGAATATTTCTCAGCAGGAAATAAATCGTTCTTACTTGCTGTACTTCCTTCTCGAAAAGCAAATTAGGTCTGAGAGGAACTCAGCTAGAAATGAATTTATCACCGATTTTGATGCATTCTGAAGCTAGGAATGTTTGCCAAGCAATGGCCCTTGGATTTTTTGAGGTCTTTTTTTGTGTTTATCATTGATGATGTATTTGAAGGCTAGCTCTAATAATATTAAGATAAGAGATAACATGAAGTCTTTCTATGAGAGAGTGCCATTTTATGGGTTTTATTCAATATTTATGCTTTGATACAATTACTTCTAATCAAAAGCAATATAAAAAATTTACCCGTCAAGCAACACTGCTCCCACAGAGAGCAGAAGGTTATAAAGGCAGAAAAATATTTTTTACACAGAAGATATCATAAGCTTTACTGCAACAAATAAGGTTTATGATATATGTTGTCGTTGTTACACTTTGGCTAACTTGCATTGATTAAATTGTTTATTATTATTACTTACACATATTTGCATTCGAACCGAAGCATAGACACTCTCGTTTCAACAAGCTGAAATATCGAGAGCGTTGATATGGCTTGCGTGTAAATTTATCGATTGCTTTGACTGGTCAAGGTTGAGCGGCATGACCGATGAGGCTTCGAGGTGCGTGTTATCGAAGCTGGTCGTATCTCCAAAAATAGAATTATCATCTGTCTCGTCTGCAATCTGATTCTCATTCATCTGCTGGGATGGCGCATTAGTGCTTTCATTACCGACTTGGTAATGATCAGACTGATTTTGTTGGTTCGCGGATTGGAGCTGCGGTTTACTCGATCGCTGGTCTTGCTCAACATCGAAAAATTTCACAGAAACAACCTTTCTGTGGAAAAAAGCTTGTTTGATACTGATGATGATGGGAACAAAAAACATCAAACCGATTGTTCCTGTTAACAACAAGAGCATTTTGTTAATAAACCTTTGGTTCTCGATGAAGGTTGGAGTTGGATCGTTCTGATGCTTAAGCTCTTCGGCTTTGGCTCCAGTAAGGTACTTATACACTAGCCAAACTAAATTTAAGAGACATACCATAAGACCCACTGCGACCAAAAGACTGGGAAAACCGTCGCCACATGCTCTTTCACAACTAAATTTGAGTTTTTTCTCCACGGTTATATGATACATATATTGGCATATTTCGCACCGACCCCCAATCATATAGTTATCGTCATCATCCTCTTCTTCACGTAGCACCAGCCATTGCCTTAGACATTCCTCATGAATATGTTTTAAGCTGCCATTACAAAGACACGGACAAATTAAAGCTCCTTTTTCCTTTTCTTCTTCTCCTTCGAAACAAATACGGCAAAACTTTTCATTAACCGAAGTTGGTTGCCTTCGTGCTGAGACTGGGTCGTTAACCTCAGCGCCTTTTTCTACCTCGGCGATAGAACTAGAGTGTCCAGGACTGCAGTCATCAAGACTGTAAATACGATTTCTAGGTACTTTTCCAGGGCTGGGACAATCGCTGATGACCTCAATTTTGATGTCTTGGACATTCTTTTCCGAGGGATGATCGACAGGATCCTCGCTGATCTTCTCCAGAACGATAATTTTGTTCATAGACTTGCATCTGATCTGAGATGTTGTCTTCTCAGATGTGATTGGCTCGTGGTAGCTGGTCTTACGTTTCGGAAGACTGCTATGCCTCTTTAGTGTAAGGTCGACTGGCATATCTAATTCAAATTCATCATTTTCATCTAATTTGTTTTTCAGGATTAATATAAACCGAGAAAAGTGGTATGATTTACCGATAAGCTCTCCGAATCCTGCTTTTGTGCGGGTAGGGACGAAGTCGGTTGACAGCGCTCGTGTTCTCATCTCGAATAAAGAGAATTAAATTTTAGGAAAATTTATAAGGCGTGATTAAAGCTTGGGATGTACTTAATTATATTGTTTATTCGGACAAAAAACCTCACACGTTTGACAATTCATAAAGAGTGTTTGTTTTTCTAAGAGAGGCTAAAAGAGTAATTCTGATGATAATAAATCACACTGAGGTGAACTTTTTCTAAATTGAGCAGTATTTTTGTAGTCAGTGCAATCACAAAATTGGGTTCATTTTTATATGGTTAATCTCCGTCATGACACATGTCTTCGATATTGAGTCTAGGGTCCCAAAATTTGGAATTCTGCCTGTTTATCACGAATTCAGACATAGATGCTGAATATTCATGGTTACTCTAACCGACCATTGTATGTTATTCATTTATGCTATTGAGTTTCACATTTTTGAATTTGGGGTTTTAATACTTCTTTCCCTTGGAGATCAATGACAATATTTTTAATTTTTTCTTTTTTGTAGCTTCTAGAGGAAAGTATAGAGAAAACTTTAAATAGCATTGCGATCATTGAATGTCCATTGACCTGAAATTTGTGGAAATGTTTGTTGTGATTAAAGTTTTGGTTAAATGACATATATATATCTATCTTAAATGATTTTAATTTGTCCATGAACATTGTCTTATTTACTGAATAATTCTTCTCTTAAGTCTATCACACATTGCAGAAAAGAGGTTGTTAGGGCCTAAAATATTATCGAATAGAGTGGAGGCTGTATTGAAATGGTCCTGAGCTTTTTTGAAGTCCTTGCGTTCTACATATGCCCGAGAAAGAAGGAATTCAACCTTTGCTCTTTCTAAGGAAGAGTTTTCATTTCCCATCTTCTGTATTTTCAGACATTTTTCCAACGTAGGGATAAGATCTTCAGTATTCTTGAACTGTCCAAGGACATCTGCCATGATCCGGTAAAACTGGAAGTTAGCTTGATGGTACTCTCCCAAAATGCCTGTTGACAAGATAAGTGCCTCTTGTAAGAGATTCAGTTTTGCTTCTGAGTTTGGAAGGAACCAGATTCCAGCTGCTAAGGTTCTGAAATTTTTCTCTGTGATGGTTGACTGAAGCTTAGAGATCTTCAAAGTTTGAGTTATCATCTCAAGTTGATGGGATTGATCATTGAGATGGCTGTAAATGTTGGCTAAATTTATAGAAGTAAGACCTATATTGATGTGGTTTTCTCCGAACACCTTTTTAAAGACTTTCAAGGCCTCAGAGTAATATTGCCTTGAGGCTTCAAAATTTCCTAATCTGAATTCTCCATCTGCAAGCCTTTCCCATAAGTAGCAGCATTCATTATCAGATAAATTGCAACGTTGCTTTATTCGAAGAGCCCTTTGATAATACGCTTTTGCTTCATTGTATTCCCCGAGCTTGTCATAGATATCGCCGAATTGCCTGAGAATGCTAACACACTTGTGATGCTTTGAACCCCAGGCGTTCTCGCTTATTGTAAGCGCCTGAGTTAAATATTGCTTCGCTGTTTCTAGTTCCCCTTTATCAATATTAGCAGAGGCTAAAAAGTTAAATAGTGTGGCCCACATTGAATGATCTTCAGGCAACGTCTTCTTATAAATCTGATGAGCTTCCACGAGATAGTCGTATTTTTTTTGGATTTCGCCCACCCTCCCCAAGCATACTGCAAGATCTAGCAATTTGTGTGCAATCTTCTGATTTTTTGGGCCATAGTATTTTCTTTTGAGTTCTAGTTGTTCAGAGAGCATCACTTTCGCTTCGTCATATTTTTCAAATTTCATCAACGCACTAGCGAGTTCATTTACAGCAATAAAAGTATAAGAATGACTTTCTGGATAGTGGAGTCTGGCTATTTTGACCGCATCCTCAGCGTACTTTTGCTTTTTGCTTCTATCACCCAGTGAACCCCAAGAGCGGGAAAGACTGACATAAATATACCTGAGAAACGGGTCATTTGCTTCTTGAAATTTCTTTTCGATAGCCTCTGATAATTTAACGCATTCTCTAATTACCTAGATCGTCATACGCGCGTGCAATATATCCAAGGCATTCCAGTGTGCTTAAATTATCCATTCCCAAATGTTTACGACAAAGGGAATACGCACTCTCATAGCACTCCTTCCCAAGTTGATAGCATCCGGAAACTCTGCACATATCACCGAGTTCAATGAACTCATGAACAAGTATTTGCCACGATCCTCGTTTGTAAGCAGATTTCGCCAGAATTTTATCTTTCTTTGTAACTTTCTTGGGGTTTTCGAATACTTGGTGTTCACAAAGAATGGAGGGTTTCTCATTGGGAATAGTGACTATGGATTTTTTAGACATATTTGACTCTTTCGTGACCAGAATTTCCCATTCAGAGTCTGACAGCTCACTTTCAACGGTACAGCCTTGAAATTTGTCTTGCGAATGAGTTTTTTGAATTTCTTCAGCCTTGTAGGGGCCTGAACATGTGAGCTCTTCTCTGAGATAACACCATTCACGTTTCATTTCCTTATTTCAAAACTTTTCCTGAGAATTTTCCAACATATAGTATGTTCTGCAAGCCGCTCTGTAAGAATGACTACCTAATACAGCAATTGGTGAGTCAGTAGTGCTTCTTACAGAAAATGAGGCTTTTTCCCCACAGAAATGGCACTTTGAAGTCAATTTCGTCACTTCTTCAGCTTTGGATACTAATTTAAGCACATCAAGAGGCTCTTTTTGGAACGTTCCCTCCCACGCTGCAACTAGAATTATTTTTCCTTCGTTTGCAAGTTGTTCGCAGATTTCCACAATGTCAGAGAATAATTGACCTTCATTAATTGCAATGACGTCATACTGTTTGAGGGTATCCAATTTCTCTTGGAGCTCTAAGCATTCCAAAGTCTCATTCGATGATGGAATGAGATTGATATCTAGAAATGCTTTTTGATTTGCTACCAGAACACATTTGTTTGGAATGGAGCCACATGATGAGTAGTGTGTAATCTCAGCAAGAAGCCTAGCCGTTTTCTCAGAATATACAGGGCCTAAAAACAAGTGTATCGATCCTTTTCTTTGAAGTTCATCATGGTCTTGTTTCGCACTCTGAACCATTTCAGGAGGAGTTGATTCACAGGTCGTGTCTTTGAGAATTTGAGGAAGATCATGCGAGTTGCTCTCTATTTCTTGAGTTGAGTCCACCATTTCAGCAACAATAATAATACATAGAAATTCTCAGAGTAAGCCAATATTTTGAATTATTAACAGTGAATACTTGCATTCATTAATAATAAATTCTCCAAGCAATTCATAAGTGTTGGAACAAATTATCCCCCCTATTCCAGCCTGAACAGCAAGAAAAATATTACTTTTTGCAAGCTAAGCTTCTGTTTCAATCAATCGGTAAAAATGAGAATGTTTTGCTGGTACCACGGAAGCTTCACAGTTTTGACAATACCCGAAATAAATTCCAATTTAATAAGACAATGTAATACGAAATCAATGAATCGTTTTTTATTGTTCCTTTTTCATTTTCAGTCAAAATAACTCCACTGCATTCCTGGTCGGATGAATATCAAGATGACTTTCAAAATAACAAAAAACTTTGTTCAAGGAAAGGGTTTTTATTTGCATAATAATTTTTACTCACTCCGAATCAAAGCCCAAAATTATATTCCTGAGTTATACAAATCAGCACTGACTAAAAATTTACTGTGTGGATTTTACGTCCAAGGTGCAATGGGAAACATCTGCCGCAAGGAAGACGATGAATTTGAGGATGTATGCCTGAGAAACTCTTCAACTATAAAATCGATAGTAAATACTCACATCTTTCGCGGACTTAAATCTGTTTTGCAGGGAAATAATAGCATAATATCAAATGTCCCATTCAGTATGAAAAATGACTGCGCAGACATCTCAAGAATTGAAGAGAAAGACAGTAAAATCTTTTATTCTGCCAGTTGATTGTAAGCTTTTGTCATTATTAGCACATGAACTATCAGGATATTACACGAATTCTATAATGACAGTATAAACGGATCCTATCATCTCAACTAACTATATTTTCAGGTGTTTGAAGATAGGGCAAACAAAAGTCCTCTTCTAAAGGATCTCCAGACTAACAATCGAGGTTGAGCAAGCAGATAGAGAGCCAAGTGGATACAATTATCATTTTGAAAATCATTTTAAAAGTCTGGTTTGATGGGTGAGAGGAAATTGGACTAGATGTCTCTCGTGGGCCATCTAATTCCCTCAGGCCTCATAGGTAAAGGTTCGCATTTAAGAAATTGTAGCTTTTTTTGAAAGACCATATAAATAATGTTAAAATATGAATAACGTTGCTTATAATTATGAACCTCGAGAGAGGGCTTATGTAGATTGATTTATTTCTTTGCTTCTGACAAACATTTCTTTTGGAAATACTACTATTTCTTCAAATTTTAGGATCAACGTTGTAGGTATTTGCCATTCTCAAATACAAAGAGGGATTCACATACCGAAGGAATCTAATATCCTTTCATACTATTATTTTAGTCGAGTACATTTGCTACCCTTCAAGTAGTGAGAAAAGACTGAAGCTTTAATTTAGTACATGAAGGTTTACCTATATCTAATAATAATTTGAAGGAGATACGATCTATTAATGTAGCACTTCTGTGTTTGTAAGGTGATAACAGATGCCTTCTGAAAAACCGAGCTTTTTTGTTAGATCAATCATACATTTGTATATATGGAATGTGCAAAAAGTAACGTTCCCATGAAACACTATTAATTATTTTAGATTTATTTACTCACAAATACATGGAACTACAAGCTTCGATTGATCCTCGGACCATCAAAACGAAATACGGAGAAATCCTTCAGAACATGCTCGAGCAGTTTGAGGAAAATCTCGCTAAGCAAATTCCTACCTGGACAAAGGGCGACTTCTATACCACCGCACCAATAAAAAATTTTGAGAAAGTTCTTCAGATGAAATCACAGAACCGTATCCCGCGCACAGTCCTCGCCGTCCTAGTAGACATATCCGCTTCAATGGCAGGAGAGCGAATCGAAGGAATCAAAAAGGCGCTTGATTTCTATTTAAACACTCAAGACACCTACGATAAAGTCGCGATCTATGGCTTCAATAACAAGCTGCATAAGATTCAATCACTTGACGAGAACAGAATGACAATTCAAGAGAAAGTACACTTATTACTCTGCACTTCCTCCTCATATTTTCTGAAAATTAGGTTTTTGATGCCATGAAAACTGACGGTAAAGCTGGAATCCTAAACGCCTCGCTTGAGATGATCGATGATATGAGCAGGTGGTTGGACGCTGAAGAAAACAAGAAAGTTCCTCAGATTTTTAAATCAAATGTAGCGATACAATGGCTAATTGTAACTGCAGTTCCAGCAAAAGAGCTATATGATAGCGGACACGAGCAGCTTAATCCAGACTGGAGCATCGTGAGGCAGAAAATGGAAACTCTATCCGAGAAAATACGCGGTTTGTTATTCACGAAAATTTTATGCTGTGCCTCTGATGATGATTCTGTAAAGGCCCTTTCAAAAGCATACGAGAATGATGTATTGAGAATCCAACCAGCAGATATTCCGGTGCATTTTGATAAGATTTATAATTGGCAGGAGACATGGAATAAAAAACGAAGGAATTTCAATACTATATTAGATCAGAATTTATTCCATGCAGAAGCTATTGATTTCATAAGGAATCTTGAGGTTACCACAGCGCTACTGGAAAAAGTCTACAATAATCTAATATTAAAAGAAACGCTGACAGTTGACCAGCAACTCGAAAAGAATCCTCTCACAAATGAGAAAAGGAGGAAAATTATAATGACTGTTTTCCAGGATTCTTTTTTAGAAAGGAGCTCGCTCCTTGAGGAACATGAGATTCGAGCGAACAACTATTTCGAGAAGAACAGAGCGCTGATTCGTGACTCTGTGAAGGAGTCTACTAAAGCAGAGACTCTAGCTGAAAGAATCAGAATAAAGGAGCAGCTCAGATGCAAACAAATTGACCAAAATGAAGTGCTCGATGTTATCGATCAGGTGAAAAAGAACTATGCTGCTGCATTGAAAAAAAGTAAAGATTTTGCTATCCTTTGATGAGTCTAATTAAATTGTAGTTGTTTCGTTTAATGAAGAAAACAAGATTTAAATTTAAAAGCCACCGTAAAACTCATTTACACTGAATTGGCAATAAGATTGTGATCAACAGATCGAGAGTCTCTTCCCGCACAGTTAATTTGTTAGGACTGTTTTTGGTAAGTTTTTATTGAGAATTTTTGGGTGGGAGTCTGTTAGTTTTGACTGTTATATATAAAAAAGCAAATAAATTTGCTGCTGCTTTTTAAATAAAAAAAGTGATACTTTCGAAAAACCATCTTTAATGATAAATTCTTTCAGTTTACGAGAATCAATGCACAACTCTATTGGCGGAGTGTCTTCTGGGTTGTACTGTCCGTTTCATTTTGAAAAATTCATACGCGTGTGTATGAACCCGGTTTGCTCTCATCAAAATTTCCTCTGCTCAGGCTGCATGTTGGATAATCAAGAGCATTGTCGTCTCCATAAGCCCGATCTCAAGACTATTAACGAATTCATCCAGATTGCTGAAAGCGCATATAAACAGCTCAAGAACAAAAACTTCAAGCCTAGTGATATTTCATCCTCTTTGGTCGCCTTCCTGAACCAAAGCGAAATCATCAGCGAGCGACTCACCTCGCGGTACTATGAGGAAATTCGCAAAATTGACATTGAGTTTGAATTCCTCATTAAAGAGTTCAGCGCGATCTGCTACCAGCAGCGAGACGAGTTGAAAAACGAAGTGAAACAACAGTTCGAGCAAATATCTGTCAACTATTCGTATGTGCTGGATAAAGTTAGACATCATTACAGAATTCTCTCGCCTGAGGAAGAAGAAGAGGTCTATCCTAACAAAGACCGAATTCTCTACTCTCTAGAAAGCGCGCCTGGCCTGCCCGAATTGGAAGCTATGCTTAGAAAAATGAAGAGCGAAATCGCTGAAGGATTTCCCTCTAGCATGAATAAGAGTGAGGAGTCAACCCGCAAGCTAGAACTGCGCAATAACCTTCAGTATTTGGCTGAGACAGTCGAGAATCAAATCAAAACTCACATGGATTATGAGTACGTATTTGAAAAACAAAACGCTAGTCAGGCATATCGCGCAAAAACAAAAACCCAAATCCAGGAATTCTTTAAAGGCGTGCGTGAGAGCATTGTGCTGCCAACGATAATCGATACTCAGAATGTCAACATGAAAGATGAATTGAGCCTTATTAGGCCAAAACTCAAGGATTTCGATGTCGAAGACGACAGTGCGCTTCCCGAAAACTCATCTCCGCCGTTTTTGCATTTCTTCAAGCAGAATACTCACTCATTATATGTTTTCCATGTCCCAAGCTTTGCGAAAAAGAACGAGCGGATCAATACCCAAAAAATTGACCTGAACAATGATTTTAAAATCCCCTACGAGCACGGTTCAGTCGCCACTCCTCAAGGAAACTTGTATTTGATCGGAGGGCAAGATTATAAGAATCATTTCAAAGACTGCTTCGAATTTGTATTTAGTACCCGCACATTTTTGCGAATTCCCAGCATGAAGAAAGCAAGGTCGAATCATGCGGTTTGCTATATGCATAATAATATATACGTGGTGGGAGGACAGGACTCAAATGGATTCTTAAGAGAATGTGAAAGGTATGATCTGAACTCCGAAAAATGGTTTGATATCGCGCCTCTGAGTCGAGGGACTGCTGGAGCAACAATCTGCGGCTTCCAAAATCACTGTTTGTTTAAATTCGGAGGCATTGAAGCCAAGAACACATATGTAAACCTCATCGAAAAATATGATGTAGACTTGAACAGTTGGATTCCTATACAACTGCAAACAAGACTGACACTCGGGGTTGATTTTTCACTAGGAGAGAGCTCTGAATCAGCGCAAATAAACAGGAACCAGATTCTCGTGTTTGGAGGTAAATTCAAAGGGAATTGTCTAAGCACGTGCTTCTTATTCGACGTGGAAAACTCGGAAATAAAAACTTCCCCTCAAATCAAACTTCCTTTTGAGGAATTTTTCAGATCTCCGAAATCAGTGATGGTAAGAGGAGGGTACCTTGTTTGTCTCAG
>ENA-UOTX01001877-UOTX01001877.1-compost-metagenome-genome-assembly--contig:-NODE-1877-length-12740-cov-30.927979_pt1 | contig 12740 bp, 8 predicted proteins | sample MGYA00238143_ERZ746982 | MGnify/ENA primary metagenome ERZ746982 (study PRJEB28758, sample SAMN06268862) | compost metagenome | isolation source: single cell | place: USA: California, Emeryville, Joint... | reverse complement strand
ACTTACGATAAACACAGCGAGTAACGAAAGATTTAAACCTAGAGCCTTAATTCCTTATAAATTACTGGTCTGAGACTGTTTAATACGGTATTCTTGGATATTCTCTGCATGATATAATATCCTTTATCTTAACCCTTTCATGATAGAGGGGCGCCAAAAGAGTGCGTTGAAATGAAACTTCTTTGTCAGAGAAAGTATTTGAGACAAATTTACATTTCCCTAGGCTTGTACACCACTTCAGATCCCACATTTTGATATCAAGGTCGCTTGGTTTGGTTAAGGATAGAAATGCAAAGTGGAAGGCTAGGGTTCTGAAATTCCTACTTTCCTTCTGCAACCCCTTTTCAAACCAAGTCAATCTGGATATTAAAATGTAGAACAAGACTTCGAAGGAAATATAAGCTAGCCTCAACTACTTTCCTCAATAATAAGTTTTCTTTTCCAAGGTGCTTTTTTGTGGCATATCTTGACCGTGCACTTTACTCGAGACGCGAAAAGGTTAACCAAATTCGTTTGAGCCGAAACTCCTGCGATGATGTCTTTAGATATGTTAAAAGCTTTGAAGGATTCGATTCGCCGTGGGAAGTGAAAACTTCAGAGGGAACAAATTTATGGCAAAGTGTAGTGAATTGGAGTTGTAATGTGTGTTTTTTAGTGGCGTTTTGCATTCAATAAATACGGGATATCCATTAATTTTCTATGGTGAAATTAAGTTTCTGAAGATATCTGAGATAAACAGAAATATTTTATTTTATGAGTGAAATTCTTGAAAAATTTGTTAGATAACGTCACTTGTGACTATCTATCTATTGTCTTGGAATTTGACCTGATGTGAATTCTCATTGAGAAAGCATAGAGGAAATTATTGCAAATTAATAAATCACATCCTGAAAAAAGACGAGCTACTTTATTAGCTCGATTTAGGACCTTACCACTCTCAAAAAAATGAATTTTTCCTTTTAGGTTGCTATATCAGGAAGCGCTCTGAACCTTAAACAAAAGCTTCATGCATGTATTCATTTTTTTCAGAACTTTGAGCGTTAATGCTGACTAGAGCAATTTAAGAGCATTCAATAACCAAAAACATGTCATAAACAAAATCCTTTGTGTACAGAGGAAATTCATTAAGATACGCCTATTTAACCCTACGACAAAAAAATCTTAGTTTCCTCAAAAAGCATAATAAGTCTCTCATTTTTTCGAACAAGCTTCCGTTACATATTGAATCCGGCCTCTCTTCCACTGTTTCTCTTGGAATTAGTAAGTAGATCCAATTCTCCGCATTACCGGTAATTCATCAAAATTTATCCAATGTAATATTTGAAAATAAACCCAACGAATATACTAACATGGCAGACCGATCCCAAAGATTCTCAACTCACAACACCTTAGAACTATCCCAATCGCTTATCTCTCAAAGCAGAGGCAGAAGAAGTAACCTTCAATAAATACCAGACTTTTTATCACGATTCGTAGGTGCCACAGCAAGCCGCAAAGAATTCATCCGAACAGAAGATGACAATTGGGCCTTCTTCAATAACGAAATAAAAAGATGCAGAGATATCCTCTCGAGGCTAAGAGTTCGCTCTCCAGTTGCTACTACTGCCGAGACCAAGACTTTCCACTTCGAACCTCAGTACCAGAGCTTAAATCGAAGTCCTATCCTCGAGACCTCAGACAGAGGGAGATTCTTCGACCCTCCGATGAAACATCCAGATGATTACTATGAATCGAGCATGAAAAAGAAATATTTAGCAGAAAATGATTGGACCTCACCAACAAGCAGCAGGACAAGAGCTTTCAGTACTACATCTGGCAAGAAAACTCTGCATCGATACTCGAGCGCGCGTCGTTATAATGATTTTTTATACGATGACTACACAAGAGAGGATGAAGGGGCCAACAAGTCCCTTGATCAGAATAATGAAGATATACCTTCTGAGCGACCGTTGACTTATAATCAAAACTACAATAAGATAGAGAATATAACTCGTGGCAGACCATATAGAACCGCTATTCTCCGAGAAAAGAGGCCTGAAGAGGAGATGTCGCCGTTGTATTACAGCATTAAATCGAATGCAGAAAAAAACCGCGATTTTTTTGCGAGTGAATTGGAAAGATTGAAGTAGTTTTTCTAACTGTTTAGCAGAAAAGAGTGAGCTAATATAATAGGGAAGAGCGCCGTAAGATCCTTCAAGAGACCTATCCAATCCAGCATAGCTTTGAAAACACTCTGTGCAAGAGCGAGTATCCGATGGATAAACTCAATCATTTTAGATCATCAGTTGGAAGAGTTAATGTTTATAAACCAAAATTCAGTCCCAGTAGCAAAGGAAGCAAGTTGAATAAATCAGGGAAAAAGCAATCGAGTAAATCAAAAAGGTAAGGAAGCATTATAGGGCTTTTGTACTCAGTTATGTTAACTAGAATGACTTCTCAGTATTTGAAGGATTCGAAATATAAAACGAAAAAGACTAATCCTAGTCACGAAGGCTTAAAGGATAGGATTTTCCGTGACACACCATCAAAGTATGAATTGAATTGTACGACTTATTTGCAACTCAGCGATTTTGCTTTACTTAGGCCAATATATCCTGTGCAGAAAACAAATCTGCTGTACATGGGACTTCCAACGACCTATGCGCGCGAAGAGAAATACCTATTTAGATTTTGACTTGAAGAAGTTAATACCAGAATATTTTAATAGCACTACTATTAAGGCAGACTCAATTCGAAAAATTTCTTTGTGATTAATGCTGAATTTAAGAATTTTCCCATTTTTCTGTTTTCCGTAATGCAGAAATTCTCTGCACTATACTCAAATTCTGATCCTTTACACAATAGATCGCAATATATCGATCATTGCCATTAGAATTATGTAAAACTTTCTTCTATAATATTTGTTAGATTCTGGACAGTCATCACTAAGATAGAGAGAAATAAGATTCAGAAGACATTTACTCCGATCATATCCATGCCAATTGTCAGTTTCATGCTATTCACACCATTTCATCAATTAGTATTTCAAATATCTAGTGATTATTGTACATCCTAAGTAGATAACACTAACAATGTGCTTATGATCAAAATAAAATATCGTTAGGGATGAGTCAGCTTAACGTATTAATTTTTAATTACATATTCCTAACAGTATCTACAAATAATCGCGAAAATCGCACACATTTCCGCTGATGAACAGAGAGGTAGTCCAATCTGAGAAAATCTCTAAGCATCCAGACGAAGAAGACGACAAAGAACCCATCCCTCGACCTGCTTTGTTGAACGTCACAAATCTAATGGACAATAAAAAGGACAAAGAAATTGAAGAACTCAAAAAAGAACTTCAAAATAAGAGCGAAAAGCTATCTGAGTTCGAGTACCTCATCGTCAAAGCCTCTGAAGAAGTCCGAAAGAAGCAAGCCGAGATAACTGAGCTGAAAAACCTCGTTGAGTTATATCGTCCTGCTTATGAACAGCTTCCAGAGCTCCGAGAGCACCTGACCACCAGAGAAAGTGAATACTCGAAAAACACGAGAGAGATTCAATTGCGAGTGGAAGTTCAAAAGGAAAAGGAGCATTCAGCCTCGTTACAAGAGGCATATAACCAAGCGAAAAGCAAAGCTGATAGCCTCGAGCGCCAACTGGCGAGTTTATCAAGCAAAAGCACGAAATTGGAGAAAGAATTGGAGGAGCTCACGAGATTGAATGACCAGATTACCATGGATGCACAGGTCAAGGTATATACTGAACTTTTGTAGATAGGACTTACCTTTGGATCCATTAGGATAAGACAATCGATAACGCTGAAGTAGTTATCAAGAGGCTAATGAAGGAAAAGGAGACACTTATGATAGAAAATGAGAGTTTCAAGGTTAAATGCCAAGAAGCGACTGAAAAAGCAAAGAAATACAAGGGAAAGGTGAAATCGCTCAAGGCCCTACAGCTCAAAAAGAATGAAGCTCTCAAGACGTTGGAGGGACAGTCCAACGAGGCCGAGAAGCTCCGAAACGAGCTAGAGCAGTATAGGTTAGATTTTGCAAACGCCATGCGTGCGAAAATCAACGAGAGAAAGGAACATGCTGATGAAATCAAAGCGCTGAAGGATGAGCAAAGCAAAGTTAGGGCTGAAGTGGAAGAGATTCTTAAAGAAAATAAGCTGTTGATTGAAGAGAAGAATGGCGTATTGGCAGAATTGAAAGCATGCCAAGAGCAGTGCCAACATCTACAGAGAAAAATCGTCGAGAAAGAAAAGGAGTTCGAGCTTTTGCAGAACCTGCTTGATGAAGAAAAATGCAAGTATAAAATTGAGCTGGAGACGATTACGAGTCAAGCTTCGCGTGTGTTGAACATTGTAGCGAAATCAGAAGAAAACACCAACACTCAACCGTCCCCTTTCTATTTTACCCTCCCACCACTTCATAATATGACTCATCAGACGCCTCTCAATACCGGAAGATTGAACACTGGAACTCAGCAAATTCCAGTGCAAGAAATCAGCCAATTTGAGAATCTGCCACAGAAGAGAGCAAGTGTTGAACAGCCAATGATGATGAGTGGGAAGTTCAAATCGACTCCTTTGAAAACCACAAACAGCGGCCAACTGGTGCTTGCAGCGAGTAATCAGAAGGTACAAGAAGTGGATGTATCTCAATACACGCTTGGAAAGCTGGAAGAACAAGAAAAAAGCAGCACGAGGGAAACCGAGCCTGTAGAAAGTAAAGGAAACGACGCACAAAAGCAACCGCAGCAACAACAACAGCAGACACAGCAACAAGTTAGTCAACCTAGTCTCAGTGTTGAAGACTTGAAGATAGACCTTCAGCAGTCTATCGATCGAGAAGCTTACTTGATACAACTGATTGAAAGAATCGCTGCTGAGGTAAAATAGCTTTTAAGTTGACTCATTAAAACCTCTTCTAGCACGAAAGAGAGCTCAAAACATTGCAAGAGAAGTTAACCAACCAGCCTGCGCTGCCTCCTAGCGTCGAAGCCGAAATGATGCAAAGAGAAGAGCTCAGCCAGCGTTTCGAAGATATAAACTTCAAATATTTCAAAGCCTGCAAAGTAAAAGCTATTAGTTTCAACAGAAAGAGACATTAACTCCCTTATCTTCATTAGCTAATCCAAGAACTCCAAGATTTCTGCTCACAATTAACAGCTTTCATCGCAGACGCGTCCACTTGTTCAGGCTTTTGGAGCCAAGTCACTAATCAATACTCAGAGCTCACGCTTGATGGGGCTAATAATTTCTCAAAGCAGTTCTCAGACCTACTAAAAGAAAGCCAAAACCTCAAACAGATTTCTGAAGACACAATAAGCAAACTCACATCCGAGAGCAGCTCTGCTCAGAGTGAGTTAAAAGCTGTGAAAGAGATCATTGATCTGGCCTATGAGAAGATGATCCCTCAGTCAGATGATTGCTCTCCTAAAGAAAAGAAAGCGAAAGATACCTCACAAACATTGCCTAGCAAGATCAAAGCTCTCCTCGGTCACCTTGAGCAGGTGATAGCCGAACTCCAAAACAAGAATGACTTGCTGTTAAGTTATCGTCATACTCCTACATTGGGCTCATTCGTTGATAATACCCCAGAAAATGAGGAAGGGCTGAACTATACTGTTGCAAGAGGAATCCACTCTGAAGAAATTCAGCAAGCGTATGTTGCAGAATTCCGCCGCAGGGTTGACGAGCTTCAACAAAGAGAAAAACTTAAAGACAAAGAGATTGTCAAACGAGACCAGACGATTCAAGAGTTAGAAATCGAGATCGAGACATGGCAACGAAAATTCAAAGACTTCGACGGACAGCTGATCTATTACCAGCAAAAATTCAGGAATTATGAGGCTCAAAATGAAGAAATCACACAGCTGAGGAAACTTCTCGTTGCCAAGGACCAAGAGCTCTTGGAGAAGGCAAGGCTAATTTATCAGTACAAGAACGATACGCAAAATTCGTCTTCGCTGGATATCACGAACCTTAAGCGTCAACTGACTGAGAAAGAGACAGCTCTTGTGGAAAAAACGCGAGAGAACGAAATTTTAAAGAAGTCATTGCATTTACGTCAGTTTAGCAACTCGATGCAGATGCAAGCGACTGAAATCGAGAATATTTTGAATACAAATTCTTCTCTCAATATCTACTCTCAGCAACAAGAGGAACGGTCGTCGTTCCAGGAGAATAGCCCTGTGAGAACAAACAGACATCAAGCAAATAACTCTTCTCTTCGTAGAGGACCAGAAAGTCCTCCGCCACAGAGCGCTAGAGGAATTTGCAAGATGGCGCCAATGAGCAATAAAGAGCCTGTTGAAGACACGTTTTCAGGAAAATATACCGAAACTAGACTGAGAGCTGAGCTTGAGGAGCTCCGAAGCAATTGTGCTACCCTAAAAGAAGAGAACAAAGAGCTTTTGAAGAAGCTCAATATGCTCAATGGCCTTGCCGGGCAGAATCATCTCGTTGAAACCGAATATAAAGACACGGTGAAAGTAGTGCCTTTCAGACAGCCAACATTCCAGAAATCTCCCTCCGTTCACCAAACCAACCAGCTATCAGAAACAGATCTTTTGACACAAGAGCCAGCGTTTGCCTTCGAGTACGAAGTCGCGAACGCTGGAATGAGCGTGAGTAAGTTCGAAACCAACGACAGAAGCTTAAACCAGCAGTTCGAGTCTTATAAGCAACAAACCAAGAAGGTCTTCAAGAAGAGAGTTAAAGAGCTTGAGCTGATTCTTAGAGTCATTGATGAGAAAATCAAAGGGTTTAGGTTCGATCAAGGCGAGTATCTCACCCACGCGGTTAAACCGGAGGCGCTTGCGCCTCAAGAGACGGAGACGCTGATGGCTATGTACTCTCAGGCAAATGAACTCCTTGAGAAAAATCCAAGTTTGAAGACCTTTATCAACGATATTTGCGCCAATGTAGACGCGCTGTACCTTGCTTTTTACAATAATTCAGTTGTCCTTGCCAATGCCATCAAATTAGTTTTCTCCCGAGATCGAGAGAATAGCCCCTCAGGCCTTCCGCTGATGGAAAAGCTTGCGAATTTCCAAATTCCGTCCCTTGCGGGTAATATTAGTGGAATTCCATTGAAAAAGTTCTCGCAACGAAACTGCCTGGGTTCATTGTTTTGGCAGTTTGATTTCAAGCAGTACTCAAGGCTAAAGGAGGAACTTGCTTCGCAACTATGCATGAGAAAAACGCCAGAGATAGCAAGTGAATTGTATGTTAAGGCTGGAGAGTTGGTGAGGAAGAAAAATTTGCAATTGAAGGAGGTTGAGAACTCGTTGAAGAGGTTTAAAGAGGTGTTTTACTCAGAGCTCGCACAGAACAGCACTCTCTCGGCTCATAAATATGAAACGAGTGAGAGCGTGTTCGAAATGACGTTCGATATCGCTCAGAGCATGATAGAGGAAGCGTATAACTTGTTGGGTTTCATTGGTAAGATGAGAGGAGGAGATGAAGGGCACAGACCTGTGGGAAAATCGAAGATACTCACAGCATCTCCAGCAAATCATAGAGTGTAGGGCCCTCAGTCGATCGAACTCATGAGTAAACTTGTGATAATTGGTTGTGAATTTTGTATGAGGATTTTAGTATCCAACGTGAATTGTTGGGATTCTATCTTACTAAATTAGTTACTTTTCAATTTTACATTCTTAGCCAAGCTAACACGTGAGAATTTGCATTTGTTGAAAGCGGATTTGATTGAACAAAATTTTGAAAACAAGATGAATTTCAGTGTCCAAAATTTTGAATTAAAGTGAGCTCAAATGCTCTATGAGCAGCTAGGTGTTGTTAGAAACTCTACTTAAAAGGAACTACTTTGTTATTTGCTAACTTCTACTAAAATGGCTGAGGCAAAAAATAACTCTGATGTAATATGTGAGACAAATAGATTTACCACTAAAATCGCTCCATAATAGTTGTGAAACCGTTTAACGTTGAAAAAATGATGAAATAGATTCAACCGTAGCTGTGAAAATCGCTTGAGAGATGGAAAATACAAAGTGCAGGCAAATGTGAGACGATTTTCGATGAACCAAATTATACAGGAATTCAGCCAAAATGAGGAATACAGTAGCTAGCTAGCTAAACTAAAATTTAAGTCTATCTTATGGCGCGAAATTGAAAGTCAATACAAAACACTTTATCCAATCAACAAAGACTTTGAAGAAGATTGTTTCCCAGAATGAGCGTCAAAATGAGCGATTCAATACTCTTTAATCTACCGAATCATAACCAACCAAACAAAACCCCCAAAAAATTCATACAATTACTCCAAAACGATATCTATAAGCCTTTGAACCTCTCTTCCAAAACCATCTGTTCACATGAAAATGTCGTGCACTACCGCTGTCAATACTGCAAAGATTGCGGTATTTACTTACCACAAGTAGCTACTTCACTTCATTTAGACTCTAATTTCTTTTCTTAGAATGCCGTTCGGGCTTTCCGCGAGTCACACTACCACCAAAAACTCAATTTAAACCCTGACAAAGTTCTCCACTTCATGATTGCTGCACAAAAGCAGAATAACCGCTATGATCCAAACTCAATATGCCTCAAGGTACGCTGGCTACAGAAACCTAACAAACTATTAAATCCAATAGGAACGGAAAATTCTGGTAAATTGGATCTGCGAAGTTGGTGAAGAATTCCAATACAGCACTGATACAATCTATATGGCTGTGTCATATCTCGATTGTGTGCTCATCCAGTTTGAAATTCCAAAAGATCACCTCCAGCTTGCGGCTCTTGTGTGTATTTACATAGCAGGTAATCGTCTCTGATTCATAATAGGAGTCATTCGTTTATTCAATAAGGCAAATTTAATGAAAATGATTGTAAAACCGTGCACATTAACGAGATTTATCAGTTTGCTGGAGGAACCTACTCTGTGAAGCTTCTAGAACAGACAGAGATTCTCATTTGCGAAACTCTCGAATGGAATCTACGGTCAGTGACTCCTATTCAATTCTTGGAGCTGTTTCTAATGAGAGGCGTGGTATTCAGCAAGGACAGATCAGCATTACATGTAATCGACGACGACAGGTTTCTGAGGAAAATCAGAAAATATGCTGAGTTTTTTGCTGATTTAGCCCTTCAAGAGTATGCTTTCAATCGATACGATCCTCATTTAATTGCGTGTGCTTGTATCGTCGCCTCTCGTAAGGTCCTTGCAGTTGTCCCGATTTGGAATCGGCACCTGGGTGAGATAACAGCAACTACCTGGCCCGTAATCGAGGATTGTTTCGTTGAATTGATGCAAGTGTATGAGAACATCTTTCTCGAACCGGTAGTAGAAGTATCCGAAAATAAATACAATCCTACTCGTGATTCAAGCAACAGCATGAATGATATGGTTGTTCAGGATATGCTGCAGATCGAGAAAGGTGGTTTGCTTTTTTCTAAAAACCAGCAAATGTTCCTCGAAGGGGGAGAGATGGCGGCAGCAAGAGAAGATCCCTGCTTATTATATGATATTCCCAGTAATTTCCCAGACTCCGTTAGTGTGACTCAAGGAGATTGCACCTTAACGAACAGCAGCAGACAAGAGATGAGTCTGGATTGGAGTGGTCAACATATGAATCTAAACAACATCATCGAGGCGTCACTACAAAAGCAGATAGTTGCGCGAAATAGTTTGGGACAGGACCAGTCATGCAATTCCAATGAATTGTGTCGATACAATCAACTGTTGAGTTCAAAGAAAATGCATATCGAAGAAAAGCCAGTTGATTCGTTAAGCAAAAGTCGATTCCAGTATTCATTGCCGAATTTTCTAAGGAATTCTTTGTTTTGAAGCGAGTATATAGAAAATAATGAACGAATGATAATCATACATTGATCCGATAATTTTACTTAATAGAGACAAGCTTGTCTCGCGTATATACTTTGTAAATCTATAATTTATTCCGATCATTATGAGACTTTCCCCTAATGCTAACTAAGTCTGATAGCATAAAGAAATTAAACAAGCACAAATCTTCTTAAAAGCAAGAGTCACTCCTGAATATGAGATGTCTTAGTTACCAATACCAATTTACAAATGTCTTCGATGACTAAGGTAGATTATTTGATAAAGCGGTTTGAGATTCAATATTATAAGCAATTAAGCTTAGAATGCACTCATATAGGTTACGAATATCACAATATGAAATTTAATAAAAAGGTTCATATAAATTCGCCATTAATTCCTCTTATTTTGTGACTTTCCCTCCATATTATCATCTACTGAAACTTCAAATGGGTCCGAGTAACAGTCTTCTTCATTGGAAGAAACTCAATCCGCAAGCAGCGCTAAGTTTTGCATATGTCGTAACACTGAGCTTGCAAGTTTTAAGAGTCGCAGCGATCTGCTTGACGCCTCTCGGTTGAAAGAGATCCTTCAGATCAAACACACGCCAGAGAGCTTTGCAAGTCTTCACTACATCATCGAAGTTTTGCTCCGTAAAGAGCTTGCAAAAGCCGCTTTCAACGTAGCACCTTGGGTGGCTGTTAAAAGCAATGTCTGTCAATTGATTGCAAGAGACTCCTCGACCGCTCTTCACCTTAGAGTTTGCGTATGGATCAAGAGCTTTCTTTAAGCAAACCATAGTCTTCTGGATCCAAGCTTTACCCATCGGAGTGAACATGTTCATTGCGTTTGTGAATCTGGAGCAGTATTTGTTGCCGTATCCCAGAGGATATGCGTTGGAATTGCAGTTGAAGGCAGGTTGAAGACATGAAGTGTACCATGTGCAGGTTGATGCCAATAAATCGTGGTCATTGCATCGAGGACTTGTAAGAAACTCAATAGACTGGTCCATACAAAAGCTGACGTGCAATAGGATAGCGATCAAAGCCAGTTTTTTGATCATCGTTGAGTTGAAGCTCTCCTACTTTTTGTGCTTCTTGTTTAAAAAGTTTATTTAATCTGATTAGTTAATGTGTGCTTGATAAATTTGGTTATTCTAAACTCATCCCGAGCCAAAAAATACAAACAGTCAGTATGGAAAAAACTCATGAGTTACTGATTGGAGAAATCCAGACATCTAACAGGTTAGAAACGTCGGCTCTCATGATAAATTTCTACGAATTGAAAACATAAACTCACGTGATGAAGCTGGCTCAAATTTGTATGAATCACTCTGAATCCTTCAGACTTTGATGGGAAACTAAGTAAGACGACCCTTGAATTCTGTTGAATCTTCGATTACAAATATCCTTACGCTTCTACACTGCGAATTGATCTGTGTTTGATCCCCAGTGAGAGTTTCTCATTTTGGCAATGAATAATATACTACGAATGACTCTTCGAATAACTGGAGAGCATCAATTAGCTCTGAGACGCTGATAATATTTTATCTTTTCAATGTGTTAGCTACATCTTTTGATATTCTTTAAATTTAATATTGTAATCTGAGGCGCCTCATAAAGAATTAAGAATATTAATCAATGAAATTGAATATAAGGAGTATTATTATTATAATTCGTATTTAATTCTCTTTAATGTGATTCATATCCGCCCTATGACTCATAATCTGTTAATTTGATGGCGCTTTCGATTGGGCCTGAATGCTCCTGCTGCGTTTTCTTTAGAAGGGCAAGCTCATTCCACAAGCAAAAACGATCTTTCCATAAGTCCATGGGGCAATGAAGCCGCAACCTTTAACGGTTTCAACTATCTGTCCAAGACTTCTACTTTGGAAGAGATCTCCCAAGTCATACACTTTTCGAAGAGCCTTGCAGGTTTGGGTCATATCAGATATACTTTGTTCTGTAAAGAGTTGGCAGAAGCCATTTTGAACATAGCAATATGAATGACTCTGAAAAGCAGCATCTGTCAATTGATCACATTTCGCTTTAGTAGTTCCCTTGGTCGGACTTGCTGCAAATGGAACAAGACTCTTTTTCAAGCAAACCAAAGTCTTGGATATCCAGTCTCTCGCCATTGGAGGGAATTCATTTCTCATGCTTGTGAATCGTGAACAGTATTTGAGGCCGTATCCGAGAGGATAGGAGTCTAATGGGCATTTGAAGGTGCGTTGGAGACATGTCGAATACCATGAGCAAGAGGTTGGCGATGCCACATCTTTTTCATTGCAGACCGGAGCTTGACGGAGTTTGTTAGGTTTTTTAAGAAACTCCGTAGAATCTTCCATAGAAAGGCAGACATGCAATAGGATAGCTATCAAGAAAAGTTTTCGGATCATTTTGCTTTCTTTGTTTTGTAAAATCGAAGTGGTTATAATCTTGATCTGAGACCAGTTTATAACCTGAATTTTAAAAAACTTCATGAACTTTATTTATGCGATTACTTCGCCTCATCTCGACGCTAAATATAGATAGTATTCAGCGTTAACAAACACATGAGTTTAATCAAAAACTTCATTAGCTTTCTGTTTCTAGTCGTATTCAATATATCGAATTCATACTCTACAAATCACAATAGGATGAAAGATTTTTCCATATTCGAGTAGTGGTAGTATCACAAAAAAGTTTCGTTCTCAAAGAAGCATTCTTTTCTGTATTTAAATGAAGAAGTTACAAATATCAAAATTATTGAGGAAAAACAAGCATCATTGCTTGAGCTCACTCAAAGTGCACATAATTCTCAGATTTAATTTCATTTTTGATGTGGTCGCTCTGAAGTATCAGATCATAAACTTCAAATTCTAATAATAAATCTTTAAGAGTTTCAATTACTTGCCATTGTTCAGCTGAAAGATTTCTATAAGAAGCCCTTACTAATATGATTGAT
>ENA-UOTX01001875-UOTX01001875.1-compost-metagenome-genome-assembly--contig:-NODE-1875-length-12765-cov-10.429619_pt1 | contig 12765 bp, 7 predicted proteins | sample MGYA00238143_ERZ746982 | MGnify/ENA primary metagenome ERZ746982 (study PRJEB28758, sample SAMN06268862) | compost metagenome | isolation source: single cell | place: USA: California, Emeryville, Joint... | reverse complement strand
TTTTTCCCCCTCTCATCAAACAACTCCCAAGCAGATGTGGTACAATATCCTGACAGTCAACCAACCGTACCGTTTTTTTCAGTGTTCTCTTTCGTTCTAATCAATTCTAATCAGTAAAATGTACTGTCCCACATAACCTGAAATAAATCTAATAGCAGATTCTAATTTATTATTGATCCATCGCCACTGTCGAAATTCTCCCAGTGCGTTCTTCTGATGCTCTAATCAGCTCTTCAAAGAAATGTCATAAACTCTTTTCTCATTCAAATCAATCAAAGAAAAGTGCATTAGAACAAATCAAGAAAGAAACTTCAGACCAGATGGACGCAAACCCGTACTTTACTATCTTTAAACAAGTCAACCAAACCAAATTGCCGAAAATGATAGAAATCTCCCTCACTTACCTTCAGGTAAGATTTAAACATTTCGAATTGTCGGCACCAGCAGGTGCTGGTAGAAACTCCTCGTCACGGATACCTCAATGGCGACGGCAAGGACGACACCGCGAATATCGCTCTGGAAAACGACATGATGGCATATAAAGCTGAAACTGTCGGACTGCAAACAAGCAGAAAACTCATTGATGCTATCATTGAAGTAATCTGCTGAGTCCCTTATGAAAAGGAAGATGCCATTCAGCCACCCGTTATCAAGGTACTGTTTACATTCAAAATATTCACCAAAACTATCCCTGTGCGTCTATTAGAACTTGCTCGCGATAGTTACCAGTCCGAACCTCGACCCTCACGGCCAGTCCCTTCTACTCATGTTTAATACACTTTATCAGATCAATAATAGTAAGCACAGCTTCAAAATAATGCAAAAAGGATAATATTTAGAGTAAGCAAAACCAGCATGAACCAGAACAGCGCCAGAACAATACTCACTCAGCTTGTCAGTTCTGCGTTGCAAGCAATCAGGAAGAAATGATTAGAGTTGCAGTATCTGACGCTAATACTTTTCAAATCCAATGAGGATTTTGATTCGCAACTTAGATGCCAGTCATTGGTAGGAGCAGCTATCATATATCGACTTCCTTCAGAAGCTTTGATGCTCAAATAACGTATCGTTAATTGAACTGTCTTACTTTTGTAAATCTGTCACCTTTTCATTTTTTCTCGTATCTTTGTAATAAGCACGCAAAAAAGATTGACAATTTTTTCATCGGACACAATACGATAATTTCAGAGTTTGAATATATTGCTAACCAAAACAAAACTCGTCACCAATCTTGGCTACTAATTCGGCTGTTTTATAGTTTTTTTTTTTTGAGAAACTCTTTTCCATTTCTCGAAAGTGCTGTCATTGATATTGAAACAAGAGTCTTATGAGCTTATTATAGAGTTGTTATAGAGGGTGAATTAATTTTGCAATCTTCGAAGTTCAAAAAGTTTATGCAAGTTTTCCTGTAATTCTTTTGTTGTATCAGTAGAAATTGAGCTTGTAAGAAAGCCAACTCGATTCTCTTGCCTATCCAAGTATATCGCAACAGAATCAACTGTATATTTAGAAAATGAAATTGAGTTCAGGCTTCTAGTGAAAATGTGATAGAATGCAACTACGTATGTGCGAAATATTTAAAAAAGTAAGAAATTATATTTAATTTAACCAGATCGGCAGTTTAGATTTTTTTTGATTTGATTCCAAATATAGTTCCTTTTTATACCTGTGGTTTTTGACAATAGGGGCTTCAAGTTATCTAACAAGCCATCAAAACTTTTGCAATTGTGTGATTCTTCTAAAATTATCAAGATTTCTGTTAAAGCGCGTTTCATGAGCAAATTAATCATTCCACAAAATTATGTTTAATATCCTTTCGGAAACTGGTTTAATTATTTTATTACTTGAGGTATTTCTAATCAGGCAGAGTTAGATTAGAGATCACAGTGTGCTTTATCATCTTATTATCCGATTATGGAAGAGTAATCCTTCATGACACTTTCACCTGAGCTGACCATGCAATCTATCCTAGCGATCTTCAGGAAGAGAAAATCACTAACGAGAAATTCTGGAAGTAATCTTCACATCTCGCTCATATTTGACCTTATTGGCAGAATCTGCGACGAAGATGACGACTTAATCGAAACAGCGCTGCTTACGAGCATGGTAACACATCCCTTATACTCGAGGCCGTTATTTCTTTTGAAAAATAGACAGTTTCCAGCGGATCTAACTCCACGACTCCGGGAATAACGGTATCTTTCATCATATAGAGCGTTCCCATGAATTCTTCTCTTCAATTAGTTTAAATACGAGGAGTCTCCCGAAAGCCCAACTAATAATCGAGCTTTTAAGATACATAAAACTAGTTTGGCAGAACCAATGAAAAAACCGACTCCAAAAAGTACTCATTCAGGCACTTAGCTTACTAAGCTCTATCAATAGTCGTAATAAACCCTCTCAATTTGGAGCAGGAATTACAAAAGGGCATAACAAGTAGCAATTTTTCTGTTTTGCGATATATTAACGCATCTCAGCGCAAAAAAGCCCAAGAATACGATTCATTAAGAAAAATACAATAGGAGATCAAGATGAGGCGATCACCGAAAGGAATACGCCTTCGCCATATCATCCACAGAACTTGAATACAGCTTTTGTATTTAGTGAGAATGAGTCACCTCAATCTGCTAAAATCGGAACGACGAAAATAATCAAACTTGTTCCGCAAAAATTTTTAGAGCAAGATGAACGAATCAAGCTTCAACCGAGCCCTTCTGGCAATCTGGCAGACATGGCGTCAGTAAAACGAAATCGTGGTGCAGAGCTGCTGAGGAAAGTCGTAGTTAAAGTTCCAGGCAGAACCAAAGTTGAGACCCCCAAAGAAAACTCAAAGTTTACACTGAGTCCTATGAGCGGAAATTCAACTGGTGTGTCGTTCGAACCTTCGAGTAATACTCCTGTAAGCCGGAGACTGAAAAATAACATGTATCAAATTAGAAAAACTAAAAGCAAGCCAGTAATCAATCTGAAAATTATCGTGTTCTGAATCTCATTTGTTGACGATTAGGATCTGAAAAACTCACTAAGCTCATCGATTTCGAGGCAAGATTTGGGATGTCATTCGAAGGATCAAATGGATTCTATTCCTGAATAAATTAGTAGAAGACAGGTAGAGAGCGAACAATTGTCAAATCAAATGTTCAACTTAATTGAAAATTTTTTATTAATACATAGAAGATCATTTTTCGAATATTATTTATTAACATGTACTATATAAACATCATGTGATGGGCGCAAGCATATATGATATCATAGAGTTTAGGCTTAGATTACTTCGGAGGAACCATGCAAATTTTCTTTTATTCTCTTATAACAAAATTTTTAAAAAAGCCTGCACCAACCTCTGAATTTCTTTTTTCACAGCAAAAGCTGATTCCATGGCCAGTTTAATTTAAAGAAATATGAATATTCCTCTGATATACAGCCATTATTCAACATTTAATACATACTATCTTCTAATAATGGCAATGCAAAACACAACGGTTGATTAAAAGCTGATTTTTCAAAAGAAAAGGAGTTAAGCTTATAAAAAATGTATCTTAACATCTACAATTTTGGCTTATGTCAACATCCTCTCTCTCTCGCTCTCCCTTATTGGATAGTTGCATAGAACTTTTGACAGCTCCTCTAATTTCTGATACCGTCGAAAGTTTTAGACTATTTTCTTCCTGATTTTTCAGCAAAATTAAACACTCTTGAATCAAAGTCATTTACATTCGGAACTGGAGCCAAGTCTCGTGCAAATGTGGTGCCCAAATTCACAAACATCTAATTGTAAATTTATGTTATGATCAGGTCCAGCTCACAATACCTTATTGATATTTTCATTGGTCTTTGCTGATACTTCAAAAAAAGTCGCACCTATTTTCTCCGCAGCCTTTCTTCCTTCCTCTTGAGAAACTTCTCTCCTGAAATATGAAGATTTTTGTTAGTTAAGAGAGTGACAAGTACCTCTCTTCAAGGTCTTTTTTGCAACCTGCTAAAACAAACATATTGCAGCCACTCTCGATTGAGGTTGCTTCGGTGTGCCATTTATCAACATTTTCAAAGCTCTTCTTGCTATATTGTTACTGTAATAATCTGATTATGATGATTGATACTCACTTTGTTATATCATAGGCAATTATTATGCTAGATGATCTTCGGTAAAACTGCCTGGTAACAGATTCAAAAGCCTCTTGCCCAGCCTAACTTATTTGCTTTTTATCAGGTCACAATGAATTAAGTACTGTATCTGCCAAGAATATCTTCAAATTGCTTTGAAGTCCAGGCACCTTGATAGTCGCTAGCTTTTGCTCAACACCGATAGTTGCGGGTTTTTCAGAAAATTCGTCATCGACGAAGCGACTGATGATCGAGGTTTTGCCCACGCCTGAAATTGGAGTAAATTACGGAAAGTACTTGATTGATGGCAAACCTAAATCCCCGATAATAATACATTTCATTGTTGGTGCGCTCATGTAAACTTGATTCAAATCTGCTGCTTTTATTTTTACTGTGCATGTAAAAATAAAATTTTAGAGTGGATCAGTCCCGGCAATTAAACTTCTCAATTATGACTAGAAACCACATATATAAATGAAAACTCACTCTAACCTGACCTGTGATCATCAATGCGTCATGCGATATAAAAAACGAAATTAATCGAGAAAGGCAAGTTTAATCATTGATTTCTAATGGACCGCTTTTACTGGAGTTGTTGACATGGAGTTTCCATTAAAAATGGACTTAATCGGACTATCAGTTTCTCGTTCCTGGTCTTGTAAGGTTTTCCAAGACAACTTCAATCTCTTGAGTTGCATTTCTTTAATTTTCAGCTTTGCTTCGCAGCTCCTCAGTTGTATCTTTGCAGATTTATCCAGTTCTTTCTTTTTGAAATCTTCTTCGACAGACTTGGTGTTCTGGTAATGCTTTTCAATAAAATCTCTAAAAACTCGCGTTCCCATGAAATTATTCAAGAACTGGTCTTCTTCACCGTAGGTCTCTTTAATGAATGCAAATATCGCTTCTGAATCAATTTCCTATAGAGATGGCGAGTAAGGTTTAAAATCCAATCAATGATATTAGGAAATACGTTAGTGAGATCCAGTCTCTTGGGTTTTTCAGGCAGGATCATAAGAATAAAATCTTGGATTGTTCTTTGAATTTTCTTAATAATATTCATAGCTGCCTCAGCCAAATCATCAGGAGCGACGTAATTAATTTTCTTCTGATCGATGCTTAAGGAAAGTTTGCTTTTAATAAGATAGTCTGAAGTGCCCAAGGAAAGAGAATATTGGATAATGGTCTCCGCCGGATTTTTGTTCAATGAAGCGTATTCTGATTTCAACGAACTGCGGATGTCACCAAGTTCGATATCCGGTATCTTTGTCGTATCAGTGCTGATGAATATTTGGTCCTCCTCGAGAACGATAAAGATGTATTCTTCATGAATGAGAGGCAAATTCTCTTGAATGATGTAATCAAGTCCCTGGTTAACGCCTAATGTTCAAGTAGACTAAGCACGCAATCTCAAAAAATTGTTACCCGTAAGTAGCGGGACAGTATCTTCCAAAAACCCGATTTGTCCTTTATTGATGTAGATGATAGGCGCAGGGTAGGGAAACAGTTTAATTAAACTATGAATGGTAATCCTAAAATAAGTTAGTTAAACTAATGTCTTGGAAAGCAAACTTACAATGTTGCGGATAAGAGTGCGAAATTGCTGCTGAAGAAGATGACCTTCTTCTCTTGCATTATGATTGATATCAAATGCAGGAGGTCGTTCAAAGGCATGTAAGACAAAGTGATCGGAGCCGCCCACTCAGTATCCATGGCTGAGGCGTTCTCAGCGGGCTGGATTTTATATTTTAGCTTTCCAAAGCGCTCCATTTCGACCTCAATAGTCGAGTCAAACTTAGGAATCGGCAGAGCATGGATCTTCATCAAGTAGGGCTTAATTCTATCTCTTAAGAAAAACTAGCAGGGAAATAATAAAGAATGGCATGGATAGAGCCTCCTTACCTCTTGTTCAAAGTTTTCAGAAATTTTCTCGTAATCGTTCTCTTCTAATTGCAGCGCCATTTTCATTCTATCTGCTCTAAACACCTCTGACGAAATGAATTAGCAACAAAAGGTTGTTGTGTGATAGAGTACCGGTGATTCTGGCACAAAAATCGAAAAAGAGCTTCGGGCAAGGGAAATATGTCATAAAGCAATATATTCTTTTGGCCTTCCAATGTTTTCTTTCAACTCTATGACTCTTCTTTTTGCCATCGTCGGTTGGTTTACCCTAGTAAGCTAAGAAATCGGCTGAGCTCATAAACTTACAAATTCAACATAGTCCACTGTTTGAACGCAAACCATGTATAAAACTTTGTCCGGATTCGCCTTTTGGATGATATCGCAATTTTTTATGCCAGGAATATCAGCCTCTTCTGGTGTTATGCGGAAAATGAAATGATTTCGATACTGCTCTTCGATGTTTTTTAAAGTAGACCGTCTAGAATTGAGATTAACGACCAAGAGCGTGTGAGAAAATGTACTCGAAAAGCTCAGTTATACTGGTTATACGCTCTTTGGTAGCCTCAACCCCGAAAGGAAAGCAGTACTCGGGTATCGCAAGCTTAAGATTTCTAAGAATTAGGATTATTGTAAACATCTGTCAGGAAGGTTCGGCGTATACTTCAAGTTCTTCGGTTCAGTAGGATAGTTGAAAAGTATTTTTGGAGCTAGCACCGTCTTATCCACCCTATCAGAACACGAAAAACAGTTACAGGCGCATTCTTTGAAAAATAATCAAGTCGTTACTTCGCGTTTGCCTTTTCAAACTGATTAACGCTTTCTTTATCGACTCCGATGATGTAAAACTCTTCAAAGAGCTTCAGCTGTTGTTTATTCAAAAAATTCTAAGCATTTTGCTTTCACACTAGTTTTCCAAAATTTTTTCAATATACATATTTTTCAGCAACGTCACCATACCAGAATACAGACCCTGCTCGAGGGTGCATTCCAACAGACTCCGTTCTTGATTTATTTTCCTCTACCAAAGGTTAAAGTATACCCCAAAAAAAAAAATAAATTACCGAGTTGAAGAATTTCTTTTGGAATTGTAATCAACGACTCTCCTGTAATCCACGGATGAGTGAACAGGTCCTCAAAACCAATCCGGTCTTTCGGATCAACCACCAGCATCTTAGAAATCAAATCTTTCGCAGAGTCAGATACAGCGACATTTTCAGGAAATTCCAGCCAGCCTGGCTCGGCGATAACCTTTAAGATATCGCCTCTAGATTTTACGTGGGTTCGGAAAGGAACTCTGCCGTATAGAATCTCGAAAAGCATTATCCCTAACGACCAAATATCACATTTTGTATCGTAATGCCTGCCCACAACCTCAGGCGCCATCATCAACGGCGTTCCGCAATATGTTGTCATGATATCTGATTCCGCTGCCAAGCGTCCTAACCCAAAATCTGCGAGTTTTGCAACGAAATCCTCTCCGACCAGGATATTTTCCAGCTTGAGATCACGATGAGCGATATTGTAATCATGCATGCCTTTAATAGCAAAGAAAATTTGCTGCGCAAGCTTCCGTCCCTGGAATTCTGGCACAATTTTATTGGGAAAATTCGTTCTAATAAAATCAAGAAGGTCTCCATAAGGGCAAAATTCAAGGATGAGGTAGTAATATAAGTCATCGTTGTAAAATCCGAGCAATTGAACGATATTCGGATGCTGTAGTTTGATAAGTAGACGAGCCTCTTTTCTTAATGCCTCTAGGCCTTTGCCATGAGTGCGAGGGATCTCTTTGATTGCGACGGGTTTTTTGGTGACGCGATGACGGCCTTTGTAGACGATACCGAAAGCTCCTTTGCCGATTTTGTACAGTATTTCATAGTTACCAATGAGGCGTACGGACTGACGCATCAGGTTTTCGGGTACCAGACTTGAATGAAGGGATATTGAATCCACCATATGCAAAAATCTCTTTTTTATTTGGTCAATAATTTTATTAATCCTCGTGAAGATTTTGAATCGAGGAAGGACTCATGAATAACCTAATACAAATCAATAGGGATCTTGTAGATAATAACTTCAAAGCAATAGGGAGGATCTCTATCTATGTTATTTTTCTGATGAGATCGATATGAACTTGTTCACTCACGATGAAATCCAAAGATAAACTATAAAAAACCTTTATCTAGAACATATTTTTTTGGCCTGCCTATGTTGCTGAATGAGAGTTTTCAAAGATAGCTTTTACTGATCTCATTGAATTAGTTTGAACAATTCTTTAGATATGCTATTTAGAGACTGAAATTTTGGAAGCAAACTTTGTTAAAGTTATATACTATCGCTAACATGAATAAACAGCAGATGATGTGTCTGGAAACTTCTTGAATTATTACAGCAGATGACAATCGAGAATGACCAAACATCCCTCGTCACTTTGAGCCATTAGTGTAAAATTATTGACTTATATGTAAGGCATGGCTAATATTTTGAATGTTTGTTAAGTAGATTGTGATAGAGAGAGACTTACTATTATTCATCCCAAAGGCCTTGAGGTTCTCTTCGATAAAAGCAGGGATGTTCAATCCAAAGAATTTCTAGGAAAAGATTTAGCCACAGCAGCGAAGTAGCATCACCTTAGGATAATTTTTGACATTTTGCAAAGCAGAAAGTTTAATATAATTATCCGAAAGCTTTTTAAGATTGACTTCGATTTCTTTTAGTCTTCGATCTGGTGATAATTAATGATTAATTCCTAGAAGGTAGACAAGATTCACATTTTTCTGCTTCGGCTTTCGCTCTTTTACGATTAATATAAATTTCATCTGTAAGATTATCAATCGTTAGAACCAACCATTTAGTTGATAAGTATCTTACTTTGAATCGACTCTACTTGCTGCTTCGAGCTCTTTTCCAAGATTTCGATTTCGTTGGTTACGTTTGATATCTCGGCTTCGGTTTCTGCCATTAATTTCTTGAGAATTTTCTCAGTTTGAGCCTCTGCATCAACCAACAAGTATCACATCACAACTGCCGGAAAATTCATTGATTACCCTGTTCTTTCACACTCTGCTGCTCTTTAGCCATATTAAATCTCGTTCGCTCTTGCTCCCTCTTCTCGAAGCTCTCTTGAATAGAATTACTATAGACATATTTTCACGTTTTGTAGAACAAATTCGGATTTACGGTACTATGGGTTTGGTTACTCGCACGGCAATAACTAACAAATTTGATCATGAGTATTAGTCGCAAAAATCTATTCATTATTACTTTCTATTCCTGGCGCCCATTCATCACATCCTTTCTGTAGTGCCTAAATTAACATCGCTGTTAACTAGCTTCTATCTGTAGGACTTTACTTCTTTTAAATTTTCATCAAGTTTGTCGAATAGTGTAATATACACTTCTTGTAATGTGTGTTTCGAACAGAACTGGTTAATTTCGTGACTTTGCAAAGTGAATTATGCTTGGAAATTAATTCAAGGAGCTGCTCATACTGTATCTTATCAAAGATCCATGTTTTATCATAGTGAACAGTATAATTTTTGACAGTTTCCCATGCAAGTTCTTTGCTAAGTCTGTTCACCACTTCGATTCTTTCTAATGCAAGATAAAGCGTGTTCAATTATTGGGTATGAGCTGGTATTACCAAAATAAATCAACACACCGCCGCTTGTGCCGCACTAAGAGGATTATTAGTTGACGATTCACTTGATAAATGTACTGGTATGTTTGTCACTTTATCTGTTTGCATGGTTATTTGAACAGGCTCATATCGAGTCAAAAATGGGAGTCTAAAATGGAGTCCAGGCCCAGTTGTTCCTTTTAGAAGTGCGCCTGCACGGAAATAAACGCCGATGTGGCCTTCTTCAACTTTATGCACTACTCCATGGATGATTGATAGAGCGAAAAATCCTAAAACAAACAGTTAAGACAGTTGCCCTTCCAGGAACTTTCTACCCGAAACGACAAACAAGAAAAAGAGTATGGGATTCATATCTTTTATTTCTTTATTAAATTCTACTCCTCTATCTCAATTGTTTTTGAAAGTTTTAGATTTGAGTAGTTTTGTCATATCTTTCTTTAATCTGTGAATAACGATATGTTTTTGAGTAACTTTAAATCTCCGCAGATGAGATTCTCTTCTTTAATGCAGATGTGTGTGTGTGGAATTTAACACAATAAACCTTGGTTGTTAAAGCACTTTAGCAAATCAGACATTTAATCTCGTTTCTAAATTTTGGTGAAGAATCTCTTTTTCTACCAACAGAGGGAGAGATTGAATAACATCATCAGTTATTTGAAAAGATTCACATTTCTGAAGTGAATCCATACTCATGGCAATATAATGAGGCTTTACTTGCATTGGCTTATTGAAATTTGCAGTTAAGATTTTCACTTACAGCTTCTCCAAGCTTAAGATTTTAATTTTAACAAACAGTGGACCCCAATCGTATTTCATGAACTCGGTGTCTATCACTGAAATACTTGACTACTTAATTCATATACTCAGTAGGGCAGTAATGTGCAATCAAAAAGGTGCTTATCATAGGTATGAAATTCAGAGTTATAATACTTACATGAAGAGAGCTGTCCTTAAAATGAAAAAAGGAAAAACCACTCGAACCAATCTCGCTATAACTATTTCCGATGGTGAAATCTCGTTAATTCATTGGCAGATGAAACAGGGATGAAAAGGTTCTCATAGACTTCAATCGTACGCCCTTATTTTCATATTTTTTCTCTGACTGTCATTCCAGTATTTTTGTTGTGTTTCTTTTTTAAAATCTCGAATTGCCCTCAAAAGCTAAAATTTTCATTTTGAAGATCAACTAATAAAGGATTTATTTCTTAAAGTAGGCTCTTATCAAGTCGCAGAAAAATGGCAAAATTGTAATCACTCCTCACACCACAGACTGTCTCATTAATCCCTTTACCTGCAGCATCAAATACGGAAGAGTTGTCATTCTCCTTCACGGAAGACACGCTGGTAAGAAGGCTGTTGTCATCAAGAGCTCTGATGAAGGCACCAAAGTACATTTTTGGATCATATGCAACATGCCTAACTGGATCATTAGGAGAGAAAATTCGGTCACGCCCTCGTTGCCGGTATCGCCAAGTACCCAAGAAAGGTTACTAAGGTCATGGGAAGCAAGAAGATCAAGAAGAGAACTAAAATCACTCCTTTTATCAAGCACGTTAACCTTAACCACGTCCTCCCAACCAGGTAAAGCTTGTGTTGTAGAGGGAAGGGGCTAATCTCAAATACTTTGTTAGATACCAAATCAGCGGTGAACTCGACTTGAAGACCATTGTTACCGATGAAGCCCTTGAAACCAGAGACAAGAAACAAGAAACCAAGAAAAAGTTGAAACTCTACCTTCAAGATAAATACGTTGCCCTCCCTGAAGTTAAGGGACCAAACGACAAGACCTCCCATGTCAAATTCCTTTTCAAGAAACTCAGATTCTAGAGTGGCTGGTTATAAGGAAAATCTCAGCATTTCATACATCCTCTTTTGCCTCTGTTTTCATATATATTGATAAGGGATCTGTGTTGCAGAACACTAAGAATTTCTGAAGTCTCATCCACAAAAAAAAAACGCATTCAAAATCTTTGCTATTTCCTTGCTTAGGAACCGTTAAAGTAGGAGATTTGGGTTGAAGAGCCTCATTTGCTAGTATTTTTTATGAATTATTAACAGAATACTTGAGCAAAATTCCCTTCTACCTGAGTGAAGCAACTTAGTGGCACTGAATTCTGAGGGGATTTGTATAAGCTTGGAATGATGATAATTTGTCTATAGCTATTATAAATCGGTCCAAAATTAAGAAGTTTTCAAAGAGAAATATCTTAGGCTACCTTCTATAGAGTGGATTGCTGCTGCGAAGCTGCTAAGCGGAAATGTTTTTAATGCTTCAGTAATAAACCCTAATTTTTGTTATACGTATATTCAGCAAGCAATACTCTTCGTAAGATCAACAGAACATCTCCATGATAATATCAGCAAGTATTGCTTTAACTTGCTTCTCGGACTTCACAGGATTAACTAAATGTTTTGTTTTAGATTAATTCACAGGAAATTGTCCTGAAAGATGCGCCGGAGCTAATAAGAATCCAAAATCGCCAGAGGTCGACTTGGCTGGGCCTTTGCGTATTTCGGGATTTGACTCCCAACTTTCAAATCAGAATCTGTGTAAATATGAAAAAAATTTTCATTAACGATAACCCCATTCATCAATCCCCAGTAAACCATGCTAATGTCTCTGCTATTCGCCTTCCTACCCAACATTTATATATTTATTCTACAGGCTCCCAAATTCAGAATATCCAACTTCTACACAGCAATCACACGATCTCTGATATATTTTTTAATTCTTGATCTAATCAGAAGAATCATTACCAATAACCATCTCATCTACTATAACCTCTCATTTTCAATGCTTTTCAGCATTATTACCAATCTGAAAAACTAAGTAGAACTCTGATAGACTAAAACACGATAATCTGAAGGAGTCAGTTGAAGATTAAAGAGCAAAACAATAACGAGAATCCTTCATAAAGATCTAATTATGTATGAATGAATATAGATCTATTGTGAGTCTTAATAAAGATTTATTTAGTATCCAGCATCCTTGAGCATCTTGGCAAGAGCCTCAACAGCCTTGTTGCAGTCGCCAGGGTTTTGTGGAACGGTCTTTCCGTCCTTGGTGAAGTTGATTCCTCCGTTCCAAGTTCCGAAAACGATGACCTTGTTGGTTCTGACAGCGC
>ENA-UOTX01001874-UOTX01001874.1-compost-metagenome-genome-assembly--contig:-NODE-1874-length-12767-cov-14.922537_pt1 | contig 12767 bp, 13 predicted proteins | sample MGYA00238143_ERZ746982 | MGnify/ENA primary metagenome ERZ746982 (study PRJEB28758, sample SAMN06268862) | compost metagenome | isolation source: single cell | place: USA: California, Emeryville, Joint... | reverse complement strand
AAGTTTTTCCTTTTCAAATGCGTCTTTGCTCAAGTAAACGATCTTCGCAGCTTGCTTATCGACTAGGAGTCGCATCCGCCGGTGGAATTCGTCTTCAATTTTCCCGTATTTGTAGCGAATGAGAGAAGAGTGTTTCGTTTCGATTTGCCAGACGCCTCGCTCTTCAATTAGTGCTCGCTTTGTCTTTAGCCATAAACTCTTTATTTTGAGGAGAAGGTTCTCGTTCTTCTTGAAATCCTCTAAAATAATAATAATTATCATCCTGTAAATTGTCTTCTCAATATTAATTTACCGATAAGTAAGCCTCGATTTTGAGCACCTAAGGCCTGACGTTCAGCGTCTTTTTCCTTGAAATATTTGATCGACTTCTCTGGGCTGGGAATAAATAATCAAAATAAATCACTGATAAGGAACATTCTTATTACTCTAAATCCGCTTGGAATTCATCATAGCCCTTCTTTATCAGTTGGAAGTTCTTCTCCATCTGCTGCTTGAAATAGGAAAAGTTCAGTTCCTTGAGCTACAAGCAATAAAATTCAGCTTTTCAAACCTCAATCAAAAGTACCAAATAGATGGTCCTTAGATGGCTGTTTTTCAAGGTCGTTATGGCTTCTTTCTTCAAGTCTCTATGATTACATTCTATGAAAACCAATATTTTCTCCATGAGATCTTCACTGCCTCGCAACTTCGGCTTTCGATTATTAATGTTAGTTTGAACCATATCAAAATCAGAAAGCGACTGGCACAGGTCTATCAGCTCATTAACTTTTAAGGACAGCTGGGTCTGGTTGGGCTGTGATCGATCAACTACACTGGAAATTTGCTTTTTGAAGCTCTTGTCATGAAAGTCATCTCCTTGTGTATCAAATTCTAACCTTCCCAAAATAAAATGACTCGAAATTCGAACTTCTGAGTTGGGTGATATCTTTTGTGATGATGTCATATTATGTTTTTTCCCTCCTGGTGGGCTCCCGCCTTTGCTTTGGTCAACTACCTGGTAGTAATGCTGAATGGTGCTCTTGATTGCTGCTCCGTTTACTGCCACTACCTCCATCAGAAGCTTAGATAATTCCAAGCATACGTGATCTGAGTGGTAGTCTGGACTATTTAGGATGCTCTTCATATCAATTTTTGAGTCTTTTTGATCTTTCGCTTCCTCCTCAGTCATCGAGTTCCTATTCGATGTTATAATTCTTTTGATTTCACGAGACATCAGTTTTAGTATCTCGCAAAACATGGTTTCATAGATCAGCAGCATATCCTATTAATGATTAAGTCATCATCTTAATATTCCTTCTAAATGCAAAGGATACCTTATAAACGAGAAGATCAGGTGATTTTTCATTGCTTTGGACTTCAATCAGAGAGGGCGTCATCGACTGTCGAACAGATAAGACTGTATGCTTTTTCGTCGTGGATTCGTTGCCTTGCGGGTTTTTATCTTTATGCACTTGCTGCTTGGAGCTAAAAGCCACTGTAAACAACACTTTCATGTCTCCTTCCGGAGATTTCTTGCTTCTCAGAAGCGCTAACACCGTAAAAATGCATTTCAGCAGTCCCATCTTCTCCTCTGTATTCGTATTCTTTAACACAGTGAAGATGCTGGTCAAGATAGAAAGAAATGGCCCTCCATTGCGGTAGCAAACGTTTTCAAAGCGTTTCGTTAGTGTGCCTAAATTGATATCTCCAGACACGTGCTTGAGTGAAGGATAGGTGACGAGGAGTATTTGCGTGTCATACATAAACTCGAACAGAGCAACAGTGAATTGGCAGATAAACTTCTCTTGCTCTTCCAGTCTTTTGTGGTTTTTGGCCAGAAAATATTCGTAGTAGTAAATAAACTGAGTGAAATTTAAAATAAATGCTTTGTTTGAATGAATCGTCTCCAACGTTTTCTCATTGAGCGATGTTGGGAGCTCAGTAGTATTTGCTCCTTGAGCTTGGCTTTTCAAAAGTTGCTCTTTAAACTCGGAAATTGCCGCCTCAATGAACTTGAGCAACTTATAAATATTATCTGAAGCGCTCGACTCATTAATTGTGGGCATTTCCTCCTTTTTGGATAATAGGACCTTGGAGTCTTTAGATTTGAAGCTGGAATCGAACTCAATCAAAGAGATTAAATCGAAGACGTGAAGCTCCTCTTCGAATAGAGTGAACGAGATAAACCGTCTAAAAATCTTTCGGATTTCCCCATCAGAGCCATCCTCCTCGGAATGAAGGCTAAGTAATTCGTTGAGAAAATGAAGATAGTTTGGAACTCCAAGGAACGCTTTCATGCTATAAGGGTTTCTTACCACGACATATAATTCTCTCAAGAGGCTCTTTCTTTCAGCAGGTTTCAACTTTTTCTGGATGAATTTCTCCAGGATCAGACCTATCATCTTGTAGTCTTTTCGGAACACAGCAACTCTCTCAGCTTTATCGTTCTTTTTCAGCTGAATAACTGTTCTGAACAAGCCTTTATAGGTCAATGGGTCCATATCGTTGAGACAGAGGTTATAGAGCTTCAGGTATTGAGATTGTATGTCTTTCAGCACTAACAAATATTTTAGGGAGGATTGATGTGAGATAATGTACTCAGATCCTTTTCATTAGGGAGATTGACATCAGCACCGAATAAGAAGTCAGCCAGAAGCAGATTAGCTTTTCGTAAGCTATCATTGTCCAATTTCTGTGCAGTTTTCCCAGCGCTACTGTCGGAGCGACTAAAGAAGAGTATCCTCGAGACCTCGATGCAGTGGAACATCAGAGAATCGATTTCTTCATGATCAAGGACCCGATCGATTGAAGTCGTTCGTCTCCTACGGTTCGCAGTATCGCTTCTTCGAGAGATTGAGTAGAGCATCGAGAAAATAATATTTTTTAATCCGTGTTTCTGAAGGCCCTCTTTAATGATTTCCAAAACGTCTTTATTGTCTATGTGAGGAGATGAGAGTTATTAAAAGCAGTTGATAGTCATTACCCGATGTCAATAGCTTCAATATAACCTTGAAAAACTCCAAAAGAAAGACCGAGGCCTGCGCTGAAGCGATATATTTGACTATAATCTCACATTCTTTCTCACAGATCTGAACATTCTCCACTTTCTCTTTCGAGTCTTTTTGATCTTTTTGCTGTGGGGAATGTTCTAGCGGCGTTGATAACACCTAGTTGAAATCATTTTTCATTGAGCCAGTTAGATAATAGTGATAGTTACCCGAAGTAGCGTTTGCCGAACCTTTTCTTTAAACGTTTTCACTTCCTCCATGTGTTTTTTCTCATCCCCTTTGCTCTCTTCCGGTTCGCCTGAGGTTGTATTGTACAGCAAGAGTCCTAGAAGAACGCTTTAATGAGTTTCTCAAAAGATTATATACCTTTTTTTGGAAAGAACAGCGCCTCTGATTTAACGAGCTTTTGGAATTGTAATATGAGCGCCTTGAAGTCGTAGTTCTTCTTAAAGTGGTAGTAAATGCCAAGGTCTTTTGAGAGTATTAGGTCTGCTTTCTCGTACACCATCGTCTTAAGGGGGAAGAGCAAAATTAAGCAAAATCAAAGGGAAATTCTTGTTACTCTTATCGGTAAGGGACATTCGTTCCATGTGTCAAAATTAAACAAGAGAGACATGAACCCTTTGTAGCGGTCTTCTGGTTTACTAACGTTCTTGATGAACCCGGCGAGACTATCGATTACGGACTGACTGGCTCCGAACTTTGAAACATACTATGCAAAAAATTAGCCTGCTGTCCATTTCATTGAAATTTACTTGTTTTATCAGTCGCGACATAAAATGAAATCCATTCTGCTGCGCCAAAAACACCATAATATCGTCTTTGTTGCTCGTTCTGCACATAACCACTCCAACTAACCTGATGATCTCACATAGCAGCTCATGCCGCATTTCTGACTGCCAGCTGCTGTCTTCAAATTTGTTCAAAATCTCAAGGATGTAAAGTATAATCTCAGCATTTCCGATTCGAAACAGAACGTCCTCAAAACAGCTTTTCTCGAGATGCGTCACTCCTCTGGCTCTGATTTCATGCTTTTTGTCAGCCATTCGCTCCGGAAGCCCTGCTTTCGATTTCTTGAGTTTTTCCGCGGTTTCTTGTATGCTAACGATACTGTGGGTGACCTTCGCATCCTTTTGACTCAGACTCACCCATTGGTCTTCTTCCTCTGCACCGATTTCATTCAAATTGGGAAACGCATTGAGATTAAGCAACGCTTGAGCCTCAAATTGCTCGAGATCCATAATTTCCTCTGCCTTACTTCCAAAAAGCAAGCTCTTTCGCTTTTTCGTTTTGATGGTAGAATCCTGCAAAGGTTCGCAGTTGGAACACCGTGTTTTCATTTTCTTAAAAATACTTTCCATGTCCGCATCAGAAAGTTCTTTCTTGATCATATAAAATTTCTTAATCTGGCCACAGAAGCTGTTTTCAACCAATAAGTTCGCCTCTTCCGGATTCTCCTCTGTCCTAACTCTCGCCATGATCTTTGGAGGTGATGTTCCAATACAAAAATGTTGCACAACTCCAAAGTTATCCATTATCTGAGAGAACGAGTTGTTTGAGCCTCTGTTTATCGGTTTAATCGGCTCTTCACCATGATCGGAAGCGATATATGCTTTGAACTTTTGAAAATCATATATATAAGTCCATCAAGCAACAAACATCATTATCTTACCGTGCCTTTCCCCGTGTAAATTAAAAACATTGTGTACCATTCATTCTCTTTGGGACAAAAGTCCAAATATTCCCGATACTCTTTAACCGTACCATCCCTTTTCCTATATTTTCCCTAGTTAATATTGAAAAATAAAGCCAGGAGCTCAGAGCCTTGAGATTACGTCGAGCATAAGACAAGGCTTTCGATTCTGTATCCCAACGTAAAATTCAAGGGTTGTATTATTCGCGACAATACTGAATATTCGCGGGTAGTATAACTCATTGTTTTCTGTAGGTAGAATGGAAGGTCGAGCTAGTCCAATGTTCGAATCTCGAAGCAACCCGCCGCCTTTGGAATTATCAAAATATCCTAAATTTACATGGACTGAGCCTTCCATATTCGCAACGAAGCTCCTTCGATTGAAGTTGTCTTCGAAGGTGATCTTGTCCTTCAGGATTTTATAGTTGCTCACGATATTCCTTTTGTCGCAGGAAATGTAATTTTCGATACGAAAAGTGATCAAAAACGTCAGACTCGATCTCAATGATTGGTTAAGATTAGATATTATGATTCCAGAGTGCTCTCCGTTAAAATTCGTAAAATTTTCGCTGTCCTCCGAACTAAAATGATTGAATAAAGCGTCATATGAGCAATTTGGTTCAGAAAAATAAAGCTTTACTTCTCGAGCACTTTCCTTAGGATGAAGAGAGAAGACATAAAGGAGTGATAATAGTTTTCTGGGTCGCTCATCTGGTGAATGAATTTCTCTCTTGCGAATTCCGATACCAGCGATTTGAAATAGTCTTCATGTGACTCCCAGTAATTATAACGAAACGCTCGCATGAACGCTTTGATATGTGACACGTTTACACCGGCTCTCAATATCGAATAGACCAAATCTCGCAGCCGTCTTTTGCTGCTCTCATCGAGCTCAATCTTCATATACAGCATTATTCTATCAAAAATGTCTCCCTTATATTAATAGATTAACAATCAGACTTTATCAAGCGGACATATTTACTTGAAGGCAGACAGCAGCGTTTGCCAGGGAATTTTGTAATGCGCTTTGGAGGACTGCCAAGTAGAAGTTCTTAACACCTTTGCAAGTATTCCACTCAAAAAGACATTTCAGCAGTAACGAGAGTATGTATCGGTTTTTGATGGGGATATAGCTCCAAAAGGCTGAATAGTCGGAATAGACAACTTTGCTTATCTGTTCTTCTAAGCAGCGTGTGATGTCAAAGTTTAATGGCTTTTCGACTGCAAAGTGATAGTGGCCTCTCGTCGCGAGATTGAAGAGAATGTTCACGATTTCTAAAATATCTTGCTCGGTAAATTCGAAACGAAGGTGCGCTTCCGAGAGAATATAGTAAAGCTTTTCAAAGCACCCTCGTTCGAGCAGGATCGTGCTGAGCTTTGGGTTCACTAGCAGGAGGGTGGAGGTCAGCTTTAACAGAACTTTCGCGATTTGTTTATCAATAAGGCTATGTCAAAGGTATATCTGTTAGCAGAGCAAATTAATCAAATAAAGCTACATCTCGTATTTGCCAGCGTCGAGGAGACTATCGTAGAATTGCACAAAGGCCAAAAGGATCATCTGAGAATCAATGCTTCGCTATCATCAGAGTTAATAGTCAATGAAACGATAAGAGTTATAGAGAGATTACGCTCGCGGAAAAGATCGATTCGTCGTGATAGAGCTGAATCTTCGCCTCGAAGAAAGCTTCAAAATCTGTGATACACCCTTCCTCTACCAGCACGATGTAAAATCTAACAATAAACGAAAATATTTTCTGGGCCATCTGACATTCTTCGGGGTTTTCCGGGTCGAAGAGTACATTGATCGAATTGCAATACCTCCGCAGGCAAAGAAATACTCTCTTTCGAAGTTCAGCATCCATATTTTCCTCATTAAATTCCATCTTCTCAAAAAATCGCTTCATTAAATGCAGGATGATAGGCTCCTTCTCTTTCGTAAAGCACTCTTGAATAATTTTTTCAACGATATCCTCAGCTAATAGGAGCTGATACACCAAAAACTGTGACTTGCAAATGGCGTCAATAATCTTTATGACTTGCTCCTCGTATTTTAGCAATGCAGCTGAATGGCTCTGACTGATAAATTGCCAAACAAAATCCGCAATATCAAAGCCTTCGCCCTTTATTTCCAAGGACTCCGTGTCATCAACTTCCCTTATAACTTCAAACAAATGAATGATTTTATCGAAGCTCTCCTCCGGAGTGAAGATGGTTTTGGTTGTTACTTCCGCGCAGGTTTCGTTGATTACGTCCTTAAGGGTTTCAAATTGTACTGCAGCAAGACTACGCAAGCAATCCCCTCGTGTTTTTGAGATTTCTTGAACTGCGTCCCAGAGATTTTCGATTTCTTCCTTACTCTCTGCATAGGAGAAGTAGGTCCTAGGCAGTCGGTTGAACACAACTCTCAATATTTTTTTATAGTTCTCTTGAGACACCACAATGTTCAAAAGAATTTCTAATGTAACAGATGGTTATTAGTCTCAGCTTATATATGAATAGCATTACTTAGGATATGGTAGAATTTGCTCTTGTTTCGTGACGAAACCACTTGGATGAAAGTTTTCGAGTTGTCTTCCTGGATTGGAGCATTCGTTATAGATCATTGTTTGATAATGATGCAATTTACTCGAGTTATTCCTTCGACATAGGCCACGATGAATTTCGTAAGACGTTCGATATCTTTACTCTCGGGAAGTTCTGAAATAACATCAATGATAATCTAGCCAGGGTTTTTAACAAATGTTCAAAGGAATGGATTACCTGATCCATTTTTTCTAAAAAGGTCGAAAAATAAGCCTGATCATTTGGCTCGGCATTTGTTTCCACGGTTACTGCAAGATCAGATGCAACATGCTCCTTAGCACCACAATCATCATCATGACAACATTTGATGAAAGGGAATAAAGCATTCTCAACATTGGTTTGGTCGTTCTCGATTTTACATGTAGATAAAAGAATATTCATGAAAAATTCCAGCCGAAATGGATCTCCAGCCTGCTCATTAGCGATGCTCCAATATTCTGCTTTTAATCTCTCCGAACGAAAAACTCCCAGTGCTATTTCAAATGAATTGAAAGCAATCTTTTTGATGATTTCCAAAGGAACCGATTTTTCGCATGATATCTGACAAGAAATCTTCCTTGCAAATTGATCAAATATATCACCCAGAGCCTTGATTTCCTTATTGAAATTGACTGGCTGCTCCATAATTTGCTTAGAATACTGATCCTTTAGCAAGTTCACAAAAATGAGAGCCACTTCAGACAAAACAGCTTCAAGAGAAATGCCTTTTTCACAAGAGAAAGCTCCCTCTATATTAGCGCTGAATGACTTAACAAATGTCTCTATCGTTTGAGATTTCTCGGGGTAGATTTGAGATAACTTAACTAAGGTTAAGGATTTGCAGACAGAGATGACTTTGCTATGCAACTTGAGATAAATGGTTAATATACTGCTGCTGGTCCGCGCAAATGAGATTGGATCGGTTTTCGAGTCACTGCTGATGCTGAAGAGTGGCAACACACATAATAAAAGGTTTGCACAAAATTTAGCTAATGCTTGTTCGGAAATTGAAGTCGTGTCCTCAAACTGTTTGACTAATGCATCGAGATATGTGGGCAAAAATAAGACAGAATAGTTATCATTTATTGACTCTGAGGCCGAGCTAATCAGTTCATCGGTTAATCTGTCGAGTTTTAGTTCGGTATTATTGCTAATTATCGGAGGAATGTCCTCATTATTTGCATCCATCTGAGGTTTTGTCTCGGATTCGTTTTGCTTGAGTTGTTGTGACTCCGGGGATTCGGCTATCGGGTTGTGATTTGGATCCATTGCTCTGTGGAATACGCCAATAAAAAATTAAATCAGGAAAATGAACTCTTGAAGTATTTAATATACTAAACTCAGAGTTGCAAAATGTTTGGTTCTAGACGTCTCTCTTAATAGCGAATTATACCCACAACAATTTCTAAAACTGGTCGGGTATACGTTTCGACTGGGTGAAATACTATTTCTAGAAAAATAATTCGCAACATAACAAAACCATTTTCAAAATCGCAGTGAGTAGTTTGATTGTGTAGTATTCATTGCATCAGAAGGCATACCCTCTATTTATCCAGATAACATGCTTCCAAAGTCGTCAATTCTGCTTTTTTTACTCCAGTTTGAATACTACAGGTATTTTTATCTTGACATTGATGTTTGGTTTTGCTTTTCGAAAGTTGATAAATTAGAACAAATACGATTTAAAAAAGAGAGCTCTCTTATTGTTAGCTACCACTCAATCGAAATCAAGGAGGTAAATTATATCAAAAGAGGCCATAATGATGGAAGAGGAATTTATTCGGTCGACTCATATCACATATTGCTGTTGCAATAATCCAATATATTCTTTATCAATAAAATAAATGCAAGAAACCAAAATACATCCGCAAGCCCAAAAAACCATTCTTCTTGATCAAAAAGCGGATACAGATGAAAAACTTTCTCCCTTTGAGGCTCTACTTGCAGACACTCGCCGTCTTATCAAGCAGGTATTCTCCATCAATTCGAAAAAACACTAAATTATCAAAAGGGAGCATTAAAAAAGGCCTTTCGTCTGCTAGATGACTATTTCGTTGATCCCAAAAAGATTCCTTCAGTTCATAAAATAAAACTCTGTCGAAGAATAATGGAAACGGTTGTTACTCTTAGCTCAAAATTTCTGAACAAATATGATGACTCACACAAACCGGAGTATGTTATTAAACTTTTGGAAGCAGGTACAAAATATCTGGTGCAATGGTACAACGGGATTTCTACTTATATCACGAAATCAAGCAAAAAATTCGAGCATTTGAATGGCTTGCTTGAGGAGGTTCCGCATCTATCTGATGATGATTCTGATTATAACACCGGTGGGACGAGATCCAGAAGGTCTAGTCATCGAGATTCAACTCGAGTGCAGTCGCCGGTGCTCACTTCAGGAGGGAAGAACAGAAACGAAAATGAAAAACAAGCGTCGCGATTGGTCAATATTTTAAAAAATCAGGAAAACAGAGAAGGGACTTATGAGAACATATTGGACAACTCCTTCAATGAATTGGATGGATCGAACGTCATGGTTGAAGCATTCAATGGAAAAGAAGTCAATGGTATGGACATGTCTATTTTGATCTCGTTAATAAGGTATTTTGTTTAGTATTCTTTCATCTCGACGAGTTTTTTGGCTATTTGGTCCGGCATTTGACGAACTATGCGTTGTACTTCAAAAAGCAGAAATTGTATGAGGAAAGTTTGCAAACTTTTCATTACTGCAATCGAGTGATGAGACAACTGGAATCCAGTCTCAATCCGACTCTCTTGCATATTTGTGCAAAAGCAAGGATTCCTTTTGGAATCTTTTATCTTGAGTTTGGAAAGTAACTTGTCAATTTCCAAGGAGATTAGAGCGATAAATTTGTTTTAATCACAGATATAAAGAAGCACATGATATCTTCGAAAGCGTCACGACAGTCTTACAAGCAGAGCTCACGACGAGGTTCAACAGCAAGAGAGATTTTCGAGACGAGGAAACGTTTTTGGTACGGATCCGCAAAACCGTCAGGATGCTCTGCATGAATTTTGTAAACATGGCTAAAAATTATGAACTTCAGTTTAAATATGCTAATGTCCTCGAATGCTATAAGTAAAACTTTGACTTTGGTATTTTATTGGCTAATCTGAACCACGTTTAAAAGATTAGCGAATTGGTTTGCGAAAAAGCTGCTACAACAAGAAGAGGAAGTTTCTAAAGAGATCACGAAGCTCTATGCCAAGGCAAAAGAAGCCGTAACTTGTTTTTTGCTAAATAATTTAGATGACTAATAATTTCTGGTTCACAATTGACTAGTACGCAGATCATATCCAAGAAATGGGAGAGATGGATCGAGTCATGTTCGCGAATAAAGAAACCGTTAAAACCAATAAGGAAGAAGAAGAAAAGAAAACTCACAATAACGATTTCTTACGGCTTCAAGAGCAGCTTTACTTCAAGTTTAACAACGCCGAGCTCAATAAACGTCAAGTGCCAATCAAGATCGAAACGAGTCCTATCTTTACCAAGAGAAATGCAAAACTCGACCTCTATGAAAGCCATTTAGAACTAACCTCTGCAACACAGCGCACTGGAACTAGAACTTCGAGCAGAAATCTGGGATCTCCTCTGAACAGTCAGGAGCTGATCTTCAAAACTGAGCCTGACTCAGAAAGAGTTGAAACGCAGGCGTACTCCGAAAATATCCACACGCGAAGGCGGAAAAAGCATCCAAAGAAACCACTAGGAAAGCCCTCGAGTGACACGCCAAAAATAATAGAAACTGACAGATATTTTAAAACGGATCCTGATACTGTGATAGCCAGTATGCAAATAACTGAAGAGGAAGGGAAGAAAAGTGTTCAGCAGCTTAACAAGAACATCAAATTGCAAAGAACGAAGACGCTTTCTTCAATTATAGGGGCAACTAGTCCACAAACGACGAGGAGTACTGCCGCTACGAATGATTTTGTTGACGTTGACACGTTCTTCACGAACCAAATCGAGCATAGACTCGCGACGAAAGAAGACCTAAAAACTAAGCCCCAAGATTTTGCCAGGTACTCATCGAGACCTTCTCCTCTGAAAACTCAATCTTATTCGCTAGAGTCCTGAAAAACTATATCTACAACCAAAGAAGCGAAGAATTTGATCGGAAAAACTTTACCTTTGGACATAAAATACTGGAATGTAAGAAACGGGAGGATCTTGGAGACCGAAGGTCTGATTTCAAAGAGATGCTCGTTAGTGGCTTTGTTCGAGAAAAAGCTCAAGCTGACATAGATAGCAAAGTAAGAGCGAATTCCTTTGCAATAGTGTGAGCTAACTTCGTTTTGTCAAAGTTCATTGCGACCAGAGCTCAAGTCGAAAACACCATTCAAACGCGTGTAAACGTTTCGAAAGGTACAGTTTTTCCTTTGAAATCAGTTTGCTTAATCAGACTTTCAGCTCTTAACATGAAATCCCCTCCAACCAGCCCCAAAAAATCGTTCACGAGGGTGGGTTTGCTTATGCCGCATAAAAAAGAAACAATTCCTGATGAAACTGAAGCGCGTGAGTTAGAGAACGTTCCTAAGCTGTTCTCGATCGTGATGAAGCATTCGGAGAAACTCAGGATTAAGCCTACAGCAGCAAGCACTATATTGGACTTGCAGAGAACGAAAAGTGAAACTTCTTTGAACTTAAAAGAAGTCATCATCAAGGCCATGCAGGAGAAACCTGAACCCCCAGAGGATAATTTTGATCCGGAGCAATTGAAGAAAATCCACTACACCGTGAAAGATGTAAAGTTACTCTTGTGCTGCATGTTGGCTTACTTTTCATCAGAGAATAACCAAAATGATGGAGGAAATCAATTACGAGATCAAAGACGATGTGTATATCGCGAAACAAATCGAGACAAATCAGCCGATCTATCAAGAGAAAAAGAAAAGAGAGAAGTGAGGACATATTGCAAATAGAAGTTGTAACATGTGTTTAATAGGTTCCTCAAAGGAATAGATGAGTTATCTAATTCATGTCGGTTGCTATCGATGAAGAAAGATGCAGCGAAGAAAACGTTGGATTTTGCGGATGTGGTTATGATGCAAATGAAGCTCCGGCCGGAATTGAAGAAGGAGGAAAAACCGAAAAGGAAAAGAGTATTGTCGATTTCGCACAAACCTTATGGGCTAGAACCAGAGCTTCCATCTGTCAAACAATCTCCGGGTCATTCTATACAGTTTAAAATGTAGAAGGGATTGTAGAATTTTATTGGGTGAATGAATAACAAAACGTTTAATGTAATATTTAGTGTATGATGAGTGTTTAGGCAAAGCAATAAAAAGGTTTTGATAATATATATTTCTTTCATTCTAATGCAAGTGTTTGAATATTTTCTATTTGATACTTTACTTTCTTGGGAAATTCATAGATTTATTCTACATAAAAACATTTATTAAGAATTCATAACGCAAATTAGCTACCAAGCTGCTGAAGTGAATTGGGGTTTTGGGGTTTTGGGGTTTTGGGGTTTTGGGGTTTTGGGGTTTTGGGG
>ENA-UOTX01001873-UOTX01001873.1-compost-metagenome-genome-assembly--contig:-NODE-1873-length-12784-cov-5.659400_pt1 | contig 12784 bp, 11 predicted proteins | sample MGYA00238143_ERZ746982 | MGnify/ENA primary metagenome ERZ746982 (study PRJEB28758, sample SAMN06268862) | compost metagenome | isolation source: single cell | place: USA: California, Emeryville, Joint... | reverse complement strand
CCTTCAATATCTATGATTCAATGGCAAACCCAACCACTGACAACCCAAAAGAACACCCCATTATGCGCCATATAGTTGAATTTGCTCTGGCAGAGATCAATGCAAAATTGTATAAGAAATCTGAAGAATATAAGCATCTAGAAAAACTTATCGATGAAGCAAAGCTCACTTTTATGGATGTTCCTCAACAGAAGGACCTCTATAATACTGGTGTTTTTGTCTCTCGCTTTATCCAGCATTTAGCGGCAGGGAAGACTCAGATAAAATTCGACCCAGGCAACATGAACGCCTTTAGAAAAAAAATTTGCAGCATAATATTGGGAAGTTATGAAGACCCACTAGAAATTGATGATTGAGTTGTGATAAGTAATGCGCTAAAGGATGCTATTATTGCAGCTCCTCTAAGAATAATGATTTTATATGCTTCTTCATCGTGAAATTTGATCATCAAAAGAAGTAAACGAACCTGTTTGAGACCGAATTAAGTTTAAAATTCTATGCTTTGTCATTTGGTCCTACTAGGAGGAATAGGCTCACATAAAATAATAGTAACTAATATTGTATTATTCCTTATTCGTTCTCTGCCTTTCTCTGAGAGCTGAAGCAATAATAAGAAATTGATTCGAAAACAAGAAAAAATCAACTGCCATATCTCTTAAGTAACAATCAATTCATATTCTCTGGCATTCTGTTTAAGCTTATATTCCCATTTTTCTTCAAAGATAGATTTATAAGTAGCAATATTACTCGCTTAAGACGCCCAATTCATGAAATCCTTAATTCTTTTATCATATCCTCCTATCAGCCAATCATGTGGAGAACAAACTTGAACACATGAACCCAAATACAACTACAGAATTACAGAACATTATCAATAAAGTAAACCACCACTACAGTACTCTCAGAAATCTTTTGAAGGATCTTTGAACTCTTCAAATTTCCCCTCCGATTTCTTCTCGGTACCAGCATTTGACTCTTCTTTGCTTTCTTCCTTCGTACCTACAGTTTTCGGAGCATTTTCTTTCGCCCTTTTAATTTTCTTCATCGCCTCCATGAGTTTAGTTGCCGCAGCAAAAACCTTCGAAGAGCAATTCTTCACCGTGAACGAATAAGTCGTGAAATCCTCTTTTGTTTGATAATCTTTAAGAGCGCCATCACAAACAAGCTTAAGATCATTCAGCAGCTTTTTTCGCGTATCAAAATCAATACTTTTAGATTTTGCTATTTTTTCCGTCTCAACTTCAATTTCCTTATGCACCTTCTTTAGCTGCTCCTGCTCGACTACCAATAACACTTCTTCCTTCTCTTTATCATAATGCTTCCCCTTTATTCTGAGCTTCGCCTCGATTGGAATACATAGCTTAGCCAGTGTCTTTTTAAGCTCAAGTAACAGTTCTCTCGTTTCATGTATATCCACGTACTCTGGTCCATATTGTGTAATGTCGCTGGAAGCTGCTGATACTTTTTCAATATAGGCTTTGTCGTAGACTGTTGGCATCGATTCTGGCACTCGCTCGCCTCCGATGGGAACGGCTGTTGGATCGCCTCCATGGAAGGTTGCAGAATTCCTATCAAACTGATTATGGAACTGTTCTTCTGATTCTAGGATGTCCTGCAATAACTGTGGGTTGACTTGTTGGGGTCCGTCTTTAGGTTCCATTTTTTCAAAATTTTAAATATTTTCTTCGGCTGAGAATTGCAAACTTGGTTTAGTAAAACGCAATAATTTGAATCTATTCGAAGTATCAAAAGAATGTTATATGGAGAAAATCTGACAGGATTGATGATAGAGCAAGAAATATCTAAAATGAAGCAGCGGGATGCTTGCTGGGGTAGTAAATAGCTCTGATTAAATAAGTGTTCGAAGAAGATTGCAAAAATTATTGAAGAAAACAATATGAGAATGTTGAGAGGTAAGCTTATCAAATACTTACTGCAGCTCGAACAAATTTATTTGTAAATCTCAACATAACACGTAGTGGATCAAAGAAAAGCCATTTACCAGATTCAAAATTCAGTGAAATCTTCTCCCTCTTTCCGAAGTAAGAAAATCAGCTTTTTGTTAAAATTTATCAGTTTGTTAGCGAATACATTTACGCTACATACCAGGGCTATTTCCCGAAGTTTTATTGGGAAAATTATTTTTCAAAAAAGCTCTCAAGAGAGCGTCGGTGATTCTGTTAACGAATGTGATTGGTATCTAATTTCATAACCAATGAGAGTACTTCAAATTAAGTTACAGGTTAAATTAACTGTAGAACAAGTAAATACTGCTTCCATTACTAGTTTATGACTCATTCAAGCCTGATGCTGATCCCATCACAATTTATTTTTGCTTGGCAGCAGCGGCATGCTTTTTAATAATAAAGGACTGTTTCCTCTGTAAATTGTTCCAACCTAATTTGATCACTTAGTCATCACTCAAAATTTTATCATGCGTTAATTTTTATTAATCATTGTTTCAGCATTACAAATAAAGAATATTGTTAAATGCCAAAGGATCATGAAACAAAAAAGCTAAAGCTCATGGAAAGCGACCCAACGAGCATACAGGATGTCAAAGAAACCGATCAAAATCTCAAAAAAGATCAACAGTACATCTGCTGGTTCCTTTTGCTTTGGACTACCGTAATCGCAGCAAATATCGTTTCTCTCGCAAGCGGAAATCTAAAGAAAAGCGTACTTGTTATTGGAGCTATCAGAGTTGCTGTGCTTGGTATCATAGCATTGATTGTAGTTTTCATGTATTTAAAAAACCGCAGAGCCTCCGATCGCTTAACTTCACCCATCAATACCACACTAATCAAAGCTTTGGAAATAATCAGCTTTATCGTCATCATAATCGATGACAATTCAAGCCAGAGCCAGCAAGTCGTGAGAGTATGGACACAGACGTGCTTTGCTATGAGTTATTTAGTGCTTGAAGCTTCAATTGTCTGGAGAATGATCATTTTTACGTGCATTGTCATTCGCGAAGGAGTTACTTGGCGTATGTGGGAAGAAAACTCTTTGAGCGATGCTTTCTCCATCGCTATAGTTGCAATTTTCGCTGGTGGAGTTTCCCTAGGTTTGTTAGTGCTCTTGTATCAGGTCTTCCAGACCACAAACCCTCACACGGGCAACCTCAAGGCCCTGAAAGAGTCCATCAGCTATTATGAGACAATCTTGAAACACATGCCTTTCAATTTCTCGATAGTAGAACCTGAAAGCTGGACTTCACTACGAACCATGAACATGCTGCCTGGATTATCTCTATCGCATCTTCAAAGCTCTCTACACACCAAATACTCAGAACCTACAGAGGAGATCCTCTCGAAAATGAACGTGACAGCTCTAAAGATAATGCATTACACACCGTTTACTATTCCTAAGAATAAAAATAGAGTATAACAGCTTTCATTTTTCTAGTCCATTTATCTTTGTTATAGAGCGCCAAAGCCAATATTGAAAGCGTCACCCAAGATGATTTATTGAACAAGGAGCAAATCATCAGCTTTAGAGATAAGGGGACAGCGCTTTTAGAAGAATTAAGCCTGAAAAAGCAGTTACATGAGGTTCTCTCGTTTCTGGCGAACCACTACGAAAACACTCTCTCGAAGCAGCAAGAGCAGCTCAACCGAATTCAACTTCCTTGCATTAGTGCATTAGGAGAGCAAGAAAGCAAGTCTTTTCTATTAGTTATCCAGCCGATTTTGGTCGAAGCAACCGGAAAATTGAGGATTATTATTGGATTTCAAGAGAATAAAGAAAGCGAAGAGCTCCGAAGTCTGAAGCAGCAGAATTTCCAATTGCTCAGTTTGATCTCAACAACCGTGCACGATCTGCGGACACCGCTTAATGGAAGTATAATCCTAACTCAAAGCGTTATCGATGACTGCGACCTGGCAGCGAAGCCTCAGGAGAATCTAAAAAGCGCTGTGAACTGCCAAAAACGCTTGGTGAGTTTAATCAATGATTTGCTTGATTTTTCTCAGTTAAACGTTAACAAACTTAACTTTTCATTTTTTCCATTCGAATTGACCACTCTCATCACCGAAGTTACAAAACTGGTTGAGGTTCAGGCTAACCTCAAAAAGCTAAAACTGATTTCCGTGATTGATAGCTCCTGCCCCAAGATAATCAAGAGCGATATGAACAGATTGTCTCAAATTTTGCTCAATTTGCTTGGAAACGCGCTTAAATTCACTCTGAAGGGCCATATTAAGCTCACAGTGAAAAGAAGCCCCTCATTGCGGAAACATCTAGTGTTCAAGGTAAAAGACACCGGAGTCGGCATCAAGAAGGAAGCGCAAGAAGCTATTTTCAAAATCTTTGAAAAATCCAGCGAGAATCAGTCATCGATCAACCCTAACGGAGCTGGATTAGGTTTATATATCAGCAACGCATTAGCCGAACGTCTGGGCTCTCCAATCGAAGTAAAATCCACGGAAGGAGTCGGCTCAACGTTCGCCTTTTCCGTAGAGGATTATTCAGATGAGACGGAGCTCACGGGAAGGCCTAGAATTCTAACAAGAGGCCCTTTTAAGCTTGCCTCTGGAGAAAACCTTCCTTATTTAGGAAACCGGCTCAGCAGCCGAGATTTCATCTCCTCGATTCACAATACGCAGAAATTCCCCACTTTTGAGCACCTCCATTTTAATGAAAGGCTCAGTCTGGGGAAACTCGGGAGCAATAATCTCAATTTAACGAGTATGGTCTCAGAACACCGCCAGATACCTATTTTCATTACAAGACATAGCAAATTCGACGAGGCGGTGGTGCCTACGACTTTTTCGGGGAATAAAAACTTGTTGTTAAGCGAGCCTGATCCAGATCCGAATGAGGAGCTTTGTATTCTTGTCGTCGACGATGACGTGTTCAACATTGAGGCGATTGCCATATTGCTGTCAAGAATCGGCGTTTTTAAAATATTAACGAGTTTCAATGGCTTAGAAGCTATCGAAAAGATCCGCGAAGAAGATGGAAATATCTCAATGGTCCTCATGGACTGCAATATGCCGATTAAGGATGGATATACAGCTGTCCAAGAGATTCGAGCTATGCATGAGGATAAATTTTCGCAGATCCCTATAATAGCGGTCACGGCGGTCGCTGATTCAAAAGAACACGAAAGATGCACTGAAGCTGGTTTCGATTTTATAATCGAGAAGCCTGTGAAGCTAGAAAGTTTGGTTTTCGTGTTAGAAGAGTGTCAGAGGAGTAAGAAAATCAAAGCTGTTAAATAAAGCTAGTGGAATGATAAATTTTTAGGAATGTTTGTCTTTTTTATAGTTCCGTTCACATTTTGATCTCGGTCGAGCGTTATTAGTGTATTGCTAACCTCGTACGTAGGACACTACTTGATGGTTTTGATAAGAATATGTTCTTTTATGAAATACAAAATATATAGTTCAACGATTTAAACAGTCTACTGTAAATTTGAGAAAATACTCGGGGTAGATTACGGTAATGAATAGAAGATAGTTCTAATTCACATTTTCCAATATATAGAGTAAACATACCAGGTTATTGTTTCATGATCCTTCCCAGAAGCGTTGCTTCTAAACCCGAAGTTGGGTCAAATAAATTCGTTTGGAAATTTGACTAGTTTTCAAATCACTCTTGAGCTTCGGAAAGGTTTATTTACTGTTTGAGTGAAATTAGGAGCAAGCGAATTCATTGGCATTGCGCCTTGGAATATATTCGTAATCTGAGAAGCTTGGGATATTTGGCGAGGAACCATGTCAATAGGATTGATCAAAGAGAATTGCGGTGCATTGAACGTTCCTTGTCCAAGTACATTCATCGCGTTTATTTTCTGTGGCGCGCCGATTCCAAGCAATAAATTATCGGTAGACGGAACCTGGTTAAACAGATTCCTTCCATCAATATTGCCAGAGGATAATCCTCCTGTCATTAGAGAATTCAGCATGCGTCTTAATTTCTCTTCACTTTCTCTGATTTTTATATGAAATCAAATTAGTTTTCGAAATCACCCGGAATTTTACGTTTTATTCTGCAATTCTTGAAGGTACATTTGGCTTTGAGCAACTGTTTCTCTTAATCGCTTTTCAGTCGCAACGAGTCTCTGCTCGTAGTCTTTGCAGGAGAGCTTTAGCGCCTCATTCTACAGAAGAAAATAATGAATTGTAAGCTCGAGATCTTTGTAAAAAGCTCCTTACTTCCTTTTTCAGCGACTCGTTTTCAGCTTCAAGATTCTCAACCTTCGGCAAACTGGAAGCGGTTAGTGGTGGATCACCAACAAAGTCAACGGTTTTTCTACGAATCTTAGATAGTAAGTCTCTAAACATCGTTAGTCATTCAATCGACGAAATTCCTTTACTTTCTCCCTTTTCTGAAATAATCATGCATAAATACATGCTCGTATGCTTGGCTTTTGCGTTTGCGAAAATTATACATGTTCAGCTAATTTTCTTCACTTTGAATCAACATAAAGATGTGAGTTTTACCTGTCTGACGAATGAGGCGAGATTGCTATGTTTGAAATGCTGCGGAAGTATTTGCTGAGAAAATTCAATCGGATCTTTAATAACAATGGAATCTCCTTCTTCGTTCCAACAGATCATGTTTTTGTATTGCTCTTGCTATTTGAGTAATCGGATCAAACCTTGCTCAAAACATTTATATATTACTTCTAATATATCGTAGGTTTTTCTCAAGAATGTTGAGACAGAGAATTCTCGGCTCCTAGTCAGTTTTTCCTGCATGGGCAGTTGTCGGGTTTCTCTTAAATTTAGGTTTATGATTTTATAATTTAAGTACATCAGCTTGTCTTTTTAGGAACTTCTATTTAAATTGGGTATTTCCGATTCCTTCGATGGGCCGATCATTAGAAACAAGAATAAAAACTTAGAAACTAATAGATTTTAATTAACAAATTCAGATGTCACAATTCTGATAGTAAAATTCAAAAAACCACGCTTATAAAATATTTTACGAATTATCAACGGTTCTAATTCATCACTATTTAGGGCGTTCCATGAAATGAATAATTTCAAAATTGATGAAATCATTCTATTTAAGCATCAAAAAACCTCCAGCATTTTAACAAACCATTCAATTTCCGCAACCCAAAGTGAGTTTAATTTCAACTTCCTTTAAATGACTTAAAGCTTTTTTAGAATCAAAGATAGCATTCGCGTTCTCCTCAATTCCTTTAGAATTACCTCTCTCTTTATGGTAACCAATAACCAAATAAACAGAGATGTTAAGACTAGACCACCTTTTCTCTGCAAATTCCTTCTGAATCAGTCGCTGAAGCACTTGCGAGCCTATTCTAATTAACCAAATCTTAGAGCCTACATAAAAAATTTCTCTTTTTACTATCAATTTACGCAATGGATTCGTGATTTGGGAAAATGACTTCAGCTTCCTTATAGAAAAATGCTGAAAGCAACGTATAGGAAGCAATTGAAGTTACTACGGGTAGAAACTTCTTTTTAATAAGGTCACTTATTTCTATGAAATATTTTTATCCCAGTTAAATTTGCACTGTCGAAAACTTAGCAATAGTTCGAAATACACATTTTGACGGTTTTATTTAATAAGGAAATAAATTCCTTCAATCAACACCACTTTCGATTAAAATCCCACAAATATACTCTAAAACACGCAAAATAAAGATTATTTCTATTCTGAATATGACTCCTCTACTTATTAGCTCCCATGAATTTTGAACTGATCCACTATATTTTTCAAAAAATAAGATGAGAAAAGTGAAAATAATCAATGCTTTTACGCTAGAAACTTGTGTGCTTCCTTTGCCAAGCAAAGACTTATGGTCTTTTTCCCATGCAGTCTTAACATTCTCAAATTCTATTGGACTGAACTGCAAAACTGTTCCCAGCACCGGAATAACTTTCTCTCTGACAGTATAGTCCGGATTTGTGAGGAAGTTGATTAATATGTTTTTGATGTATTGGACGTTAGCGTTTTTCTTCAGCTCTTTACCTAAAAACTCAATTTGAAGATCTCTCTCCTTAATTCCTTTCTGAGCCTCCATTCGCATAGTTTCAATGGTATTTTCAAGTTCTTTCATTTTTTTCCTTCCAAGCTCCACCAAATCGTTCTCTAAAACGTTGTAATTTGAGTACTCAGAGGAAGAGGGTTGATAGTTTACTTTCTTTCTTTTCTTTTTCGATCTCATGAATCATATTATCAATCGTTTTCTTCCAATTTTTCTGAAATACCATGATAAGTCTTGCTATCTTTCATAGTGGAATTATTACCTCAGCCTGGAAGAGATCAGACTCAGCCATACTCAGGCGCTTGAGACTGTCAAATAAAGTTTCGTGAAGTAATAAGAGATGGTTCCTGACCTCGTTTAGGATGTGGTGGTCAGAGTTCATCCCTCCTTTCTTCAGATTATGAAGCAAAATCTTCACTTTACTGATGGCTTCTTCTTTTGTCGAGTTATCAGATTCTTCGTTGAGATAAATTAAATTATTTTCTCTTATCTCAGCGCTAGATATTCCAGGTTAGCCGAGCCAGAAGAAACAAATGTTGGAACCTTTCATTGATCACAACACTGAGCAGACTCGAAATAGTATCGCCGTCTTGCTGCTTAGTTTTTAGCTCTTGTATAGCCAATTTAGATTTCGATTCGCTCTCTTCCAGCACTCCTCTCATTTTCTGGAGTCTCTCTTCGTATTGGCGGATAACTTCCATCATCTGGGTTTCTAAATCTGATATTTTCTTCTTATCTAAACAAACGCATGGGTTAATTCCGACGATGGAGAGGAGCTCTACCTTCTTCGTTCTTTCTGAACGTATCAAAGTAATCTAGAATTTGAGGTTTTGCATATTTCGCATACTGCTGGCTGTCCTCGGCTGAAGTCGAGATAGATTCCTCCCGTTTCCACACCTAAAACGATCTGTTAAACTCATTCAGTAGAGTGTATGCATACTATCGCGCTGTCTGTCTTCAGGCAGCACCACACGGTTGAATTTATCGTAACTCTCGCCGTTATCTCTTGGACGGTTTTCCAATCAACTAGGGGCGAAGAACGTAAGATAACTTCCAGCCAAAAGAGTGTGTACTGTGCTGGTTTTTCTCATCTTTAACGAAGTTTTCAACGACTTCTTCCAATTCCTTTTTCTCTTTACAAAGTTTTTCGATTTCTTTTGCCTGTTAGGTAGCGAGGTGACAAGATGATCTCTGATGAATTAGTACCTTCTCATTAGTTCTGGCTGTTTGAGCCTCGAGTGCTTTTTTGAGTTTAGCTAATAAAGTTGTCAGCCTTTCTATTTTTGCTTCTGATTCTTTAAGAGCACTTTGGTTGAAATCGGTTTTATCGCTGTCATTATCATTGAAACCCAATGGATCGTCGCATCTGTCGTTTTCAGGGATTTCGAATTTGCTCATAAGGAAAGTGAAGGAGGAGGTTTGAAAAACAAATTATGATATGAGTTAATAATTATTGGAACAAGTGTCTGAAGCGCTAGTTGTATTCGTATTAAACGTTTTGCTCAATCGATTTCGGTTGATCAAAGTATACGTTTTTTTCGGTTGCCACAGAAAAAAAAAGTGCCAACTTTAACTCGGATATCCCACCAAAGCTGCGTCAAATGCTGGCTCTGCTGCGAAATGAAGAACAAACAGCATGAGCTTCGAATTCGGGTTTAGAGACTTGAACTATTCATGAGGAATTGCTTATTAATCCTAACATTTCGAGAAAAATCAAAATTTCTTTTCGAAAGTTAACAGCTGGACTTCTTTACTAATCTTGTCTTTGAGTAAATACCAAAGGAAGAGATCCAATACCAAGTCCTAAGGTATGGTAAGGGCTGGTTTGTTCCAAAAAGAATGATCTTAAAATCAAGGTTCGCAATGGCATGCTTTGACCTGAAATTTACGAATTTGGCGGGAGAACAAGTATCAGGGTCGGTCATTTTTCCAAGGCAGCGCAGCAACTTGGGTTCATCATAGTTCAAAGATCTTCTTAGTAAACATTATCTAAATAAACCAAGATTAAAGAAAGCCTCAAGATAATTGGAGATGGTTCAAGGAGATTGGTTGCATAATCATAGAAATATTCATACAATGAATTGGAGATATTTTATTGCAAAAGTAACAATTAATATGAAAATATATACTCTATTTAACAAATAAGTGTCAAACAAGCAAAAAATATTTGCTCAACTTTCTATAACTAAGGGCTTGTTTACATCAAGACGGCTGAATGCATAAATCTTCTATTTTTCATGGAAGCAGCTTCTTCCCATTTCCCTGTTGAAGCATAAAATCTAATACAATGAAAAATGAAAAAATTAACTAAATCATTCATTCTTTTTATCTTTACCTTTCAGCTAAGTCAATAGGTCCATTATTGAATCCACCAAATACGTAAATAGACTGCTTATCGAAACTTGTAGCTGCTGCAAACGTGCACCGAGGGCAAATTAGAGATGAAATCACGATCCATTTGTCTTGTTCCTCATCATATCTCTCTACCACCCCAAGATAGTTTACACCATCATATCCACCAATAGCATAAATCCCATCCTCCAGCGTGACGGCAGCAAGAGCTCTTCTTGCATTAGTCATGCTACTAACGAATTCCCAAACTCCTTTCTCTGGGTTAAATCTTTCAACCGAGCTGAGACAAACACTATCAGTTATTTGTAAATTATCAAGTCAATGTATATATATCATTATACTTCTCAGGTCCTCCGAAGCCTCCAATTGCGTATATGTAATTGCTTTTCCCAATTGCCACGGCTAACTCATCTCTTTTATGTTGCATAGGTGGAAGTGACTTCCAGTTGTCATCCTTCAGATCAATGTATTCGAAAGTATTCAGGATATTTTGACCATCGCTTCCTCCGCAAATGTAGAGGCAATCTATTTCAAAGAAGAGAATTAATCAATTACCAAGAAAAAACGAAGTCAAGCTACTATTAATAATGGCAGCTCCAAAACCACTCTTCCCGGATGTCAAATTTATTTGAGAGGGTTGCAGTGTATTTTCTTGAATGGAATACTCCTCGCAAGTCATCAGCCGATTGCCGCCATTGAGCTTTTAGTAATAGCATGAGATAACTGCCAATAACAATAGGTTTTTTACTGCCATTCCTCCTAAAATCAGTATTTTCTCATCGGATAGCCTTAATGCCACAAATTTCGCTCGAATGCTCCCAATTGTGCTTACGACTTCCCATTCATCATCTTTTATGTTATATTTTTCAACTGTTGCCTCTGTGCTTTCGATAAAACCTCCAATCGCATAAATCGACTGCGGATCTGCACTGCTGAGAGGTTGAGCAGTTTCATTCAAGCCTGTATTCGATTCGATACTCTGTTCGGGTTTTTGACCATCGATCATGCAGTCATCTCTTTGAGATGGAGGTTTTTCATCAGCATCCTGATACTCCATGATTGATTCCGTTATCGGGAAGAAAGGTTCATTTAAGCGAGCTGAGAATATCTGGTTGGCTATAGTTGCTGAAGGCAGCGAATCTTCACTGTTGATATTCCGAAGTCCACTCTTTGAATCAGCAGTCCCGTGGGCTAGCTTTGCATTTTCCGATGTCTTACTAAATGAATCATCTTTCAGCTGAATCAGCCCGGGCTCATTCTGAGACACCTGAGTTTTCGATATATTGCCGGAGCTCTCATCTTTGCTGGCGTCATTGGTGCTCTGCTCCCAGTAATGTCCACTTGAGAGTAAGTCTCTCATTTTGTCAATAGAAGCGGTGCGTTTAGGCCCTTTCCAGCTGTTTCTCCGTTCATTCTGCTGGACGACTCTCATGCTGCTGTTATTATTTTTCGGTGTGTCCTGCATATCACTGGAATTATGCTCTTCATATGTCGCTAAATCAGGGAATCTCGAATCACTGCTTCTGTCCACTCTTCCCCCTCTTACTTTCAAATTGGAGTGGACGGGATCATGAGTAGACCAGCTTCTGTTGACGCGAGAAAAGTCATTTCTACTTTTCGTAGTTTTCTGCTTGGGGGACGGACTATATTCGACAATTGTTATTTCATTGCACAGCGAACCGGTCGAAATGTCAGCTACGCTGTAATTTCTCTCATATACACTCGCTTCACTTTCTAAATTAATTCTAGTTTGGTTTTGTATCTTTTGTTCTGACTTTTCAGCCGAAGAATTATTGCATATATTTCTGTTTTCATCATTGAATATATTATCTGATTTTTCTATGGCACCCTTCCCTTCTCTATTCTTGTCATTCTGCTTGTCAGGACTACCTGAAGAGCTCTCGATCTTGAGGAAGTTCTGGCTGCCGACCAAATCCGTTCCATCGATAATTTGTTCCTGAGTCAAAGTTTTATCAGTAGCAACAGGCAACTTATTTTCAGAATGCCCTTTTTTATCTTGCGCACTAACTGCATTCTTTTTCGAAGAATCTTTAGTGTCGCTGATAAACTTCAGCAATGTATGCGTGCTCCCGCTCCGGCCAGCGCTTGGAGATAGGAATTTGGTTTCCAAAGCATCATGGATCTTTTGCTCCTTTGATTTGCTATTGGCTGGATTCTTATCGATAATTCTGTAGAATTGATGCAAATCCTTATTAGATTTCAGATTAATATTCTTCGCAGCTCTATACACGATTATTAAAGGCTACGAATAGAGCAAAATTACTTATCTTTTTGGACGGGTTTCGTGTTGGTGCTACGATTATTCGAGTTTGTTGGGGTAATCTTTTGATTTTTTTGTATATTCGGTGTTTCAATGAATTTTGACAGGCATTCCGTCCCAAAAACCTTGGAAGTAAACTCGGGTCTTGCAGTTGGGGTTGTTTTCTGTAATGGAGTCAAAAGCAT
>ENA-UOTX01001872-UOTX01001872.1-compost-metagenome-genome-assembly--contig:-NODE-1872-length-12804-cov-24.114717_pt1 | contig 12804 bp, 9 predicted proteins | sample MGYA00238143_ERZ746982 | MGnify/ENA primary metagenome ERZ746982 (study PRJEB28758, sample SAMN06268862) | compost metagenome | isolation source: single cell | place: USA: California, Emeryville, Joint... | reverse complement strand
GACATTGAAACTAAAGTTCCGAGCTCAATTATTAAGCTCATCTACGATTCTGAGATCAGAAATGATGAGAACCAAACTTTGAAAGAATTGGGTGTTAAAACGGGGGAAACTTTTGACATCTTAAGAGGATCTGAAATCGGAAGAAGATTGGATGAAGGTGTCATCAACGGAAATTTCGGGATAAAATTTGTGGAAATGGATAATCAAGGAGGGCCTGAAAGAAAGCAATGGTGCTCCTCTGCTCCTGAATGGCGAATAGTGACGCCTGGTTTATCACTCGAGGGCAAATGTGCCAATGTGAAATGCGAAGCCTTTGGAAGATATGTTATTATCAATAAAGGAGTTGACTTTGCGTATGATCTTCGTGAGCACCGACATACAAACTTTTGTCCCATCTGCAAACAGAAAGTAGAGGTTGAACTTTGCGCGTTCAACAATTGTTTATATGCATTTACTGGGAGAAAGTACGCTGAGGATGGTAAACCAAGCATTTTAGTTAAGTCCCAGAAAAGAATAGAAGCAGGCGATGAATATAACCGATATAGTCCTGATAAATTGGGATATGGAGATTGGGAAAGTCTTGTCATTGCGGTCTACGCATTGCCTAAAAAAGATAAAGATAAACTGGTGTGTCCTGTCTGCCGTAACCCGATTGTGGAAGATTCTGCGTTGTTGAAGTGTGGGCATGAGTACCATTCTAAATGTTTCGGGCATTCCAAAGACCTTGAATCTACCTCCACTTCAGAATGTACGCTTTGTCCAAAGAGTGAGAGCAGTCTTAGATAAGTCGTGCAATACCTTCATACTGTGAGAAAATTTATATTATCAATCCACGTGATCTTTGATTCAAATACTTGAGATTTCTTGAAGGAAAACTAGTTATGTGTGGGAAATGGATGTGCTGCTAGATGAGGAAATGATGTATATCGATTTTGAAGCTCTCAAATAAACGGTAGTGAAGAGTAAAAATTTGTCAGGTATGACTTTTGTGAAGTGGCAGCTGTACGTCGTCATTAAAAATAATTTGTGTCAAGTCAAACTATAATCATTATAGATAAGTTTACCACAAACTTGAGGTCTCAACTTGTGAATGAATATATAATGACTGTCATAACAATAAATTGCTGGCCAAAAAGAAGAAAAGAAAAATTTTATATTATACAATAGATACAATCCTCTTTCCTTTATTGAATCTTTTATCAAAGTTCTCAATCAACTCACCACCCCAGAAGTCCATCATAGAGTCTTCTTTAGAGGACGAAATATCATCCCATCGCAATCATAGTCTACTTAGTCGTAATTTCTCGTTGTTGCGCGTTTTCTTTCCGGCAGCTTTCTTCTGTCCCTCTTTGTTCTGTTTTTCTTCTTCTACATGTGAGCCTTTACCACCATGCTGCTCTTGACTACAGCCACATTCGCTATTTTGTATTGAATTAGCTTTTTTTGATTTTTTCACAATCTCCGCGACGAAAACCGGTACCATCATTAATAGCATCACATACTGGAATTTTCCAGGCACACCTGTAAGACCCAACAAGTACCTCACATAATCCACAACTTTCCATAGAAAATCATAACTCATCACTTGACGTACAAAATAAAGTATCTGTTACACACTCTCTGCAAGGATTAGATAAAATTATCATAAATACATGATTACAGGTTATTTAGTGACTCTGCACTAATTTAATGGAGTCACCAACTTCGCGACTAGACCAAAAGCCGATATTTATTCCAGAAACGCTTGGTCAGCTTTCGGAACTTTCAAAATACCAGCTCCTCGAAGTAACTCAACCGCCGAAAATCACCTCAATCTGACTAAATACTTAAGCTTGCTGTACATATCCTACACATTCCTCTTGACAAACGAACTCCGATCCAGCAAGAAGCTCTTCGACGTGCTTTACAAGATGTTGATTTCTTCAAAAAGATGATAGCCGATAAAGACGAAGCGTTGTTTGAGCAATGTCTCCAGAGAATCAATCATGAGAGTTTTCTCAAAGATGAAGTTGTTTGTAGCATCGGTAAATCCCTCACAAAAAGACTAGAGAGGATAAATATGCTTAGGTGATCCGGGGTTGTCATTTTACGTATTGTTGAAAGGGCAGGTGAGCGTTAGCATCTATGTTCAAAAGGGAGGCGAGAGCATTTCCGAGAAAATGATAGGAAAAAAACTGCACGCTAACAAAAACTTTGAACTCAAAGAGGTTAATGTCTTGAGTGGCGGTTCGCATTTCGGAGAGCTCGCGCTTCTGAACGCCGGACCTCGAACGGCTACTGTGAAATGCCTAGAAGATGCTGATTTCGCTGTGTTGACGAGGGCAGATTTTAGGGAAGTGCTTGGTAATTCTTCAGCAGGCATACCATTTGATTAATTGCATCCTCGATTAGCAAAACATACCCGACAAAAGATCGAGCAGAACGTGGATTTTTTTCAATCATTGCCGCTATTCGATAAAAGCTCAAGACGCGCGATTTCAACGATGTTGTATCATTTCAAACTGCTCAAACTGCCAAGAAATTACCTACTCTATCGACAAGGGGAGGAACCAACGCATTTGTATATAATCAAGAGTGGAGAAGTGAAAATTTTTAAATCAGTTGTTGTCCCGAGAGAAACGGACGCCTTTACGAAGGAGGATGAGCTCCGACCTCCAAAGCCGCTGAAAATGAATTCAGAAGTAAGAGAAATGAGAATTATTGAAAGCTAAAGTATCACATTATTAAATTATTAGCTTGCAATACTCGGCACGAAGGAGATTTTGGGAGCAGAAGAGCTTTACAAGAATGTTAAGAGAGAGAGCAGCGCCGTTGTTCTGAGTCCTGAGGCTGAGGTCTTTGCGATCGATAAGAAGGTAGGTTAGTATAGGGAGATGAAAGCCTTATTCATTACGAAATAGGATTTTGAGGTGAGACTGTCAGAGACGGACGAATTCTTGACTTATTTTAAGAATTATTGCAAAAAGACGCTTGCTTTGAGAGATACTCGGGTCCGGGTCATGATAAGCACTGTCGGACATAATCCAAATTTAAACTGGACAGTGCCTCAGAAATCCAATTTGCCAAAACCAAAGAGTCCAACCTCAAAAACGAGGACCTCAAAGCGTTCACCGGACAAGAAAAAGGTCACCACGGAAGAGCCTAATCCAGGACCTACTCCAGGCACTGTACAGATGGATAGTATAGTTCTTGAGCCAGTTAGAACCACCACAGAGCCTGAAGGAAAATCTGCGGCTGAGTCTCCACTGAGGAGGCCCAGTCAGGTGAGAAGGACAACTGAAAATTCAGGGTTTTCGCCAGCTCCTACTCGCCAGCGGCTTTATACTGAGTGTCTCAATCCTGAAACTTCGCCTGCTCCAACTCGCCAACGGCTCTATACTGATTGGCTCAATCCTGAAACTTCGCCTATTCCGACTCGCCAACGTCTCAACACTGACACCCAAATCGACTCTCCATTGCTGATCCCAATGACAGGACAGCAGAAGAGCTTCCAATTAAAACTTGAGTCCAACAGTCGGTACCGGCCGTCAACGCAGCTGACTCTCAGCCCAATCGGTTATAACTCGCCTGTCAAAGGCAGGAACTCGAGAGCTCCCAGCAACCAGCAGGCATCTCCTCTCATCAAACTTGGAACTACCACCTTGAACCTCAGTAGCAGGACAAATCAAGGAAACAAAAGACCTAGCCAAAATACTATTCTCAGTCAAAAAGGAGCAAATAGCAAGACTTCTAAAGCCCCACCGAAGCGAGGTAAAAGCATTAATAAGACATCTCCTTTGGTAGGGCTCAACGAGACCCAGGAAATGCTTGAGAACTTCAATCGAGCTTACTTTACAACTAAGAAGTATCCACCGCAACGGGAAATAAATTACCAAATAACGCTCGTAGAAAAACAAAGGCGGCTGCTCGACGAGATGCTAAAAGACCTGCCTCCTCCAGAAGACCCTCCTCGAGTCAATTTCTTAGAAGACACTCCAACTAAACGAAGCAGAAAAGGCAGCTCGCCGAGTACTCCTACTGCCATGCCGAGGAAAAACCTAAGTGTCATGGATAGATACAAGAACCTTTATATTTTCACTAGGGATTCCAGAAAGGACTTAAAAGATCCTTACGAAGTAAACAACATTCATCTTCAAGCCCGGAATTCTGTTAGGACTCCGCAACACAGCCGGTCGAGGAGTTTCTACCGTGCTCACACCGACAACAACGACTCTCTTCTGGTTTCAAAGCGGAGAAACGACTCGATCCCTGGAGTTGGAACGACTGATACTGTTCCCACGACACGGCAGCGAAAGGGCTCAGGGTATCTAAAGTATCAAGATAAAGCCTATTTGAGACTTGATCTTTCTGATAAAAACATGAAGAGACAAAAAGGGCGAAGTCCAACCGTGCAATTAACAGGCAGTATGTCAAGAGATAGTGACATTTTAACAATCAAAGGTTATAAATAATTCATATTTCATTTCATTATACAGCTTTTTGAGTAATAAATAGTGTTTTTACGCTTCATTGAATATCAGTGGACGATGTAGTCTGTTGAAATATTTGTTGTTGTTTAATCATCACCTCATCAATATCATTTCAGTTAGTATTAAAGACGAATTAGTTTCTAAAATTCAAGCAAGAAGCATTTTTTCCCTTTTCGAGTATTTTTCGCTGATATAAATAATTTTTCAATGGAAACTAAGAGCTTAGAAGACTAGACTAGGCTTGGATTTCGAACAGATCTAGCAGCTTGATTCTGTTTGTAATTTTATGCAATAAAATACAAGCTACCCGAACACATTTCGTTTGTCAATAATATCTTCTCATTCAATTCGCTCTTGTGACAAGTTAAAAACCTTCAAAAATATTTGCTACTCTTAGATTTCTTGAGAAAAAACATCACGAATTTATTCAGACCAGAGCTTGATCGTCTTATCTGTTCCACACGATACGATGTGATCTTTAATCAACGCTAAATCCGTCACTCCAGGTGAATGCGCAGAAATCGAGTGCTCGTTCTTTCCTTCATCAATGTCCCAGAACTTCAACTCAGAATCTTCTGCCCCGCTGACAAAATACTTTGCGTTCAAGACAAGCAATTTATTGATAATTCCTTTATGACCGGTAAACGTGCGAATAAGAGTGCTCGCTCCCACGTCCCACAATTTAATCGATTTATCCTCACTGGCGCTCAAAAGGAGATTCGAAGGCTCTTTCTCAACGACCACGAGATCGCGAACGATTCCAGTGTGGCCCATGAGGGATTTCTTGATAGTGAATTCATCTAAATTAACGATATTGATGTTGGATTCGCTGCTGACTGCGAGGAGTTCGTGGCTCAGGAGAGTCATTGCGAAAACTCTGTTCTGCTTGGGGTCCAATAGCGTTGATTTCGATGGCTTGTCCTTGTTCTTCAGCTCCCAAAGTCTCAGACTCTTGTCTTTGGAGCCACTCAAAAGACTCATTTGCGGAAGCTCTATGAGACATGACACGTGACCGGTGTGTCCAGTAAGCTCTTGCTCACAAGTTCCTTTGGCTATGTTCCAAATTTTAACTTTATTATCAAATCCACCGCTCGCTAAACTGCCATCTCTGAGCTGAATCACAGTCAGCGTACGCTCATTATGGCCGGTCAGTGTCTGAACGAGGCCTGAAGTTGTGCGGTCCCAGATTGTAATCGTTTCATCGTCCGAACAAATCGCGATTTGAGTGTCGTCGTTGATGAGAGTCATTTTCAGCACCTTCTTACTGCCGGTATTCATGACGAATTTTGAAGATAAATTTTGTAAGCTGGTCTTTATGGTGTAATTTGTATTCTTCTTTCTAAAGTAATTGAATCTGTCAATCACAATACCAAACGAGGTTAGTTTTTTCGTCGCTTCGACCATCTGAGCTGCTTTTTTGTCATTTAGATGCACGATTGATATAGAATTCAACGCATCATGGAGACTTTCAATAACTTTTGCGGGTTTGAGGTCCTGTTTCTCGTTCTCAGACTTAACTTTCTCTTCTAAAAACTCATTAAATTGATCCATTTCAGAAATGACTATTTCCCCATCGCTGCTGCTTGACGGGTTAAGCGCTTTCTCGATTTCGCTGTAGTTATTGCTGAAGTTTTGGAAGAAGCTGTCCCGCTGGCCTTGGACTGAATCCTCGATTTTTTTAAACTCTTCTGCTATCCTTTGGCGCAATGCAGTCAGTTTCTCACGTAAGGCATCAGCATCCTTGTCGACTCGTTGATCAAACTCCTTTGTATGTTCTTCTCTCTTCTCCAAATAGGCTTCCATTTCTGAGAAGTGTGCTATTTTAGAATCTGAGGGATTTGCTTGGGAGTTTGGTACGAAGAAGTCCTCGATAAGCTTCATCCATTGGAAATGATCGGGATAATCAGTAATGATGCATTTAGAGCAGCACAATCTGTCTACGCAAAGCTTGCTGTCTTTCTTCGTACAAACGAATTCCAATTGTCTCCCGCTGATAGGACAGACCAGGTCTGAGAGCGACAGTTTGAGTTCGACGGGGTTTTTATTTTGAGGCTCTACCATATGTATATTGTGAATGGATAGGTTAAGAAGGTCGGTAATTGAAAAGATAGTTTTATTTTTCTTTTTCTTTTCTCCCTGAGTGGATATATCTATTATTTGGTTTATTTCGGAATTCACTCAGCTTAAGTGATTCAATGTAATAAAATTTGTTGATTTTTTTGAAAAAATACACTATCTAACGCATCGACTTGAGAGAATTTTTATGCAAAGTGGACTGGTTTCTCGCGCGAAATGATGATTAAATGGAAAATAGAATATTCCGATTCAACCTTGTGAGATGGATTAATCATCAAAACTTTAGTCCCAAGCTATTTGATAAATGATTTAGATCCGAAATTTGAAATCTGAGCTAAATTTTGCGAAATATTGGTACCAGAATGATGATTAGAAATTCAAATTCGGAGCCAGAATGAAAAATCAATGTCGAATTCGAAGAAACAGATAATTTACCCATAGTTTGAATTCGATAGTGACAGATTTTCCCATTAAGAGCGCGAAAAAAAGTTAAATGTATGGAAATTAGAGGGAAAAATCTGTTCTCTGACCCGATAATTACTCGTTTGAAGCGAAAATGTGAGATATTCTGAGAGCGATGCAAGCATTTCGAAATTTTTGTATTATTTTAGTCCCATTTCTACAAAATCTGTGACTCAATGAGATTAAGAGAGTAGACTTCTGGATCCTGAAAATTCAAAGCAGTTCATTTCTAATCTTGTCAAAACTATGCCGAGAAAAATCGCAATTTGGGCTGCTATTGGGTTCATTTGTCATATTAATCTTACTATTCCATCCTTTCATCGTCAGAACCTTTGTGAAACGAAGTATATGTGTAGAAATTCACGTAAAACATATGCAGATAAACTTTTTTAAAAATTGGCCGCTAACCAATGACGCTAGTATTATTGCGAAACTACTCACTAATCAATTTAACTCATTTGTGAATCTCTTGTTTTCAGTTCGTTTCCAAATGAGGAAGAGAGAAGACTCAACATTCCCTTGATCTCGCCCTTGATATCATTAATCTTTTGGCTATAAACTTGTACGGAATTCTATTATTGTTAACATGTAAGCTCACAGGATTCGCAATGCGCTAATTTACTTGGTTAAATTCAAGTTCGTTCTGAAGCGTGATTTTCTCCAGTTGTACTTGTTCAAGTTGCTCTGAAAAAATAAGAATTAGTTAAACCGCGTGTTTTTTCAAGATACCTGCAAGCTTCTTTGCAGTTTTCTCTAAGCTCTGTCTCTCTTTGACGAGATCATCGAGGATCAAAGAGTTTTTGGAGTAATCAGCTCGGCAGATTTCGCTTTCTCGCTTCCTAGCAAGATTTTATAAAGAGTTCAGAACAATGCGAGGTTACAATTTCTTCTTAAGCTCACGGAGATTGTTTAGTTCTTCAGCTTCTTTGGCATTTTTTTGTGTTTCTACAATAGCGAGTTATTTTGTGGGGAAAACAGTCAATAAGACCTTGTTCGTTTGAGTTTTTGGTTTGAATATAGTGAGTTTTGAGGTTCTGCTCCAAGATTTCAGCGGATCTTTTCTGATTTTGCATGGTTTCGTATTCCTAATTGTCATTGTAACAAAAATTCTGGGATAATGAGCTGACCTTTTCCAATTTGATAGCCTCTTTCTTGAGCAAGGTGCATTGCGACTTGGTGGAGTCGAGAAGAGCCTTTGCTCTGACGATTCTCGTTGAAAATTCTTGGAGTACTTTATCAGTCATTGGCAAATATTCGTTAATAAAAAATAAAACAGGTCGATTATTGTGTATACTAATAAAAATAATTAAATGCAAAAGCTCATGAGAGTTTAATGCTGCATACATCTCTAAGGCATTCATTTAGGAGAAGCTACTTACTTTCCTATCCAACGGAAATATGCTATGAATGTATCTTTTCCAGGCTTTTTCTAGACTAACCTAATTATTTTTGGTCCCTTTAAAATAATCATCTGGGTCATTTCATTAAGACCTCCTATTAGTCAAACTTTTCCCAGCAACAGCACATGCTTAAAATATATTAAAAGTCACGTACAGTACTTTTATTGGCTATTTGTTGTCAAAAGTAGTAAGTTGTTGTTTAAAGACTTTACAATAAGACTAATCAAAATACCTATTCAGCTAATTCATTTTGTAATTTGTATTGAAATAAGCCTATTTGATCGTTTTCAATTATATCATTTGGAAGGACTCTCGGAACCCTTGTATTAGTATATTCTAAGAGTAAATCGTGAGAACTATTGCATTAAATAGTTTATAATTGTACGTTTAATTCTTTTCTTTTGAGCTTCAATCCGAACATGTTTTTGAAAAATAAATCATCTTTTCCCTCGTATTCAGTGCCTCTTAGTCCCTGCCGGATACTATTTACAATATGATCAACTCCTGAAAGAGTAAGCAGCTCTTTCTCTTTGATTTTGAGAAGAGTCAACGACGCACGGTATATTATTTTCAGCTTCTCCGACAGTATTATTTCGAAAATACGCACTGCAACAGAAAATGGCATACAATCGCTCCCTGTAAATAACGACACCCACCAAGACACCCCAAAGTGTACGGATTCCATGTCATTTTTAATCTATCACACTAATTAGCCAGAAAAATAAATAGCACTTTACCATTAGCGTCTTTAGCTTTGAAAATTTATTCTGAATGAGCTGATCAAGCACATAGAGATGTTTTCGAAGGTGATTAGTGTCGGTGTAAATTTTCAGCATCCCGTAGTTTTCGAGAAGGCTGACCATGATCCAGAAGGCGTCCTGTTTATCAGCAAATAAGTATCTCTAAGGAACTGCTTGTGGATTACTTCGTCAGTGCAATGCAATATCAGGACAGCGCAAACGAAATTCATTCCTTGACAATAGCCCAAATCATCGTAAACAAATGAAACTGCGCTAAGCACCCTCTCAAGCCGCTTAGGCCCTTCAGGGTTCTGGAAAAACTCGTGATCAGGGAACGTTCGAGCGCAGTCCCTCCGAATTGAGTCTAATGATGGCGAATCTGGTGTTGAGGCTAGTTTCTATAGAAATCGATAAGCGGATCGTTTTCAATTATGAAGAGCACTTCGAAAGTGAGAGTGGGAAATTTTTTCTTGGTTTCCTGAACTTTGGCGAGAATCGGCCAGACCGTGCCTCTCATTGATGCAGGAATGCCTTTGCGGACGCGACTTTTTACTAAGAGATAAGATGATAAATAGCGAAGAAAAATTATAACAACATTTTTTGTTTTTCTTCTTCACCATTGTTTCGAGAGTAGGAAGCATCTTTTTCCACTTTTCAGTCCTCGAAACTTCCTTTGGAACAGTCTCTTTCTTTTGTTTTTCCTTCTTCTTTCTATTATGGGTTGAAGATAATTCTATAATTTGGTAGAGTGTTACATCTTTTCTGGTGAGCTAACCTCACCGCCTTTTGAGATATTAGCTCGGTCAAATCGTTGTTTTTCATCTTGCTCGTTGTATTTCTCAAAGTTAGTTGAAATGAACCTTTGTATTTCTATTTTCTCTGATTTAGAACCCACTGCGTGAGTTTGAGATCTGTTTTCTCGCATAGCATTCGATGCTCCTCCCATAAAAGCCGATTTTTCCATGCTTTCTCCTGTACTCCCAACTTCATTTTTTTTAAATTCCAAGGCGAGCTCAGCCTATAATATCAATTGAGCATTGAAAACTCGTTCTCAATCAGATATTACTTCTTGAGTAAATAAAGTTGAATTGCCTAAGCGATCGAGTTTGTTATACGCCGAGGTAGGACTGTCTGGATCGGTACAGATAGATACATGTGTTTGTTCCGCGTTGATTCGCTCCATTTAATTCACAACTCGATTCGCTGAAAAATAAAATCAGTTTGAAAATAGATTTAAATCTGTTGAAGAAACAACTCGTTTATTATCAATGCCAAAATGGGCGATGAAGACGCGATAAATACGCTTATTCTGGGTTCTTGGTTTAAAAAATTCAATTATTTTTCTCATAAAAGTTTCCTTTTATGGTTCTACCTATTTTTTTTTTAAAAAAAAACTTGAAAGATTCCATGTTTTTATGAGTGAAGCTATTATTAACTCTCATTGCAATAGAAATGGATATGGAACTAAGAACAAAGCGAGTGTCTCCTTCTCAAAGCGAGTCTTTTGGTTGTGTTATCTTTACAGTCAACGAATAAAGCAAAAGGAACTAAATAAGATCTGGAATAATATCTTTTGCTGAGTCTCTGGATATTCATCAATCCGAAGCAACTTGTTATTGTGCTACACTTCATAATCAAGATTTGCTATTGCTAGCTGACTTAGCCATCAGAGGCTCAGAGTTACATATATTCCATTTCTGGCTAAATAACTTTAATTTTAAGTCGAGTGCCTTCTTAGAGCCTCACGTCAGAACAATTATAAATTATGATTTCTTCCAGTTAGGTTCTCGTCAGAGAGTCAACTAAAGCAGTTTAAGAGTTTTTCGGGATACCTCCACAAAGAATTTGAAGCGAAGCACCTAGAGTTTTTGGCACCTTCCAAATCAATTCACTTAAATTTATATATCTTGAATAAAATGGTTACTAAGCAGAATATCAAAGTTATTTCTATATCTGAGTCTCCAATCGCGATTCCCTTCCTTTTCATCAACAAGGATGATCCTTCTCTATCATTTATCCTGCTAGTTGACAAACTCGCGATGGATACCCTCACAATTTCGGACATTGAAGAAAAATTGGACGGAGAATTTGAGAATGGCACTTTAGTAGTTACAGGTGCTTACGACTTCACAAAGATTGATACAACCAAGAACATGAAATATGCTCAAATGATCTCTCCGCTGTACTGGGAACTCCAACCAAAAATAAAAGTAGAAGTTGATCCGAAATTGAAGACTTCTGGCTTTTACTTGAATATTGGACCGAGAATGAGGCAAATGGATTTCTATCATCAAGTTCATAAGCGAACCAAGATCGAGAAAAACTCATTTTATCTCACACTTGTAAAAGGGTCCAAACATATGCGAGTATCTCGTAACTCCTCTTATGCTTTTGAACCTCAAGATCTCACTGGGGCCACATTGGCACTTAAAAAGCTTCCAGAGCCTGGAAAAATGGCTGTCACAGTGGAGGTTGAACAGAAAAAGACAGTTTTGAAAGTTGCCCCAGAATTCACTGTGAGGGAAGTCATCGAATATATCGACATTGAAACTAAAGTTCCGAGCTCAATTATTAAGCTCATCTACGATTCTGAGATCAGAAATGATGAGAACCAAACACTGAAAGAATTGGGTATTAAAACGGGGGAAACTTTTGAAATTTTAAGAGGAGATGAAATGGGAGGAAGATTGGATGAAGGTGTCATCAACGGAAATTTCGGGATAAAATTTGTAGATATGGCGAACCCTCTTGGGCCTGAAAGAAAGCAATGGTGCTCCTCTGTTCCTGAATGGCGAATAGTGATGCCTGGTTTATCACTTGAAGGCATATGCACCAATTCAAAATGCGTGGCCTATGGAAATTGGGTTGTTATCAACAAAGGGGTAGGTATATCATATGATCTCCGTGGCGATAAAATGATGAACTCTTGCCCAATTTGCAATGAGGCAGTTGACGTTGAACTTTGTGCGTTCAACAATTGTCAATATGTGTATGCTGGAAAAAGATACGCTGGGCGTGGAAAACCCAGCATTTTAGTCAAGACTCAGGAACGACAAGTAGCAGGAGACGAATATATCAGATATAGCCCTGAGAAAATGGGGTATGGAGATTGGGATACTCTTATCATTACGGTATACGTGTTGCCTCAAAAGAATAAGGATAAAGTGGTATGCCCGGCCTGTAATGAGCGGATTTTGGAAGACTCTGCTTCGTTCAAATGCAAGCATGAGTACCATTTGAAATGTATCGAACACTCTAGAGCCCTTCAAACAACCGATACTTCAGAATGTATGCTTTGCTCGTAGTTGGTGATAGAAGTTGTAAACCCTTCAATTCATATCTTCATACTGTCTGTTGAAAAATTTATGTCACTCTCAATTCGTGAAATCAATACTTGAGATATCTAAGGAAAACTGTTTATTTGAATGAAAACTACGTGCTGCTCTAGCAAAATTTTAAAATTCATAAGCATCTGGCTTTACTCGGACCTATCGCTAGCATTCTTTTCTAATTTTAGAGATAAATAGATCAACGCGACTTGTGTATCTAATTCGGGATATATTTTCATAGAGTATATAACCATGACTTATCTTACGAGATTTGAAAAATTAATATCGTTGTCATTTCTGATAGATCGTGATAGATCTCAATAAATTG
>ENA-UOTX01001870-UOTX01001870.1-compost-metagenome-genome-assembly--contig:-NODE-1870-length-12828-cov-4.965650_pt1 | contig 12828 bp, 10 predicted proteins | sample MGYA00238143_ERZ746982 | MGnify/ENA primary metagenome ERZ746982 (study PRJEB28758, sample SAMN06268862) | compost metagenome | isolation source: single cell | place: USA: California, Emeryville, Joint... | reverse complement strand
CTGCTGTTAGATGGAGCCGAAACACAATTAATGTTATCTTGTAAGAAGTATTCATTTGCACATTGCAAACATCCCACCTCATTATCTTGGACCAGACCTTGCAAGAGACAACTAGCATCTAACGAAAAAATCACAAAATTAAGCCGAAAAATAGATATTGCTTCAAGGTCAATGATTCTACCTGTTGTACTTGTGAAAAGTCCTCGAGCTCCTTGGAACCACACAAAATTGAGCAAATCAAAATAACCTGCCGAACTGGAGCTCACCACACTAGGACTCGTTGAATCAAACACTCCACAAATTTCCAGAGCGGCATTGTCTCCATTGGCGATTGTTGTGTCCCCAGCAGCGAAGTCACCAAAGAATACTTTAGGAGTAGACGTTTGATTGACCCACACTCTGGCATATGCAAACCCCAATCCAAACTCTTGGGGTTGAACTTGAGTAATCTCGAAGATCAAGCGGTTCCAGTTTCCTATTAGTAACAATTACCATGCTGGCATTTTCTTATGTACCTGTTTTAATGGAGATTGTAGAAGTAATTGTTGAATCAAAGACGTAAGAAGGACTGCCTGAGGAGGGATTCCTCCATATATTCAAAGCTCCAGAAGCCAGAAAATAGTCAGCACGGAGAGAAACCAAGTTATTTCCCGTGTTTCGAAGGCTGAATATAGTTTGAGTGGAAGGGCCATTGGGATAAGGATAAAAGTCCATGGCAACGACTAATCCATCCTTGGAGATTGATGAATTGACCGGAAACGAAGCTATTTGTCCAGGTCGACACATCAGGGTATTATAAGGGCCAAAAGATGGGTCTCCTGCCGATTGAGTTAGAGAGTATCCTGTCCATAAAATATTCATCAGAAAAAGAAGTATTGTAATTTAAAATAATAACCTTTGAAGCCAATTACACAGGTCTTACTTATATTTGTCAATACGTTCACAATAAACGATTGATTATTGTTTACGAGCAGATCGGAAGCAAAAAAGAAGCGATATAATTTGCCTTGGTGGGTTTATCATTCATGATTTGCTGTATTTTAAGAAAAAGAAGTACCATTAGAGTTCATTAACGCAAGGCTTATCATTTTATCTTCAGAATCTGCCACCCAATCCAAGTATATTCTCACATACTGCATCCAGCAATTGCAGGATGCGTAAAAGCCATCCGATCCACCCCACGTCACTTTTGCTGAAGGCATTAATTGATAATATCTTCCATTTTGCCACTGTCTGAACGTGGTCTCATTTGTATGGCTCGTCTGACCGAGGTAATATCTCAATCCATATTGAGTATTTGTAGTTTGGTCAACAAAAAGACTAATGAATGTCCAACGACCTAGTTTTAGAGTCGCCGTGTCGGGCGGCTAAATTAATTATTTACAATATTTTAATGGCCTCTCCATTGTTACGTCTATCCAATTATGCCATCTTCCGAACTGGTCTTCTATTGTAGCCGTCCAAAAAAGAATGTCACTGTTGGGTCCTCCGTCTGCTGGACATGAAAGGAGAATTCTTCCTTCATCAGCATTAATCCTTAGAGTCATTAGAAAATAAAATTTTGAGTTAATAGTCACGCTGGATTGTTAGCAACTCTGAATAACAAATTATGTGATGGTGCCCAATCCACCTTGTAGACCCACGCAGCAATTCCATATTGGCTTATATTAGTTGTGCAAGTAGGACACAGGTTGGATATTGTTGTTTGCTGTCCTACAACTGACATCGAGACCAATTTACTCTCTTGCAAATGAAGTGTAGTCACTGTGAATAAGTTTATGGAACCTAGATGATTTCCAATCAATGATTACTCGAAAGTACTCTCTTGAGTAAGAAAACCAGGAGAACAAGCTTTGAAAGTTCAATAACTCGTTGAAAGGTTGAAGGCATGACAATTTTATTCGAGATTTACCAATTTTTAAATAATTTCGATAATTAAAACAAGAAATTTGGCTCATTCCTGAGAGAAGAAAATTCATGAACAGTGATTTATTTAGATGTGGCTATTGAGAGATCTCACTGAAAGGAGGTATTTCGTCTTTTGACTTGGAAAAGCACGTAAAATGAGTGTATCTTCCTGAAGTTATCTGAACTAGTGAAATGAATAAGAGCATATCATAAGGGTATTTGGAATTTCTTCCTGAATAAATAATATATAAAGAGATAGAACCTCAATTCTCGAAGCTTTCTCCTTAGCTACCTACTATTTGTCCATAAAACAATTGGAACTACTTTTAATATCATTTCAGCTGAGTTATGCTGAACAGAAGTATCGCAATATCACTAATATTCTAACCAAAGGTTGATCTCTTGCGGAGAATGCTTTACGGCATTACGCGAGTATTTGCTGAACAGATCGTAGGAAATACTTTTTTTTTTTACAAAAACAAACGACTACTTAATTAAAATGAATGGAAAAGTTAAGCGTAGTCTTTCTGTAAATTATTGTGATGGTCTTCTTCTGCCGACACATTAGTTAGAGGAAATAGCGTTGTTTTCCCCTTTCCCGTTTTCTATTCTTTATGTCAAAGGGCTTGTAGAAAGCTTGATTTGCTCACAATGTTAAATATGATGAACTTCATTTTGTGGAATCTTACATTGAAAAAGAGGAGGAAGAGCAGGCAGAAAAAATGCTTTTTATCTCACTTTAGGGTCCAAAGAAGAATTGTAATCGTCTTTCATCCACATTTTCTGGAGAATTTGAGTGATTCTCACTTTACTACACAATGAATGAGGGAAGTTTTTCCAATCTGTTACAACATGTCTCAAAATATCCAACTTCTCCATTGATGAGAGCATCTTATCGAGAACTGTATTAATAATTTCTCAGTTCAAGCGAGAGAGCTTCTCGAAGCTGAAATTTATTTCCTTATTGGCATCATAAACTCAGATTTCTTCCAAGATACTTAGCGCTGATAACAAAGTCCTCTAGAGGATCGTTCACGTCAAGATCTTCCTCTTTTATAGATATTCACTATATATTTTGCTGCTCATATCCATTGGATTTTCACTTTGCGATCAAAGAGAAAATTTATTAATTCTGATCTAATTATGTATTTCATGTGTAATAAACGAAACAAGAAATGTGTGAAAAAAATTCAAAGAGGGCTACTAATAGCAAACGTGCTCCCCCCAAAAAAGCAGTTGATTCTGCCTCAAACCGATTGTCAGTTCAAATTTTGGAATAGATTCTATAAATATAATACGGATTTAATCCAATTCATTATAATCAGGGTCTTTATAAATATTTCTCTAGGAGACTCACTTGAAATACTTAGACATGTCATCGTAGTGCGTTTATTAAAATATGATCAAGATCCGTCATCAAAATTACATTTCTGGACTATAAATTGCAGCACAAAAATGTTGTAAGCCACTAAAAAAGGAGTTCTGTGGAATTTACATGATAATTTTCAATATGCAGCAAAACAAAAGTTACTCCTCCAAACGATTAATTATGATTTCATTTCCTCCTTGCTCGAATGGCCGAGTAAAAATTCTTGAAGCATCTAACCGCACTTGAGGTGTTTCATTGCCGGCCAAATTTGTATTTGTGAGGTGTATATTTCTTTCATTGCTTTGCAGTGTCGGAGAGTCGAGCTGAATGATGGTTAGCTTCTCCTGGATAGGGAACTTGTTCGTATCCTTTATCTTGGGTTGTATTTGCAGATCTGATACTTCGATTACCGGCACCACTTTTTTTCTTTTATTGAATAACGATCTAATCCGACTAACAATTTCGATGACCATTCCTCCGAATGCAAAGAGCATATTTGTCGCCGTATTGATAACTATGATCGCAAATATCAACCGTCCTTGTGTTTCGCTAAAGGATGATGAATTTTCATCAGAAGTAAAGGTCAGAGCCAGGTTACAGATTGCCGCGATTAGGATACATGCGAAGTTAAAGAAATGAAGAAAGGCTGGAATTTTTTCCTTGAAAGGCTTGATTAAAGCTGAAAACACGATAAATGCGAGTACTAAGCCCACGATTGAAAAACATTGCAATTTCGGAGTATCCTGGAGGCTGAAAATGAGGAGAATGTAGATCATGCTGAAACCAGTCAGCCAATATACAAAGAAAAATTGATTTTTGTTTGATGTCTTGAATTCACCAAATAGAAACTCGTATTTCTCCATGAGTTCTCTGAATTGGCGATCCCTGCTGCTAGGTTTTGCCTTAGTTGAGGACGATTCTACACCATCTTTCCTCATCCGCTTTTGATATTTATATATCTTCAACAATTTGGGAAAAAAGTAGGCAAGCAATCCGATTAGAATGAGAGTGGCTATAATCGCACTAACAAGACTTAGATAAGAATACTTATCATCAGGCAGGGATGACTTGAATATTTGCAAAGTTGAAAACAATACATGACTCTGAACCATCCCTAGGATGCTTGCGACTAAAAAGCTGAAAGTAACAAGATACGCTTTTCGACCATAAGAACGAGTCGTAAACTTCGTAATGAAGACAGTCACAAGAAAGATTCCAAAGTATATCAAATTTTCTTGCAAAGAATCTCCAAAATTATCGAGGTAGAGAGCACTTATCTCATTCTTTTCGAAAATTCCCCAGTTGAAAACGATCGCTTCTTTCTCTAGAGTGTTGTGATCAGCAATCCAGTTGTATATCAAGGAACTTGACATTTCGGAGTAGATTCCCAATGCTAGATTTGAGTGATTGAGATTGAGAAATTGCATGTTTGCAAGTGATTCAGTGGCGACGAGACAAATTAGCATTTTTATTGAGAAACCGCCTGAAGCGACACTTGAGATACCGCTTGAAGCTGCAACACTTGAAATACCGCCTGAAACGACACTCGAGACAGCAAAGGCTACTGACGTTGTCAGAGGAGCTGACACGAGGGCAGCTGATTCTGCTGGTGAAATATCAATAAGTGAAGTGACGCATTTATTTGAAATATGGTCCGGTTTGTATCCTGTCGGGCATACTCCCAAACAGTAAGTTCCTGTGGAATTGCTATACAAAAAGTAATCAGATTTGCAGCTGGAGCACTGGAAACTGCTCGTTCCAGAGCATTGGTGACAGCCCTTTGCGCAAGCTTAGTTGGAAAGTCAATAAATTATTGATATTGAGATTAGATAGATTACCTATCTCAGAAGACTCAGTGACGCATTTATTTGAGGTGTAATCAGGTACGTAACCTATTGGGCAGTTTTCCAGACAGTATAATTCTGAGTGGCTGGTATAGGACAAGAGACCAGGCATGCAACTGAAGCACTCAGTTCTGCTCGTGCCAGAACATTGTTGACACCCCGGTGAACAGGCTGAATTAGAAGGGGTAATAAATTATTCAAAGGTTGAAAATGAAAAAGTCACATTCGCATTGTGGTGGTACGATAAGTTGACCAGCTTCATTGCATCGTTGGCACGCTCCGTTGGAGATATTCTATTTTATAAAAATACAATTAGAAATGTGAAACTAAAAATTTAGCGGAAAGACTAGCTGCAGACTGTATCGGTAATTTCAAACCAGATCTATAACAAGAGGAATGAATGTTTACATAGTATTGGCCATAGAAGCACTCTAAAAATGTCTTAGTTAAGAGTCGTGAGAAAATTGGATTTACTTTGATAAGAATTGGTTTGAGAGTGCAAAAAATAGCTGCTACTTGATTTGGTAGAGACACAATTGATGTTGTCTTGCAGATAGTATCCATTTGCACATTGCAAACACTTTATTGAATCATCTTGGACCACTCCTTGCAAAGTGCAACTGCCTTAGTAATAGTTGCCGAAATAAAACGAATAAGTTAATTTTATTTCAAGATTGATGAAGTTCCTACCTGTATTTTGCAACAGAACTTGAGCTCCTTGAAACCACACAAAATTAAGGATATCGAAATAACCTGTCAAACTGGAACTCACTGAATTAGGACCCGCTGAATCAAAAACTCCACAAATTTCAAGAGCGGCATTATTTCCGTCTGCAATTGTATTGTCTCCTGTAGCAAAGTCCCCAAAGAAAACTCTTGGAGTTGCTGTCCCATTCACCCACACTCTAACAGATGAGAATCCCACACCAAGTGCTTGTGGCTGACCTTGCACAATTTCTAAGACCAGGCGGGTCCAACATTCTTTTTCAAAACCACATTTATTATTTTGAATGCTTTAAAATGTTTGGATTTACCTGGATCAATGGAGATTGGAGAAATGATTGATGACCCGGCCACATAGTAAGGGCTGCCACCAGAAGGATTTATCCAAAGATTCAAAGCTCCAGACGACAAAAAATAATCGACGCGGAGAGAAATAAAGTTCGTTGCAGTGTTTCGAAGGCTGAATATTGTTTGAGTAGATGGACCTTCGGCATAAGGATAAAAATCCATGGCAACTATTAACCCATCGTTGTAGATTGATCCGCTGAGTGGAAATGAGGCTATTTTTCCAGGCCGACACATGAGAGTATTATAAGGGCCAAATGAAGGTGCAGGGATCGATTGTGTCAAAGTATATCCTGTTTAATGAGTGATAAATGGGATAAGAGAAAATAACTAATTACCTTTGTAACCAATTGTCCTCGTCTCACTTGTACCCGTTATAATATCAGCAATAAACGTTTGATTATTATTTGCGCTTGAATCAGAAGCGAAATAAAAAACATATAATATCCCTTCATAAAATTTAGACAATAAGCATTGCTTTATTTTTTCAAAAGTGTATTTACCATCAGGATTCATCAACGCAAGATTCATTATTTTATCTGCTGAATCCGCCACCCAATCCAAGTATATCCTCACATACTGCATCCAGCAATTGCAGTATTGGTAAAACGGATCTTTTCCACCCCAAAAAACAGTTGCTGAAGGCAGCAACTGATAAGCAGTCCCGTTTACTCTTTGTTTAAAGATAACATTATTTGTTTTGCTCGTCTGATCGAGGTAATATCTCATCCCATATTGGTTATTCGTTGTTTGGTCTACAAATCCGCTGACGAACGTCCATTGGCTTAGCAATAAGGAAGCTGTATCAGCTGGCTGAGCGTATCAATATTTTATTACAAAATTATAAAAGGAAAAATATTGTTACATTGTTCCAACCTTCCCAGCTTCCATATGAGTTACCTATCGAGGCTATCCATATAAGATTGGTATTTGCACTATTTGGACATGAAAGAAGAAGTCTTCCTTGGTCGGTATTAATCCTGGAAACTTGTTAGATAAGTCATTTGAAGTTGTTACGTTGCATCATTAGCAACTCTGAACACAGAATTAAATCCGCTCGTCCAACCCACTTTATATACCCATGCACTCCATCCGTATCGGCTTTTACTAGTCGTACAAGTCGGGCATAATTCAGAAAGAGGTTTTTGCTGTGCATTGTCTGAAATTGACGTCAATTTGGTTTCTTGCAAATAAAGGGTTGTCTCTAGAGGGAATTATAGGCAAGCTTGATTAAGATTTACTTGAAAGCACGCTTCCAAAGATTAAAACCATAAGAGCCACAAACAATAGCTGAGTGGTAGGGCAGTGAACTTTGTTAATCATAATGGATTGCAAAGTATATGAACACTATAAATAAAATTTTCTTGTGTATTTAATTAAAGAAACGCAGACAACGCTAATCAAATACTGAGAAGAGCCATTCTATTTATTTGCTTTAATCAGATTAGACACCGCATAGCTGATGCTCTATTTGCTATCAATTAAGGGGCAGCCATTATTCTTTAAAAATGTATTCGAGAATATTATGCTCTCTGATTTGTTATAGCTTTAATGCCATTTTGGTATTTGAGGGGTGATGATGAATAATTGGTGTGAATATTGCTTCAAAAATGCTGAAAAACTAGATAATCCAATACAAAACGAATGGAATCTATAATAATTTCGCTTTTCAACTTCCAAAAGGAGCACTTTCATTTGAAAGAATGGCTTTTAACAGAGTGTTTTTCTCAATGAGGTAAAATTAGAGTTTTTGTCTCACGTGTATTTTAATTACGAAGTATTCGCAAAAATAAATTAACGAAGAGAGAAGAAAGACAGCAGCAAGCGTGTAGTTGTGCTAAAGCAAAAGAAATACGAAGTGAAATAGTAGAGAAAGGCAGAGATAAGAGGATGGAAGAAAATCTGAATAATAAGTCCGGAGTTTTCGTTCAAGAATAATGATGATTTTGCGATTCAATGTAAACAGACCGTTTTCTCACGGTTGCATCTATCACCTCTCAAGTGACTTCGTTAGTTATGACCCGATATCCTCATATTAAGGAATTTTGGGATCCTATCGGACTATTATATCAGGAGCGTGCCATAGAAAAAGATGAAAAACCCATGCTGGGTTCGGGAAAAGATTTTCAAAAGCATTGTGAAATTTCGCATTGGAATAGTTGGTTCTTCTCGTTCTCTAGCATTAAGCAAATCAATTTTCTTGGGCATTGTTTTCATTTATGCGACATTACAACGAATTAGAATTCCAAAGTGCCCACAAAGTAGTAGTTAAATTGCAACTATTTTCCAAAAATAAAAACTCAGAGTCATAAAATCTCGAAATAACTCCCTTGGCCGCTTTTCAAGTTCGTCTCTCTAATCATCTCCTGGGAAGCCATTTCTAGCCAGAACTTGCGAGATCGAGTGAAATACCCGAATGAGTTCGGAAAATTCGGATTGTTATAATGCCTCTATCAAACCCGCCTCGAGAGGGCAGTTTCGAAAAATGCTTTGATCGAGTTTAAGCAGTGCATACTCTCGCAATCTAATCAAGTGAAAACAAAGCTTGTTGCATTTGTCATACATAACGTTAAAAAATTAGATAACTTCTATTAGTTTACTAAATCTATTCACTATTCGGCGAGAAAATCTATTCGGTAGGTATTAGAGACAGGGTCCAATATCATTACCAAAAAATTCATGAAAACAGGGACAACTTTGATGCGACGGTAATAAATAGGCGACGACGTTCCTCATTGTTGACAGAATACATAGACCTTGCAAACTAAGATCAAATCACCAACTCACTAAAGGTTGTAGATGTATGCTTATTAATTTCAGTTCGATTTGAGCGAGAATTTTCATTTTTTGAGAGAAAAATAAAGCTTTCAATAACGAGAGAAACAATTGGTAATGATGATAAACGAATAAAATAGAATAGAAAAACTTAAAAAATATTTCTTATTCACTGGTTTCCTTGGATGACACGATGGAATTGAGAGTTTTTGCTTTTGAACCAGCAAGAAAAATGAAAAAAGCAAACTAAATGTTGCTCATTGATTAGGTGTCTAATGAAATGAAAAATAACAATTTCTAAAGCCCCTTCCAAACGAACATAAAAAAGTCTCACACATTCATGAGTTTGAGAGCGTATATTCGGCTCTCACCATTAATTCGAGAAAGTAATTTCTTTATCTGAGTATAATCCTGGGAAAAATTGAGTTTACAATAGAGAAAATAATTCGAGAAATAGCGAAGGCAAAGTAACAAGCACTATATAGATATACGTAGTCCTCTAATTTTTGTGAGAGATTGAATTACGAAAATAGCTGTTATACTTAAAATATTGCACAACCCTTACAAGATTGGCAGCTAGACATATTCTGGCCAGAGTTAATGTTGGCTATTTGAATAGTTTTGGCCTTATTATCCTTCGGATTCATTTCCGTTAGAGGAAGATTTTTGATTCGCTCTTTCTTCGACTTTTTAACTTTATTGTTTTTTACTTCATCCTCGCTAAGCGTATCCATCGTCTCGGGAGTAATAATCACGAAGCTACCGTCATTCTTCATTTCTCGATAATCTTTGGCTGTTTTTGTATTTTCGATATGTGAGGTGGTAGTCTTTGAACTCTTTTCCTCTCTTTCGATTCTGGAGATCTCTTGTTGGGCTGAATTCGAATTGGCAATTGACTTTTGTCCCTCAGTATGTTTGGTTGCACCATTTATAGTATCCTTCTGATCAATTACTAATTTTCCCATTTGCTCTTCCTCTTCATGGATGGCTTCAATCATTTTGCTCTGTTGAAAAGGGAGCTCTAGTTGATCCGAGCCCGGTCTCAGACTGTGGTACAGAGTCGCGTTGGACTTTGTTGTTTCTCCTAATTAAATCAGCACTAATTCTAATTGAGTGTTGCTACTTGAGACCGCCTTGTTCTCTTCTTCTTCCTCTGAGGACGAATCTGTATCATTGTCCCACACGTTGTCTAACACAGGAAGATTGATATTTAGCAAAAATTAATCAATTTTACGCTTCTGAGGAAGAGCGGAGGAATTATCGACTTCACTTTCTTCTAAGATGATCTCTAAAATTGTATTTATTATTCTCCTGCGATAAACTTTGTCCATATTTACCTTGCTTTTTATCGGACTGATTTTTCTTGGGTAATACTTCCGAGGAAACCATTTCAATATCATCTTGTTCATGATAAATTTCCAATTTACATGAATTTGCTTTACCAAGCGATGTATATTTTTTGAAGCATGATCTTTGTGGCTCGAATGAACCTGACCTTTGTCTTCCGTCTTCTGCAGATTCAGTGAAGGGTCCTCGCCCAAACAAGTCTGAATTGTTTCCTGGAAAAGAATATAAATAATTCATGACTTTTCAGGAAATATTGTACTTTTTCTCCCTTGACGATTCCGAAGTGCGTAAAGTCTGTTCAGCCCATTTACCCATTTCTGTTTTTCTGACTTAGTATCAGCTGTTAACTCGTAAACTCTGTCCTTGATTATGATTTGAAATCTGAATAGAACCTGTCAGCACTGAAAAAAGCGCGTTAACTACTCTCTATTTCTTAATTCCTTAATCTCGAGTATTTCTTTGACTTTTATAGACCCGATCTGTTTTTCAAGTTCAGTGACATGCTGTTTCGGAGTAATTCTTTAAGAAAAAGGGCAATTGGTTAATCTTACAGCTTCATCTTTGTAGTAGTTCAGCTCCTCATCGTTGTTTTGTAAGATAAAGTATCTGAATCATCGTACCAATGGGTTATCAAAGGGAATTAAAGAATGCTGAACCTTCTTTGAATTCTTCCGAGGAATGTTTTTGGTTTTTTGACCAGATATCCTTGAAGACGGACTTTCTATGAGAAGCTACTGGTTAGTACTCGAATCGCATTGCTGAATTACCTGTTCTTTAGCTCCGAACATGATAGTAGGCAGTTAGCAGATAAGATATATTGATCCTTGATCTTTAATCAAAATTAGTTTTACGAAAGAGCATAAAATAGAATAACTGTTTTTTGTCTCAGATCGTTGTGAAGCTCGTCAGAATTTGGATTTATATAATTCATGAAGTAAGAAGCTAGGTGGGAAAAAATTTGTTGAACTGGTTCTAGACTTCATATGATAATCTGATAACGAAAGCAAGGCTATAAAGAGCGATTTCAAGAACTGTTTTCAAACTGAAATTGAAATCTCTTGTTCGAAACGAATCGAAAAGGCACATATTGACAGGTTTTACAGCAATATTGACACTTGGAAAGATAAAATACGTTCTGAATAGACACAACTCTTACAATATATATATAGAAACTGCTAAGGAATGCGCTCTTAACAGATTTTTTTCAAGAGATTCGAGATTTCTTTGGATTAAAGAGTGATTTATCCAGCATCGAGGCTGCAAACAATGAATAAAGCAATGCTGTATACTAATGATACAACCGAAGAATCGGCAAACTCGCGCCTAAGATGTGAATACTAGCTTATGCAAATTAATTCGCTCATAGGCATTCAAAGAAATGAATAAATGCTATGGATACAATATCGTAATCTATTCTCAAAGGTGCGATAAAAGTTTTCAAAGGTCAATACGTGCCATAGCTTCTATTTTCAAGAGTTCCAATGGACGGCAGAGAAACCTGGTCTCTATCTCAACAAAAATGAAGGCAACAAGAATCTATGAAAGAGAAATTCTGCGTATTTTCGTAAATAAAAAAACGTTTTTCCATGAAATGCATGATTTTCAAGTATAATTGGCATTGTTTTGGATTCACTTTCTATTTTTCTCCCTGAATTGTACAGGATATCGGAAAAATTATTTTACAGATCTTTTTATCTCTTTCCGTTTAGCTGAGATTTTCTTTCTTTCATTTGGTCTTATAAATGCCAATATATCGGGACTGACTTATTGTTGATCGCCATTTGCCATTCTAAGGTTCACAAAAATTCATTTAAAAATATCGCTTTCAATCACCAAGTTGCTTTTGGTATTCTCACGTGAAAATTAGCTGGTCATACGAATGTATGATTCAACTGCCGAAAGTAGCATTTAGAGGGAAAGTAGCTTATTTTTTCAATAACTTTTATTCTCTCACTTAAAAGCAAACTACTTATATGCCGATGTGATACTGGTAGATCCATTAAAATGAATATGGATTAGAATGTGCTAAGGGATATAAAAAATAACACAATCGAAATATGTGCTTTTTTTCCGAATTTAAACTAACAGAATCAATTATGACCTGCTTGTTTTTTCTCGGATAGCTTTTCCAAAATCACCAATTGCTATCATTGGATCCGATTACGGTATTAAGTGAATAGTGATGAGTCTTCTTTTTAGGACTTTTGGTGTAGGGAAATGTTCGAATCATCCAATTGAGGTTGAGATGAGCCATTAATGATACAGTTTTGGATAGAAAAATTTAAACTTCTATCATTACTTTGAAAATTTGAAGATTCGAATTGATTGTTGATCGCTTTTTCTTGGCCAGGCAAAATGATCGGACTATTTGAAGTGCGCTGGGCAATCCTCACCTCGGATTCCTTCCTCTCCTTGCTTTTGCTTACTACCAATCGAATTTTGCGATAGATTTCATAAATCAGCCCTCCGATAGAAAAGAGACCATTTGCTGCTGTATTCATAATTATCACTGAAAAT
>ENA-UOTX01001869-UOTX01001869.1-compost-metagenome-genome-assembly--contig:-NODE-1869-length-12833-cov-49.506350_pt1 | contig 12833 bp, 9 predicted proteins | sample MGYA00238143_ERZ746982 | MGnify/ENA primary metagenome ERZ746982 (study PRJEB28758, sample SAMN06268862) | compost metagenome | isolation source: single cell | place: USA: California, Emeryville, Joint... | reverse complement strand
TGCACTGTCTACAAGCTCCTGAGTCGTCCATATAATATCCGTCAAGGCAAGTGGAGCAAGTGAGAGTAGATGTGTCACATGTGCGACAGCCTACGGAGTTTAAGCAAGGTCTACAGGTCTTGTTCGAGGTTAATATGTACCCATCGTTACAGACGCTGCAAGTATTCGGGTTATCGCAGGTCAAGCATCCTCCAGGGCAGCGATAGCACATAGAATCTGTTGAATTGAAGTAATAGGATAAAGTTGAATCATAGCTCAGCGCAGGGAGACAGCCTCCATTGCACATCAAACAAGAAGTTGCAGCCGCGATATTGATCGCGGAGAATGCCAGAAACAAAGTTAGAATAAATCTCATGTATTTGATTTTGAACCCAATTTAAGATTGTTAAATCATGAAATTCTAGCCTGCTAAGAAATGTTCAAATCAGGAATTGTATGACGTACATGTTCGTGTTTCCGATTAAGTCTAATACATTTACCATGCCATAACTAAATAAAAGAAGTCTTCATGCTACAGACATGAACATGATAAACATGAATTCAACGGAGGACATCAAAAGAGCGAACTTTAGCTAAATGTTTGCGGCTCTTTTCGTTTTCAGATCATTCTTGTAAAAAGGTGAGTCATTTATGTTTAGTTGAAGTTTCTACCGTGAATGACCGTTATTGCAAGGAATATCTGTCTTCTTTTGTGACAGTATCTTCTTCTTAATCTTCGTCAGTGGCTGTGGTCTTTTTCTTTTTGGGTTTCAATGTTGCACTTTTTCTTGTGGCTTGATCGATCCTCTTCATCATCAAACCTCTGCTTCTTTGGTGGATTTTGGCCAGACTGCATCATCAAGAGCTGGGAGTTCCTCTTCTATCTGGAATTAAATGGCTGAGGTCTCTTGTCGAAGTTGAAGGTTCTTTCAGAAGATTAATCACTATTGCTAAACTCTCCATTATAAACCATATTCTTGACACAGAGAGAGAGTCATAAATCGCTTAGAAATTCGAAAAATCTTTGAATATTTCATAAGTTTATTTGAAAATTTATTCCTCCAAGTGATTCCTTTCATAATTGATGGAAAAGCTCGCAGATATTGAGAAGAAAGAAGAAAAGGTAGAAGAAAAGACTGAAGGTAAAGAAGAGGAATTAACTCCTGAGCAAGCAAAATGGCTCAAGCACGAATTTGTGACTCCAACGAAGCAAATCGTGACCGAGATGGACATCGCGAAGCTCAAAGCCAGCGCGTTTTATCAAAGCTACCTGACCTTTTTGGTTGATCTCCAAAAAGCGATCGAAAGCAAAGATATTACGGTCACTCCTCTCAATCCTAAATTCACCAAGCTCGTCGCATGGCTCGATACGCTTGAAGTTTGGATTAATGAAATTCCACCTCTGCAACAGAAAATGAGATTTGGAAATACAGCTTACAGAACTTGGCATGAGAGACTTCAACAAGTATTTAACTCCTCTGGGTGTTAATTTATAACGCGGTTATTGATACTTTCAGAATGTGAATCAACAGCTCGAAGATATACTACCAGGGTATCTGAAAGGAGCCGTCAAGGAGCTCCGTGTTTACGTCTTAGATTCTTTTGGGTCATACGAACGTATTGACTATGGAACTGGTATTTATTATTGCTTGATACATTGGTATTCATTCAAATTTTCAAAGGGCATGAACTCGCTTTTATGATGTTCCTCTATATCCTGAAAGAAATCGGCTTCTATCAGAAAGAGGATTATGAGAGCCTTGTACGCAATGTGTTTTATCGGTAAATCATGCTCGTCTTATAAAGAGTTCAATCAAGTTTTCCTGTGCAGCTATATCAAACTCATGAGAAAGCTTCAGCTGACATATATGCTTGAACCAGCAGGTTCACATGGAGTTTGGGGAATCGATGACTATCATTTCCTTCCATTTTTACTCGGAGCGAGTGAATTGATAAAAAACCCTATCTTTCAGACACCAGACGACATTCACAGACAAAAATTAGTTGATGAAAACCATGAAAAGTATATGTATATCAGTAAGCTTATCCATTATCCGCATTCTCCAAACTGAATAATATTTCGATTGCAGGTTGCATTAAGTTCATCAAAGAAGTGAAGAAAGGTGTTCCATTCCATGAATCATCTCCGATTCTAAACGATATCTCAGCTGCTGAATCCTGGAATAAAGTCGCAACCGTAAGAATGATTTAATTATGCGAGGTTAACTCACGTGGTTTCTGAATCTCTGTAGGGAATGATAAAAATGTACCAGGCTGAGGTTCTTAATAAGCACCCTGTGATAAAGCACTCATACTATGGCAGCATTATAAATCTTGAGAAGGCAACTGGTACCAAGTGATAGATAGAAGTCATAGATAAATACATATTTTCTATTGAGAAATCGAATTCACGAGTTAACAACATATTTATGTCGAGATCTAATGAACTTTCGGAATGAATTATCAAATAATCATTTCTTTCGGTTAACAGGTAGTCTTTTGAAGGGATGAGTAATATAAATTAAGCTAAGTGAGTTGGAAATCCTTACCTCTCTCAGAACAAGTGAGTCGCAATTTAATATTGATTTTCTTTACAATTTACTCTAAATGTAGATATTTAGAGATTAAGATAGTATCATTATTATTATCATCTTGATCAATACGCATGTGAGGGAATCTCAGCCAAAATTGAGCATATAAGCAATGCATTATTACGATGTAGATAATCAGAACGAAATAAATAACACAATTCATTTCTAGTTTACAAATCCATAAAGTCCTTGATACTTTTCAGGCAATAACTGAGGCCTTGGCGCCTCTTTTCTAATGGCTTTGATATCCCTCACTATCCAAATTATCCACATGAGAAGTCCACCGATGACTGTCACAAGCAAAGCGACTGGATACAAGATCACCCCGAAGATTGTAAAGACCACTGCCAAAACGACTTGAGTATCGCTTCCTAATGTTTTTCCAACGTTATGATAGTACACGCATGCAACAGGCCATAAAAACGACAGCACCAGCATAATTGGAATTGATATTCCAAACGCAAGTATCCATTGCACGATTACAAGCAGCCAGAAAGGTATTCCTCTCCATAGTGACTCTGAATCGGGATCTAATACCATGTTAACTCATCGAAAAGAAGCTAGGAGGCTTTACATTTGCGTTTGATAACCGGAATAAAATATTGGCTGCGAGGTGACTCCGTTTTTTGAGGTTCTGCTGGCTAGAGAGAATGTGAGATCGTGTATCGAAAGAGATCGAGTTACATTGTAAGATTCCTGGATTTCCGCAGTATCTGCACTCATGTCTTTAGTTTTGTTTGTTAGTATTTGATTAGTTTTCCGAACATTTCCGCTGAGCTGTGCGGATCTCTCTAAAACTCCTACGGAAACTTCTTTAACGGATCTATGAAAAAAAGAAAAATGCGGCTTTTCTGTGTGGCAAGGGACGTATAAAGGGGCTTTCGAATGTAACTACTTTAAAAGTAAACTATAGGTTTGAGGCCGGAAGAAAGCCCAATATTTCCATGACAAGTTAGTTAATATTTTGTCATCAATATTCGCATTTAAAATATTCGTTTAGTGAGTGTTATCACGGTGCAAAAGTTTAATTATTAGAAAATCGAAAGAAATTTTGATCTGAAACAGCACTTCACATAAACGTTATAAGAAATTACCGATAATAGCGGTTCCAGACCGTCGTGATATGTGAATCTAAAATGATTTTTTTGCAAATTTCTCTCGATGAATTGTGCTCCGGAAACCGAATTACTTGTTGTCACGCTCTAACGACATACCTTTCAGATGACCGAAAGCCCCTTCAGATGGTCGAGAATTCACGAATAAACCCTTTGTCAAGATCTCTGTCGATGAGATGAGCAGTTTGCAAGACTCTGCGACCATTTTATCTCCTAAATTCTCTGTCAGATGGTTTACAGGACAAGAACACAAGCAAATGCAATTCTAAATGAGCTTTTCCAAATTTGCAATTGTTTCCAAACTACAGAGGTTGACTCTTACTCAGCATCATCGTAATAGTATGTATACTCATATACGGGTTTATCTGAAATGCAATTAGGGTTTATTCAGTGCATTTGGCCGCCTTAAATTCAGACCGCCAAGATAAATTTATTATACAAAAATAAAGCTATATTACAAAAAAGGCTCAGCGAGAGAATGGAAAGTAAACCTCAAGTCAGCTTTGTGCTTGGAGGTGAATCGCTCTTGAGAGAAACTGAAACTTAGTCTTATTTACGACTAGGCCCTGGAGCCGGAAAAGGGACTGCATGTGTGAACCTTTCAAAAAATGAAGGATACATCCATCTCTCTGCTGGTGACTTGCTTCGAGAAGAGGTGAATAAAAACTATTATCTCCTTCTAGGCTGACATTATAAAGAAAGCAAGTGGCTCTGAAACAGCTACCCTTATCAACGACTACATAAAGGAAGGCAAAATCGTCCCTGTAAAATAAATGAATCCTATATTCAGAAGTCTGATGCCTATTTTCCGATGTATAGAGTGAGATCACCATTAATTTACTCAAGAAAGCAATGGAAAGAAACGGCTGGGAGGTAATGAATTTTCCCTTTTCTTTCTCTTCGCAAAGTCGATTGATACTCGAGTGATACTATATTGCAAAGCGTCATCGTTGCTTTGTGATATTTAGACGCTCGAGAAAGCAAATGAGAAGTTATATCGTTCTTCATGAAATCATTCATGACGGAATATAAACACCTTCTTACAGAAAATCTCTTTTTCACAACAATTTCTTTATTCAGCTCCTGACTTTATTACTTCTAGAAATCAAAGTTTTTAATTGATGGATTCCCAAGAAACCAAGAAAATCTCGACGGCTGGGAAAAGATTTTCGGCACTTCGGCTGATGTCGTTTGCTGCTTGTTTTTCGAATGTTCTTTCGTAAGTCAATTCGAGCCGTGAAAGTTTTCTAATCGATGTTTTACTCAATAATAGGAAGTTATGGAGAAAAGACTCGTGAAGAGAGGCGAAAGCAGCGGTAGAATCGATGATAATATCGAAGCTATCAAGAAAAGATTCGATACTTATGTAAAAGAGACAAAGCCAATTATTGATGAATTCGGCAGAAGAGGAAAGCTCGTAGTCGTAAGCATTATTCTGTTTGAGACTCGTTCCTTATTTTTCTTCTTTGATATAGGTCAATAGCGAAGAAGCACCTGAAAAGGTTTACGAAAACGTCAGCAAAGAACTCAAGAATCTCATGAAATGAGAGGAACTATATATTACACACTTTTCAAGCTTGAAATTTAATAAAGAGAGAGCTACTTGTCTTCTCGAAGTATTTAGGAGTAATACGAATAAAATTTCGATAAAGAATTTCTCAATCACCACTCATAATTCTTCCCTGCTTTCTTTAGATAATCGCTGTAGATAAGCAAAATAATTAATTTTTGTCGATAGCCTGTATTGTGAGATAATGTAATATAGGATTCTAAGCCATGATGGTGTTATTTTGCCTTTGATAAAGAATTATCCTCTAAATATTGTATGTCTACATTAGCTAATTTTTCTCTTAGAACCAGAAAAGAGTGATATTTAAGTATTATTACTCAATAAAATTGGTTTTTACACAGTATTCGAAACATAATACAGAGCAAGATTTAAATCTTCCATGCAGCACAATTAGCGCCTCTATAAATCGCTCTGAACGATTCAGAATTATAGCCCCGTACATAGACAAATGCAAGGAAAGCGCACCAAGCCAAGTCGACAATTCCCAAATGAATTACCGACATTACCGCACCTCCAACGATTAATTGCATGTAGAGATGTGGATAAATAACAAAAAAGGCAGTAAGCTGCGCGAGCGAGACCAATGTGACCACGAAAAAAATTATTCCCAACATTATCATTTTGACAATTCCTTCTTTTTTCACCTCTTCCAAGCTAGCTAAAAACTCCTGCATACCCGCAGCAGACTTCAGTCTCTCCTTTGACACTCTCGTCAAAACAACTAACATGATGAAGATCACCCAGTCAAGTATGAGATACATCACATAAGTATCCGCTCGTAGTTTCAACTGCGATTTTCTGAGGAGAAAAATCAGGCTGGTCATAAAGAGATTGAGCTCTAATAGAAGGAATATGAGGGTTAAACGCTTTGACCGAGGGAAAATTCTGCTTGGTTTAAAATAAGTGCTGAGGACGGGGTTTCTCTCCATTGATAATTTTAAAAATTTGCTCTTAAAAGTCTCTTTTTTGTGGTCCTTCACGTTGGTAGAATTCGTCCGTCGTCTCTTCCTAATGATTTGCGTGTCAACACGCCTTCCGCCTTCAACTTGCTCGTATTCCTGCGGACCAGTGTCAACTAATTTATGATGAGGAACATCATCCAAGTTTACATTGCCGTGAGCAAGCACTGACGTAGATGACCTATTCTGGAGGTTGTTTTGAAATTTATTAGAGAGTTCTATCTCGCTGCGTTTAATATTTTCGTCGAATGAAGGGTTTCTCCTATAATTTCTCACTTGACTCTGGCTGATATTGCTCGTGTTGGTTTTGTTCATCACAAATGATACAGAATTCCCTTCTTCTTCTCCTCGATCGGTCACAGTGTTGGCTGAAGTAACATTCATCGCTGTCACGTTCGTCCAATTTTCTTGAGTTCGGTTCATATCCCATTTGTTATAGGGTCTCGTGATGTTTGTTTGGGTCTGTGCGTTTGAAATAGCTGCTGAAAGCTTCAGATCAATTTTATTGCTCTCTTCCTTGTCTTTGCGATCTTTTATTATTGTCCAGATCAGCAATAATATATAGCAGAGGGTGAGCGCAAGAGGAATAAACAGCGATCGAAAGGTTATTTTGGATGCGAAATCAGAGTCTTCGTCAAGGAAAAGCAAAATAGGTTTTTCCGCTTGAGAACCACCAAAACTCGGAGCTGACATCGACTGCAAAATTTAAATGCTTAACTACGATTGGGTTTTTAAACTGTTATTCATATTCTATTTCTTAAATACGATTATTCTGAGAGTAGTTCACATTTTGACTTCCTCTGTAGCTATCTGCCGAATTTTGCACGTTAAATGAACGAGCGAGCAAGAATGACTGGCAGACTAATGCTATTTGAGAGCGTTTTCCCAAAAATTATTCCTATCTTAAATTGTAGAGATTAGCCGAAATTTCAGGTGCAACACTCGACTAGAGGTTCAAGGTCGATTAGGAGAGTCATATAACAGCACTAACATTCAGCTACCATCAATATTTACGCAACATACAGACTTGGACAGAAACGTATGTTGAAAATATTTGTTTAAAAACGTTTTTTTAGAAATTTTTCGAGGTTATTGGCTTGGCTTATTTAGCTTCAGTGGCGGCTTTGCCCTTGTCGTCTCTCTGTGGAAATTTGTTACAAATAAACCGCAATAAAGTATTTACAATGAATCTTTGTGGTGGCTTTCTAATCTTTCTGTCTTCAGCGTTTCTGGCTCTGACGATTCTGGCGTGGATGGCGCAAGCAATGCAGTATTGAAGCTTAACGTAGAGCTTTGGAATAACGAAAGCTGTTTAAAATTGCGTTTAGTTTGCTCAATGATCGGAATAAGAGTTTGCATACTGTCATAAGCGCAGGCGTCCTTAAGATCTCTTCTGCTTGAGGCATCGACTATATCTCTAACAGTGAATCTCTTGACAGCCTTGTCCTAAACCAACTCTGATGGTATTTTGGGGTGAAATTATTAAAAACCTTGCCGACAAGTCTGCAGCAGTTTGAGCAGACAACTGGCTTAACGTGGCCTCTACCCTTCTTGCTTCTACCGTTATTTCTTCTCTTGGATGGCATTTGCTCTAAATCTCGCTTAGACTACGAAAGCACAAAAAGGAATCTTTTTACCTTATTTTGCCTTTTGCTTAGTTTAGATAAAACTTTATTTGCTCTCTTTCTCAATGCGCAAAAAAGCACCAAATACTAAACTAACCTAGTACATAGAGAGAATAAATCTCTCCCGGAGTCTTATCCCAATAGCTACGTCTCTTGAAAATAATACAATGGGCAGGGTCTCAGACAGTGATCATAAATAATTGGCCTTGAAATTTGTAGACTGAGAAATGATATTTAAAAAGTTAGGCAGAACAATCAAGCAACAGTTTTATTCGGTAAAAACCATAGCCACACATGACGGAGCTTTCCATGCAGATGAGGTATTAGGCTGTACGATGCTGACAAAATACACGGATGAGTTCTACGACGCTAACATCGTTAGGACTCGTGATCCCAGCGTGCTGGCAGCGGCTGATTTAGTCTTAGATGTCGGTGGAGAATATAATCCAAAAACAAAAAGATATGACCATCACCAGCGCGAATTCACGGAGACGTTTACTCCCTTCCATGACATTAGAATGAGCAGCGCGGGCCTCATATACAGGCATTATGGTCGAGAAGTCGTGAAGAAAATAAGCAACAAATACATCAATCAATTTCGACTTGGAGTTGATCTTAACGACCCGAAGACGTCGGATCTGATTTACTATAAGCTCTATGAGAGCTTTATATACGGAATGGATGGAATAGATAATGGTGTTTCGCAATACCCAACTGACGCGAAGCCTCGCTACTCTGAATCCACTGGGATATCTTCTCGTGTGGGGAGATTGAATCCATACTGGCATCAAAATTTTTCAGCTGAAGAGCAACTCGAACGGTTTAGAGCTGCGATTGAGATTATGGACGGTGAGCTTAATAGCCAAGTCAAAGATATTGTAGTGTAAAGAGTTATTTTGAAGATTTGTTGGTAATAGTAACTTTAATAGGAGCTGGGTGCCCTCGAAGAATGAAGTTCAAAAAGCCTTCAATAAGAGATTTGAAACTCATAGTTCAGGACATATTATTAAACTTGAAACTCCTTGTCAATGGAAAAGTCATATATTGGATATTGAAAAAGACGCTGGCGAAATCGGGAGGATAAAATACGTACTCTATCCGGACAGAGCGTCGAAGACTTGGAGAATACAAGCTGTTCCTGCAGAATCTGGAAGTTTTCAGTCTCGAAAGCCTCTGAAAGAAGCCTGGAGGGGATTGAGGGACACTGAATTGGCTGATAAAACGGGAGTGAAAGACGCAAGGTTTGTTCATCATACTGGATTCATCGGAGGAGCCAAAAGCTACGAAGGGGTTCTCAAGATGGCTGTGCTTAATTTAGAGTAAATAGTTTGTATCTTATATTAGAATGCTATTCTCACTTCAAAATCTCAGTTGTTCTGATCTTTCACTGTAAATACATATAGTCACATATGAGATAGATGAAGTTATTCATTATTAGCAGAAAAAAATTATTTGTTATAATCTCAAATAAATTTTTGAAGAGAATGCAAACAAATAAGCTTCGCTGAAAATTGATACAATCTAAACCTAACGAACTGATCATATTTACGATTATTTTTGGTTTAAAGTTTTTTTCTTTATTCAGTTATTCCTTACTTTTTCAAATATTCATTGTGCTTTCTTCTCTAAGCAAAGTATGTATGTACGTAGAACAAATTTTTAGTACTATTCAAAATTGCACTCAATGTAATAATTGCCTGAGTCTCCTTCCTCAATTCTAGTGATCAGATCCGTCAAAGTATGGCTCAGAGGATCGACGCTGTGCTTCAATGTAATAGCAAGCTAAAATTTAAAGGATAAGCTCATTTGATAAATTGAAGGATGATTTTACATCGTTCGCTTGGAACTTCTTGTGGAGAATCTTAGAAAGAGTCTTTGGATTGCCGTTGCTAATTGTCCATTGGAACTTGGTAGGATCAAACTTAGGTTTCGCGTCAGGATCAGCATCAGCGTCAGCATCATCGGCAGGAGCGTCTCCATCAGCTGGAGCATCATCGCCATCTGGGTTATCAGGGTCCTTTACTTTCACTGGTTTCTTTTCTTCAACTTGGATGATTTCTTCAACTGGATCATCGATCTCGGTTGGTTCGTGCTCATCCACAAAGCTCACGACGACTCTAATAGGACCGAGCTTAGATTCAATCTGATAGAGTTCATCCAGGGCTCTTGGGAAGTAGTGAGCGCTTGGACCCCAAGTCTCGTTCGCTTTATTATCAGCGTATGGGAAGTCGACGATGCAAATATACCTTTATGAACAGCAAATTAACGATGTTTTATTCAGAATAGATTACTTAGTAGTCTTAGGGCTATTCTTCAGGAAGTTCTGGACCACTTCAAGGATCAAGCCTGGGAAGAAGTTCGATGGGTTGATAGCAGAGGTGTATTCTTCGAGCATTTGGAGCTGAGTTTCAATTTTCTGGCCGATTTCGTCTTTTGCTTCGAGATGGTTTTGAATTAAGCGAGGAACATCGACGATGGTGAGGTCAGTTTCAGCTCCGTAAGTGTAGATCCAGTCGACGAGGTCAATGCCGTTGTCAATAGACTGGTTTCTGCGCAGTAAGATGACTCTCTTATAAGCTATTCTGTCGATGTCGCTCTTAGCTTTTGATTCTGATCCACTGACATCAATCTTATACAAGTCTACACTAATCTGCTGCTCAGCGATAAGCTCCTCAAACACGGCAAATATCTTGTTTCCTTCGACGATTTTGGCCTCAAGCTCTTCTCTTGCCTCCTCAGGAACTTCTCCTACTTCGTTCTTGAGCTTGTAGCGGTTTTCCATTGTAGCTAAATCAGCTTGGAGATAAAAAATGAATTTTGGAGGTCCCACAACGTCTAAAAACTGCTTTAGTTGCTCGAGGGTATATTTCTGGCCATTAGCGACAGGAAGACCGTCGAGGATGCAGACATCTGACTTTTTCATCTTACTGAACCTCTCGGCGATCTCTTTGTTAACTTCCTCAATAGGTGCTTCTTCTGGAGCATCACCTTCAGGAGGAGTTAATTTCTTCTTTACATCCTCAGTGAGTTTCTCCCAATCAATAGTCATGTTTGCGAAGTTTCCAGTGAGGTATTTCGCCAGGGTAGTTTTTCCACTCCATTCAGGCCCAATGATGAACCCATACTTCCCATTGGTAGCAATATAATCATCCACAATATCCAAGAATTCTTTCTCGACTCTGATCACACGACCTTGTGCGTGATATTTAGCAAGAGGGGTGTTGTTTCCTGGAATTCTGAGCTCTCCGTGAGGATTAGTCATAATATAGCTCACCTTGCAGACGTTCTTCTCAAAGAGATCGAACTGCTCTTTGGTTTCAAAGAAGCCTCGGATCAAGAAGCGCTTTCTGCTTGGATCAGAGAAGAGGACATATCGCAAGTATTCAACGACCAGTTCAGGAATCTGGCTGAGTGGAGGCAACTGGCTCTCAGCATCAGCGTTCTTAATATTCGCTTTGACAAGGATTTGATTGCCAATTGCGGTTCCTCTTTGGATTTCCAAAGCCAACAGTGCTCTAAGATCAATCAAGGTGAATCCTCTATGCTCTTCGAGTTGTTTGCAGTATGTTTCGACGAAGTTCTTTGATCCAAAAGGCTCATGGAGACTAACAACTTGAGGAGCGATCTTCTCAACGAGCTCAGCGTGCAAATCCTCCAAAGATTTCCCGGTGTAACCGACTCTTGTGAAGAAAGGCTTGTCTTGTAAGTAGGCGACAATGGCTTTTCTTTCCTTAATAAACTCTTCGTATTCGTCGAGTCTGAGTTGACGAGTCTTTTTGTCAGTGATGAACTTATACACGTTATCCTCAACCTCGTCGCGGGTGGCATCGAGATAGAAAGTGTACAGAGGATGCGTGAAATGCTCAACAAAAATCTTTGCTTGTCTCAGGGTCTCTGGGAATGAGTCAAGAATGAAGTTTCTTTTGTGATGGTCTCTGAGGAACGAGATCAAATGGGTCATCTTGGTCTCGCAAGGAGCCTTTGAAATGTTGTTGGCACGATAAAAGTCTTGTAAATTAATGAGTTCGTAGTTGAGGGTGCGTGCCAAAGATTTAGCCAGAGTTGATTTTCCGAGTACAGGAGCTCCGTAGAATGTAATGACGTTAGGAAGGAGCTCTTGGAGAGTGCTCTGATAAACCTCAGAAATCGAGCGGTCAGCGTTGATCGTGCGAACTTTGCCCAATCTGCGATAGAAATCAAGCGCTGGTCTGGTGCTTTGGTTGAAGACTTGGACTCTTTTTCGGATAGTTTCCTCATTATCGTCGGCACGACCGGATGTTTTACCTAAGAAAATTATTGCGAGCTGCTGAAACAATGGGGATTAACCTCTTTCAACGAGACGTTGCACCAAGGTCTCTTCTTCGCAGTCGTAATTGATAATGAAGTCGATTTCTCTCCAGACGCGTTCGAGATATAGAGCTTGGTCAACTCCTCTTGGAAAACCATCGATTAAAAACCTCTGAGGCAGGGTTATGAGGGGAAAACTATATTAGAGATCACCTTGCCTGGGTTGGTCTTAATTGCCTTGAGCAAAAGGCCGACAGTGATATCGGTTGGCACGATTTCTCCATTTGCAACTAATTTCTCGATCTTTTCACCTTCAGGCGATTTGCTAAAGAAGAGTATTTATAAGAGCCGCTTTGCTTATGGAGTACCTCTTGATTTCGGCTCTCATGAGGTCACCGACAGAGAGATGAGTAAATTTGAAATCTATGACTAATTTGTCACATTGAGTTCCTTTTCCACTGCCAGGTCCGCCTTTTGAAAACGAAATATTAGCCTCTTTGAGCTGGGTTGTGTATTAGTTACCGAGAACGTAGACAATCTGAGGCTTTTGGTTCTTTGAGATATGTTGTGAAACGTTCATTTTTTCTAATTTTTTTATTTGGTAAATCTGCTCGTAAGACTTTAACTCACGAATAAATTACCTGACACTGTTGTGCGAATAATCGTGAATCTTTTGAAATCTTAGGCAAAAATCTCATTGTTTATTT
>ENA-UOTX01001868-UOTX01001868.1-compost-metagenome-genome-assembly--contig:-NODE-1868-length-12838-cov-4.487109_pt1 | contig 12838 bp, 6 predicted proteins | sample MGYA00238143_ERZ746982 | MGnify/ENA primary metagenome ERZ746982 (study PRJEB28758, sample SAMN06268862) | compost metagenome | isolation source: single cell | place: USA: California, Emeryville, Joint... | reverse complement strand
AGGAAAATAACGAAAAACTACTGAATGGAATCGAATCTATAGCCAACCGGATTGTTTCAAGTTGCATTATTATGAGAAATGAGACTAATTGGAGAGTTTTATCCAATTTATTTTAAAATCCCGAGAAGAGTCCTCAGACCTAATCGTACTAGCCTAAATTTCCTTGAAAATTTTGCAGCTAACCTAAAATAATCGAATTCAATTGGGATCTTGTAGATAAGTACGCATATTGAAAATATCTGAAGAAGACGAGATAGCTAGGCTTTTCATAAATAAATCCGTCAATCTAAGTATAATGGTAATTATTGGTGACATAGAGAATTTCTTGACGAGAATTTCTTTCAATCTTTTAGTAAATTGAGCTCTTTAAATGAAACAGACAGAGGTAGCCGAATCTAATTGATGAAAGTGGAAGGTGAATATGAAAAAGTAATAAATTACTTTCGTCTAAGGTAGTCCCAGTATAAAGTACCTTCCCAGTCTTCAAGTCCAACAGTTTTGCTGTCTTATCACCCCCAGCACTTGCGAGCATCTTTGCACATGGACTCCATCTCACACAGCGGATAATACCTAGAAAATAATTGAGTAATGATAGAATACAGATGTTTTAAGCGAGGAAAAAATATTACGGGTATGAATTCCATTAAATGTTTCAACTATTCTCGACTCTCGTTTATCAAATATCCTGATCTTCTCATTACCGCCACCTGCTGCCAAAAGATTTCCATTGCTCGGACAAACATCAATCGAATTTGTGGCGTCTAGCAGGAGCAGCATCAAATCAAAGGAAAAGCAAATAGGAAAGATAAACTAAACCTTTGGCCAAGAAATAAGCATGCTTCAAAATTTACATTGATCGTTTTCAAGGGCAACCGGTTTGGCCAAAATCCAACCTTTCTTCTCACTGTCAAGGATATTGAGTTTGTCAAAATAATATTTCACAAATAATAAGGGTTCATCAGTATTGGTGCTCCATCTGCAACGGCCCCAAGCATCTAAAATATCAGAATTGGTACATGCATCTCTTTTAAACCCCAGATTTACTCTAGACACCACAAGGCGGTTGGACTCACTTGAAAGAAATTTCAGACACGAAATTGCTTGTCTCACTCAATCAGAGTTCGCAATCCTCAGCCAATATGGAAATATTTGAGATTTCTACAAAAGTCGTGAAAAAGATTTACTCATTCGAGGAAGTTCGCGGAGGTGATATTGATATATCCTGAATTCTACAAATCGCGTCTCTTTCTTTGCTGTTGTTTACACTTTCTCTCCTGTACACTTTAATAATAATCTTTTTGCCTAGTTCCCGGTCCTGGAGATGTGTCTTATAATTCACGAAGGAATCTCCTTGGTGCAATTCCTCTTGAAGGAAAAACAACTCAACATTTATACGAAATTACTTATTCCCAGCAGAAGAGTAATTATAGTGTAAAGCTATTAAAGAAATCGAAATGGCCTTCTCAATACAGCACTGGTGAAGGTGACTCAGAGATTTTTGGCTTAATTGATTTATATGCTTAATCTACATCTAGAGAACTGGATTGCTAGCTTCGATTTCGATCCTCTTGGAGAGACCACAGCGAGTATCGACCGCAATGGAATTTGCTTACTAGCAGATGTAAACACCGGCAACTGCCTCTACGCTATGGAAATGGACAGCGAACTGGGTAAGAAAGTTGCTTTTCTAAATATTCTTTCTCTAGGATCCGCATAAATTTCATTTTTTATGTTGTTAATCGGACTATTTTCGTCTCATTCTGTTCCTCTTTTTTAGATGATCATAGTCGCTGCAGGTGGAGTACTAATAGTGGCGAATCCTTATTATACGTGAAGTATGATTGGAACAAACTCAACATTTTAGATGTCGAGAAGAAGGCGTTAATCTTGAAAAAACCGGCTCTACTTGCTAAAGAAAATGGTAATGGCTCATTTTATTATTTTCTTCTTACTTTTTTAGTTTACGCTTCAGGTAACACTAACTAACTATGAGTTGACTCGCTGCTTGCTACTTGATCTTTTATATTTTACTATCTTTCAATTTGAAATATTTTTGATAGATAAAACATTTTGGATTGATGTTTGTCAGAGCAATGGAAATTTATTGGCATCAGGCGGTTCTTCAGAAACCAGGATATTTGATAAAAGAAAATCGAAAATCGTTAATACCTTCAAAGATATTCATGCAAGTAAGAGTCAATTAAATTTAATATTTATTACTTTGCCAGAGCGGATCAACTGTGTGAGATGGAGTCCGAACGGAGATATGCTGGCAAGTGCTTCTCATGACACGAAGGTAAAACTGCTGGACGTAAAGACTGGGAAAGTTCTTTATACCGGAAAAACCTCAGATGAACGTAGAATAATACGGTTTGAAATTCAATCTCATTTCATTGTTAGGGATGGCTATCTCAGTTTGCTTCATCTAAAAGGACTTGAACGAGGTAAGGGGATAAAAGAAAAAGTAAATAGACAAAAGGGTTCAGTAGTCGTACTTTCGTGTCTTCCTTGTAAATCAGAGTTTCATATCCTTCGAAACCGTCCAATGGCTCATTATTCTGAGTGTATTAATCGTTAGGTTAGCTCAGCTGCATATAATCAGCACTGGAATTGGAGGAAATAATTCTTATTTGAACAAATTTTGGCTGCTGGCGAAGCAAACGAGTTGTCTTGAAAATCTAGTAAACTCTTTAATAAGCAGAAGGAATCGCACCAAGAATGCTTCTGCTGGATTATAGCTCGCATCTCCGAAACTAGTAACGAGAAAACTATAGAGTTATGAGACGGATTTTAACGATATATTTACTGCCACAAACCTCCTCAAATGAATATATTTTCTTTGGCTGTTCTTTCTGTGAAACATCAAATACCTCGAGATTTACCGATGTTCGCCAGGAGTGGTGAACAGAAACTAAAAGCTCTGTGTTTACAATCTCTTGAAACAACAAAGATACGGGGAAAGTTTCAATAAAGTCTTCTGTTCTAAATCGTAATATTTTAATCCAAGAGCTTGATAAATTAAAGAAAGATAAAAACATCTGTTATGAGCAATGGTCTTGATTCTGTAAATACGTGAGGTTTCAAAAAATTGTAAAGTAAATTAATAACTATGAACTCGGTTAGAACGTCACGCATGCTAGCTCAGTAGGCAAAAACGGATTATCTTTGCTTGCTGCCATTTTAAAAAGTTTTTCGTTTTATTTTGATTGGATAAAATACGCTGAAAACTCTTGATTAATCTTATTACCTCTAATATTGAAGTACATAATTTTGGTAAATTTATGGACTCAAAGATATTAAATCATTTTTTTAGAAATCCTGAACTCTGACGCTGCAACAGGGCCAAACAGGTTGTTTGTGGATGTTTCCCAAATAAAAAAGAGAGCAATTTCTTATTTCAGAGTTTTTCAAACCGAATAAGACTACTTGCGAAAATCAAACACTATTTTTTTTCTTTTGAATAAAATTCATTGCAATGGAAGCTATAATCATTTTGGGACCACGGAAAGCAAGACCTGCCACAATTATATAGCAATAGCCTGCTTATCTAATTGTTAATTGAACAGCCTAATGGTTACTACTCGTGCATATATAATTGGAGGAAAATTTTCTGATATTTCTCTTAGCTCATTCATTTCATAGTCACTATTGTTGAGCAAAGCATTTTTCTGAGGTTCTTGATTTTCACTTCCGAACTTTTCCCACAATTTTGGATTGCTTTTCATTCGAGTTTGGAGCCAAAAATTAATTTGAAATGCTCTTTTATCGCTAATTTCTATCTCTTTTAAATCAGTCTTTGAATTCGATTTTGCATTGAACTGCTCGAGTGATTTGACGTAAGAACGAGGAAACAAGCTACTTCTTTGCCCTTAATCTTATCTGAGTTGATACGCCATATTAGAGGCGTAGTTTCACCAATAATCCTCCTCGAACAGCTTAGATGAACCTCACCTTATTTTTCGTTTCATAGAATCTTTAATTGAGCCTCACAAGACAGTTTGGAATTTGGAAAAACAAAAGTAATTTTGCAGTTTCTAAAGACTTTGGATGCTCTAATTAAAAAAATTTCTTCTATTAATTTGCACTGGAGTACTCAAGAATAAGAAATATCAAAACCATTCAAAATAGCTTTCGAACAGATCCGCTCCATTTTTTCTCATGAGCCTGTGTGATGCGCCAAATTTCGAAAATGAAAGAGCTTGATCATGATGATCAAGTTGATTAGCATCATGGCTCCTAGGTTATCAATTATGGTTGGAGTTTATGAGTCCTACAAAACTAAAAAAAGATATACCTCTTTATACTTTCGTACATTATATATCGCATCTACAAATTCTTTTAAAGCCGCTTTGTGCCATAATTTCAAGTCATTGTCACGTGACATAAGACTCTAAGGAAAATACACAATTAACTTTTGAAAAATTTTCATCGAATGACTTGACTTTGCTAATTCATTAGGCCAGAGCTTCAAATGAGTTACAGCAATTTTTTCAGACTGGATAAAGTAAGGCAAGTAAGTAATGGAGTTAATTTTTTGAATTAGCTGCTCAATAAGATTTATCTATGATAATGATTCCAGAAGAAAGAGAGTGGAATTTCCAGCAATATATTATTCTGTATCTCACCTAAGGGGACCGTAGCGACTAGAAAGAAAAAATCAAAGGCGGAAAAAACTAAAGTATTTAGATCAGATACACACAAAAATGGTCCAATTCAAACTTTTAATCTTTTTCTCTTTTAATATGTTCATTATGAGGGTTGACCACGTGTCGATAAGTCATTTCTATCTATATCTGCTAAACTTTATTCAAAGATTCGAGAAAAATGAACATTACTCAGACATTAATACAAAAAAGAATAAAACAAAACAATTTTGCTCTGCAAGGAACTAATTATTCACTAAAATACTGCACTTCTGCGGAGATCTCAGGGGTTAGCCTATTAGTTTCCTTGATTCAAAGAAAATGCGTTTGAAATGTGAATGTAACAGTATTTTCCCAACTTTTCAGTTTCGGGTCAGTATCAGTCGAAAAGAAACATTTAGATTGAGATTGAGAGCTTAGAATCTTAAATTGCCACATAGTCATCTATTTTGCCTTGTAAGTCGAAATGAGAGATCACAATATTATTTCTCTTAGTAAGCTCTTCTCTTCAAAGCGTGCCTTGGTATTCAAAACATTATAATTTTTTTCTCGATTATTTGGTTCTTCATATGTAGACAATGACTGAATGCTCTCGCTGCCTAAAGCTTGAGTCCAATTAAAATGCTCTTTCCAATAAAGAATTCCAAAATAAAAATAGGAATCAGAACACAGTTTGATTCGCATAAGGAAATAAGAATAGTTATCAAAACTAAAATCACTCAAAATTAAACGAAGAAAAAATTGGTAGATAGAATTACTTTGGCATGAAGCCAAGTAATTTGAAAAATGGAGAGATGGAATTAAGGAGAATATCTTTGCATAATACAGGCTCGGATAACCAGGAAGTAATACAAAAAATGAAATTGTTGTGTAAAGAGTTATTACAGCTGTCAATAGCAAGTAAATGGCGAGCAGATTAATTGAAGTGGAGAGATAACTTTCTTAGGGCATGATTATTAGAATTAAGACTCAAACAAATGCCAGACTTGGAATCATTAAGTTTTCAAATGTTGTTCTTTTCATTTTTAAACATTTGTTGTTCATTAAGTTTAATTGTTCATCACTTTACAGAACTGAATTGGCTCACCGGTTGTGATGCCCCTTTTAATTTCAATAGAAAAATGTCTTCATCAAGGAATTCTCTTGCTTGCTCATTTTATTACGAAAAGTATTCCACAAAGTTCAAATCCTCTGAAAGAGGATGTATATATTGAGTTGTAGACTCTACGACTGTTAAAATTCCTCCTTGAAGAAGAGAGTTTTCACTGACAAATACATTAATAATTCATACAATCTCAAAATAGAGTCGATGCTTCGTAAATTAATTCTTCTTCCTTTAGATATTGACAACTTGGCTGGATATTTAACTTATCTATCCGACAGAAGTAAATGAAGAGCGAACCGCTGTTACGAGGCGACCTATTGCTGCTGTGTTCTTCTTTTTATGTATTGAGAGGAAATGATGAGATCAGATGAGTCAATTAATAATTTTTCCAAGAACTTAAAAAAATTCTTCGATTAATCTAAATTCCGCTAATTACCATTATCACTCAGATTCACTTGACTCTTAATTAAATAAGTCCAGTTACCCGAATAAATTGAGTGAGTGGGTCTAACGGCGAGAAAACCTTCTTTCTTTCAAATTTAGACCCATCTTAATCTAGTCATTACAAAAGAGACTTATACTCGCTTAAGCTCACAAATATGAAGAAAGGGCTCTGATTGGAAGAACTACTAAATTTCATATAGTTTTGTAATTCGGAATGATTTAGTAGGTGCTAACAGTCTCAAATCTGAAATAAAATTGCGTCGTTAAATTTCTACCCTTCAGTAGCAATTTCAAAAAAGTCGTATACATGCAGCACCTCACGGCACCTCATGGCAATTTCCTTTTCCTTTCCTTCATTGTTAGGGTTATCACAGCGCTGCTCCATGAGTTCTCAACGAATTAAAGTTCAGAGTTCGCTTTTTTGCTAGCGTTACGTTCAAAAGTTAAATTAATTCTGTTTTGTTAAAATGCTATCGGAAACGCGTAGAAGAAATTTACAAATTTTAGACGGATAATAGCACAAATAAAAGCTTCCTTATCAGCGTCCGATCAGTGAATCATTTAGCGAACTATTACCTCAATTAATAAAACAGCAAATCAATATTAATATAAAAAAACTCAACCAATCCTAGCCATTTGTTATCGTAAAATACCTTCTTTAATTAACTAAGCAAGTCGCTTGAGTAAAATTTTAGATGCGTGACGTAGGGCGATAGGTCTTTAACGCTGTCGGTTATATTCTACTTTTCCGCCCAACTTATCTAATTTTCTGACAAGCGAGCAGTTGGAAATTGAGTGTTTAGGTTTTGAATGAAATACCCGACTTTTCGAACTCTAAGCGTTTTTTATAAGAATACCAGAAAGAAATTCCACTATATAAGAGAGAGAAAAGCAAAAATTGTATAATTCGATTTACAAACAAAAAACAAAATGGAAAATACAACTTTCCGGAAAATGCAAAAAGAAGCAACAAGTCTTTTTGAGATGAGACATGATTTTATCGGAACCTATGTCCACTTGGGAACCATAAATTCGGTGGCAGTAACAAGTGACAACAAATATGCCATCTCCGGATCTTCGGACAGGACGATCGGAATATGGAATATTGCAGAAAAGACACTTCTTCATCGATTCGAAGGAGCACATTCAAAAGATATAACATCAGTGGTCGTGACAAGCGACAATAAATATATCATTTCGGGCTCTGAAGACAAGACGATTGGAATATGGAATATTGCTGACAAGATACTTCTTCATCGATTTGAGCAGGCACATTCTGGCCGCATTACATCCTTGGCAGTGACAAGCGACAGTCGATATATAGTCTCAGGATCATGGGACAAGACAATTAGAATATGGAGTATAGCAGAAAAGAAACTTGTTCATCGATTCGAAGGACATTCTTCAGAGATAACATCAGTGGCAGTTACAAGTGACAACAAATATATCATTTCGGGAGCATGGGACATGACGATTAGAATATGGAGTCTTGAAGGCAAGACCCCTGTTCACCAATTCGAAGGAGCTCATTCTAACGGTATCACATCAGTGGCGGTGACAAGGGATAACAAATATCTCATTTCGGGATCTGCAGACGGAATGATTGGAATATGGAGTTTTGAAAACAAGACACTTATTCACCGATTCGAAAAAGCACATTCACTAGGGATACCATCAGTGGCTGTTACTAGTGACAACAAATATATTATTTCAGGCTCTGAAGACAAGACGCTTGGAATTTGGAGTATTGAAGCAAAGACACTTCTTCACCGATTTGAAAAAGCACATTCACTAGAGATACTATCAGTGGTAGTGACAAGCGACAACAAATATATCATTTCTGGATCTGAAGACAAGGCGATTGGAGTTTGGAGTATTGAAGACAAGACACTTCTTCATCGAATCGGAGGAGCACATTCATTGGGGCTGACTTCAGTGACAGCGACAAGCAAACATATCATTTCTGGCTCTGATGACAAGACGATAGGAATTTGGGACATTGAAGATAAGACTCTTCTTCATCGATTCGAAGGAGCCCATTCATCGAGGCTAACTTCAGTAGCAGTGACAAGTGACGAGAAATATATCATTTCAGGCTCTGAAGACAAAACGATTGGAATATGGAGTATTAAAGACAAGACACTTTTTCACCGATTCGAAGAAGCACATTCAGAGGTGATAGCATCAGTGGCAGTGGCAAGGGACAATAAATATATCATTTCGGGGTCGAAAGACAACACGATTGGAGTATGGAGTATTGAAGACAAGACACTTATTCATCGATTTGAAAATACACATTCATTGGGCCTAACTGCAGTGGCAGTGACAAACAAATATATAATTTCTGGATCTGAAGACAAGACAATAGGAATTTGGAATATTGGAGACAAGACTCTTCTTCATCGATTCGAGGGAGCGCATTCAGAAGATATAACATCAGTGGGAGTAACTAGTGATAACAAATTTATCGTCTCGGGATCAATTGACAGGACGATTGGAGTATGGAGTATTGAAGACAAGGCGCTCTTTCATCGATTCGAAGGAGCTCATTCTGACGGCATCACATCAGTGGCAGTAACAAGGGATAGCACATATATCATATCAGGATCTAAAGACAAAACGATTGGAATATGGAATATTGCAGATAAGACTCTTCTACACCGTTTCGAAGGAGCACATTTATTTGATATTAAATCAGTAGCAGTGAGCAGCGACAACAAATATATCATTTCGGGGTCATGGGACATGACGATTGGAAGATGGGATGTTGCAGACAAGGCCATTCTTCATCGTTTCGAAAATGCGCATACTCAACGGATACCCTCATTAGCAGTAACAAATGATAACAAATATATCATTTCGGGGTCATGGGACAAGACGATTGGAGTGTGGAGTATTGAAGAGAAGACACTTGCTTATCGTCTTGAAGGAGAACAGGCAGAAGGTATCTCATTAGTGGCAGTAGCAAACGATAACAAATTTATCATTTCGGCATCATGGAGCGAATCGATTGAAGTATGGAGTATTGAAGATAAAAGACTTCTGCATCGATTCGAAAAAGCGCATGCAGGAGATATAACATCAGTCGCAGTAACAAGCGACAACAAATATATCATTTCGGCATCTAGAGACAAAACGATTGGAGTATGGAGTATTGAAAAAACGACACTTGTTCATCGTTTCGAAGGAGCTCATTCTGCCGATATCACATCAGTGGCAGTGACAAGTGATAACAAATATATCATTTCGGGATCTGAAGACAAGACGATTGGAATCTGGAGCCTTGAAGACAAGACACTTCTTTACCTATTCGAAAAAGCACATTCACAGGCGATAGCATCAGTAGCAGTAACAAGTGATAACAAATATATCATTTTGGGATCATGGGACAAGACGATTGGAATATGGAGTATTGCTGACAAGACACTTTTTCATCGCTTCGAAGAAGCACATTCTGAGTGGATAACATCATTGGCAATAACAAGTGACAACAAATATATCATATCAGGATCATCACAATCGATTGGAGTATGGAGTATTGCAGACAAGAAACATCTACATCAATTCAAAACCGATGAGCTAGATTCAGTGACAGTGTCAAGAGATAACAAGTATATTGTTATCTCTAGATGCGAATGTATTACCCTAATGAATCTCGAAGTAGTAATGGGAACCGGCGAACATTCGTCTTTCTTTCCAACCTTCAAGTACATTTCCCGTGAACTTTCCTCTCCTACATCAGAAAATGGCCGTCCAAGCAACTCTTCATTTTCTTGGTTCGCGAAAGTAGACTCCTTCCCTCAGCGTTGGAATGCGCTAAATTTCATCATATTTCTTCTTCCCGGCTCTGCTCATACAGCGAACCTTGATTTCGCTCTGGAGAACAAAGTTTATCTTTCCATTGATAAATATGATCAGACACAGCTCGATTATGTACTTCAATACGACGATGCTCGAAATCCTCAAACTGACGAATTCTTCTCCTATTTCTTCAAGGTATTACCAAGACTCTTAAATTTCGATTCTCCGACACGAGTCCAACTTATTCGTAGCGTCTCTAATGCCCATCTCGAAATCTACGATAAATTTGGAGAATTATCCTTTCTGACAGTGTTTAACTCATTATATACCAAGAAGAAAGCTAAAACTTTCCTGCGAGAAGCAGACAAAGTTATTTTGCCTTCAGCAGGACGGATCAAAAATGATGATGACAAGCAGTTCATTCGTTTTACTGACCAGCTTGTCAAAACTGATGTTGACAAGATTGACGCCACGAGAACTAAATACACACTAGATTATACTGTGATACTTTACTGCTCCTCTTACCAAATCTATGGCAAACGAGTTCTTAGTTTGCTTAGAATTCTTGCTACAATCGAAAGCCGTGAACTTCTCTCGTGTACATCGCAAAACATCGTCGATTACCTCTGGAAAAAATATAAAAAGTTGCTGTGGATAAAATGTTCCTTTTATTTTATTGCTCTTGGCTTGTTCGTGTCCTTCGCTGTTACACGATCATTAGAAGATAGCAACGTAGCCTCCAAACTGCTCATTGCGCTCGATGTATGCGTCGGAGTTATTGCGGGATTCGAGTCTCTTCAGGTCTCATCAAATCTTTCAGACTACTTCACCGACTTTTGGAACTACATCGACATGCTCCTGCTCGGCGTAACGATTGTTATCTCGGCTCTTTTCTGGACTGAAGCAAATGCCGACGCCTTGAGCTTCTTCGTATCTACAGGGGTGGTTCTGTACTTCAGTAAATCTCTCATCTCTTTCCGTATCATAGATCAGTTAAGAAATCTCATCCGCATGATCATTGAAGTCCTCAAGGGCATGAGAGCTTTCCTGATAATTATCATTACCTACCTTGTTGCTTTCGCGATTATTTTCTACCAAAGCAGAAGAGCGATGTCAGATGATTCTCCAGAGGACTCTGTTGATTCTGGCAACTTTGGCAATGATTTAATGGAGATGTTCTATTTGATCTTCACAGGAGGCGATTCCACAAATTATTCAGGTGTGATGATTCCATTCTATCTCCTCGTGGTTGTCTTCCAATGTCTTGTCCTTCTGAATTTGATCATATCGATTATTGGAGAGACCTATGGACAAGTAACGGAAAACTTCGATATTATCGATTTGAAGGAGAGGATTAATATGCTCTTGGAGATTAGTGAGGAAGCAGGTGTTATGAAAACAGTGACCAAGAAGTTAGGATGCCAAAAAAAAAGAAGAGTAAAGCAAAATTCTCAGAGCAATGTGGAGGACAGGTTTTTGCTTGTTGTTGAGAAGTTTGAGGGAAATAGTGATTCTGACGTCTCAATCAAAGATGTGGACCAAAAACTCAACGAAATAAGGAAAGAAATGAGTAGCGAGGTTGACACGCTGAAGAAAGAACTCAGCAGTCAATTGAAAGATGGAATTGGATCATTGAAGAAAGAAATGAACAGTAAATTAGAAGGCGAAATTGGAGCTTTAAAAAGTGAGATTGAAAATGGGTTCAGTTCGGTAGAGGCTCGCATAATCAACAGTTTGAGAGTCACAATACAAGATATGCTTTCTGAAGCTACTGAGATCAAAGTGAAGAAGTGAATTGTCTAATATTAGTTTACTTCCTTGGGATTATCAGTGGGATGAGACACATTACCACACTGAACAAGGAATTTATATTGATATCATTAATAATAACAACATTCATATCATCCGTAAACCTAGAGAATAAGCCAAACAAATATTATATAACACAAAAGCGAATAAATTATAAATGTAACTTTCATAATGGCACCCTAGTTAATTGTGAGCAACGAAGACACCCCAGAACTTTCTCTCTCTTTTTTTTTCAAAGTCAACTCAAGAGTGACGAAATAAAATTCAAATAAATAAACAAGGCGACAAGCAACGTATATATTTTAAGAATAAGAAATACCGCTTCAATAGGCAAGATATTTAAGCTTTTTGCACTAAGGGGTTAAAAGTGATTAACTTTTCAGTGGGTATTTGGAAACTATGACAATAGGCCGTTACTCATGGGAGAAGTCAGAGAACCTTCGTGGTTAATTATGTAATGTGTTGAATCCAAGTATCAGCTTCGAAGCTGTTTAGAATAATTATTGTTGTTATTACTCATAACTCTGATCAATTGACAATCTAGCAATATATCAAAATGCTTGAGTGAATAAAAATAATGTAATAATCCTATTGTCTCATTTTGCCAATCCAGAATTCATCAAGATCTGGAGATGTAATTTGTGTTACATTGCTCTATGCTAATGATTTAACTTAGTTGTCTATTTGCTTATAGTTCGACAGCTCCTAGCAAAGTGAGATTTCTTACTCACGATAAGCACGAATAAGAACAAAAATATTCAGACGTAAGGATGCTTAAAAGCCCTAAGGTTAGGATTACTTAACCTAATTCACAGAATCATTATCTGAATTGTGCTGCTTGGCCGACATTCTTGAGAGTAATTCTTGTTCTCTGGGTCCTTTCGTTTCACTTTTGTCTAAATGAAACACACTGAAACGGCATAATCTATGTGATTTTTGAATGACGATCATGCATTCTGGAAATAGATAATTTACTCCCATCTGAAGTGTTTCCAGTATAAAGCACTTTTCCTGTTTTGAAGTCCAACAGTTTTAC
>ENA-UOTX01001867-UOTX01001867.1-compost-metagenome-genome-assembly--contig:-NODE-1867-length-12840-cov-4.760166_pt1 | contig 12840 bp, 12 predicted proteins | sample MGYA00238143_ERZ746982 | MGnify/ENA primary metagenome ERZ746982 (study PRJEB28758, sample SAMN06268862) | compost metagenome | isolation source: single cell | place: USA: California, Emeryville, Joint... | reverse complement strand
TCCGAAGAATAATGCTGGTGGTGAAGCTGTTCCTGCCGTATCTGTAAAATACTCTCTACTAGAAGAACTAGTGGACCCGACAAACATTCTAATAGAGTAGTAGGCGCCAGGAAGATTAAGTGGCTGAGCTTGTGTATATTCAATAATCACTCGATTCCAAGAATCTTTTTTTTTTTCAAGAAATTAGATTCATTATAAAAAAGAATAATTAATTACCTTTTGTCAGCGTAAGAGAAGGAATTGCTACTGCTACTAGTGATCCGCTGATGGAATCTTTTCGGTAACAATTAATTTCGCTCGTAGAAGCAGTAGAATCCGACAATTCTGCAACAAAAGCCACTGAATTTGTTTTGCCATCTCGTATAGAAAAAAGTGTTTGAGTAGATGGACCACCTGTAGAATATGGGTAGATGTCCAGGGCAAAAATAGAACCATAAGGAGCAACCCCTCCGACTTTGAAGCTTAGAATGGAATCCGCTCGGCAACGCAATAGATTATTAACACTGAGAACAGGATCACTCGTAGTATCAGACGCAGAAAGCCCTATAATAATTGAAATAATTTTTTATCATGATAATGCTTAAATAATTATAATTTCATTACCTTTGTATGCAGTCAAGGTTCCTTGTGATGCTTCTTGAATATAATTCACAACAACAGTTTGATTATTGTTCACGTTGGGTAATGAACTAAAGTGAACAATGTAAAGTGTGCCTTTAAAGCATGAGAGATAAATAAGGTGCCTTCCCGAAGCAGGAAAAATGTTACCAGTGTTCGCAATAGCAAGATTTATCATTTCATCCACAGAATTGGGAAAATAGTTAAGATACAATCTGACGTTTTGTAGCCAAAAATCTGTAATGGCGTAAAAGGGATCACCACCAACAAAAACCGTGGCACTATTTTTCAAATCATAAAACAGTCCAGTAGGTGTTCGAGTTTCAAAAGTCTTGATTTGCGTTGAAGTGTCAGGCAAGGTGTATCTAAAACCATTCTGTTGTTGTGTGACTGTAGATGTGGTCATTGCTAGAAACACCCACTGTTCTAAGGGAAGTAGCTGATTCCCTGTTTTGCCCTAAAAGAAAACAGTTAGAGCAAACCCAAATTATAGTAATCTTACTGATTCCCATGTAGCCCAACCGCCTGTTGCCCATTCAGTCATTCCAATATGAAGAAAGCCTTGAGCAATTTCATTCCCGGTGAAAAGTATGACCCTTCCGTCAAAGTTATCTTCCCTACCGGTTAAAAAAGAAAAATTGATTAGTTGATATGAATACACAGAAGATAAATTACGATGGAACATTAGAAAGCCGCAAATAACTTTCCCAGATTGATGCCCAGCTAACTTTTTTAATCCAAAGGCTGGCAGCGTACTCCTTGCAATTGGTCCATCCACTCGTTCGTGTCGATAGTAAAAATCGATCATAGACTCCTGTATAATGTTTTTGAGCTTCTTGCAATTTAACTATTTCAATGGCCGATGCTGTTGGTGCAGATATTATTGAAAAAGGTCAACGCGGGGTATAGGACAAGGATAATTACAGCCAGCTCTCAGAAAAAGAGCATGAATCAGTAAGAACACCGTTAATGGTATCATGAAATTTGTGAACTTCAGGATCAGAATTGTTAAATTTATTCAAAGTGCTTTTGATTAAGAAAAAACTGGAAATGAGAACTCTTCGGAATTATTAAAACTTCTTGGCTAAATTAGATGCAAATTTATAACGGCTTAATTAAAGGTTCTCAGATACAGATCGAAGAACCTTGCTTTTTCCATTAACGAACTCCTTTATGAGCACAATAAAGTAGTCCTACTTACTTTTACAATTGAAATTGATCAATTTTTGGAGGTGTATACTACTACTTCTCTTCTTATTTTGAAATTTTTCCCCAATTAGCGGTGATTCTAATTTCCCTCTCGAGATTAACCGAGTGACGCGTCTATTTTTAATGGTTTTTGCAGTTGAAACCGATTTTTTTTTTTTGCAAATCCAATTAAATTCACTCTGGTTAGATTATTTCTATATACTGGTTCCGTAAATTTCAAATTTGAAATTTAATCTTGCTCATATAAGAACGAAGTCGGTCCTTAGAAAACAGGCTATGCCTAACATAACTTTGATCCGTGGATAAAATGATACCATATGACTTAGTGTGCTTTAAAACAATTCGTTTTTCTTAAATTTTGCCATTTTGTTAATAATGTAGCCAATTGAGGTTGTTTAAGACCTCACAGAAAAGCCTTCGCCTGAAATTTTTTACTCCAAGCAAGAAAGAAACCTCATTTGCTAAGCTTGAATTCTATTATTGCCGAAAATCAATCATGAAGAATATCAATTTCATCGATCAACTTCAAAATTTCAGTTCTTAGAATTGCTGTTTTGGAGCTAAACGTCTCTTCCTTTCGAAGTTTGTTAGAAAATGACCGACTCCATTGTTTTTCAAAGTAACAGATCGGCTTGCTTCACTAATTTAATATACTTAATGAAAGAATTAAAAAGCTAACTTCCAATAAATACTTGTTATCTTTCAATTTTCTAATACGATATGGTGGGCCTCACAATCGTAATGCATCCTTTCTGTCTCTTAGAGTAGGTCAGCAATTTGAGAATTCAGTTTCAATGAATCTGCTTTAGGAGACCTAAATTACTCTAAATTCATCGGAAAGGGCTTTAAGGTCTATTGTCTAAGAGGATCTGTTAGTATTTACTTTGAGAGATTTAAGCCGGTGATGTGCTGATAAGTGCGTAGATTCTTTGATAAATATCACATGATTAAGAACTCAGAAAAATTAACGCGCTAATAAGAGTCTTTTGATTAAATTCGAGAGAAATAAACCAGGGTCCATTATCGAGAATTTTAAACCAAAAACAGCATAAGGAATCTCTGTTTCTGAGGAGACGGTAAAATATTCAATCCTTTGAGATATGTTTGACCGAAGTTGCCTTGAAATTCGGTGTATGCTCGAGAAAACCGCTCTTTTCAGCGAATTAGTGGAAATCTTTGAAAATTACTAGTATTCTCATACATAGCCTCAAAATATTTCTTGGAACCTGAGATATCTTCAAAAGTATTTCTAAAATTCTAAGAAATTTTTAATTTCAGATTGATGTAACAGTTTACTCACTGTGAGTAATAGCTGGTTGCCGAAAATCGATATATTAGCTGGTATAGCAGCCTTATCTACCCTAGTTGGCGATTATCTATCGCAGTCTTGAGTAAAAAACATCATGGAAACAGAGCAGGTATTTTATGAAAATGAAAAACAAATAAAAATCGGTCATCGAATTTGAGAAATTATCAGTCTTTTTAAACTCAATTTATAATTTGGCTCTTTCGCTATAAAATCTAACGGATATCGTGCTGATGATTATTGCTCTGTGTAATGATATTCTCCTATTACTTTTTTTCAAATATCACTATTATTATCAATGTGAGCTAAAGGATTGGCATTCTCATATGTGTAAAACTGATGAAAAATTTAGTTATGAACTTTTTTATTAGAGGAAGAGTGGGTCCTAATAAGGAATTTAAGCATTTCTCTCTTTGAGAAACTCTGAAATGTTAGAGAGGCTGCCTGAACTCTCTCTCCATTACTCAAAATTTGCTATTCTTTCACATTATCCGTAAGACGACTTCAAGTCAAATTGCGATATAGTTATAAAAAAATAAGATCTTAATATGTATATAGCAATTATCTAATGTAAAAACTTTTTTTCTAAATTTGAGCTTCGTTCAAGATCGTCTTTTCCAAATGCCTTCTGAGTATCTGGTGAAATTTCAGGAGTTCCAAGACTAATCTCTGAGCAAACTGAATCCCACCACCCTTTTAAATCTTCATATCGTTGCTTGCCTTGAGGCCATTTTTCAAAAAATTCGGGAGACAGTTTCCGAAGGGATGAAAACATTTTATCATCTGTGGAAAGGTCTCTGATTTTAGGAACGAAGGGAGAATTACTCTTCAAAGAAATTATGCTCATCCTCATGGTTTTGTCTTCAAAAAACTTTTCTTTCCTGTCAGGAGAGAGGCTTGGGTCAGCGCTGAGAGACTGAAGATCTGAGAGTGGAATCGGATGAACTTGGTTCTTTTTTGCTCTGAGTTCTTTTATGTATTTAAAGGTGGACCATACCAATAGTAGGATCTGAATCATGCTAAGTGCTGCTCCTGCGAATGTTGAACTGATCGTGAGAATTAGAAATACGAAACCTATCTCGTCAAGAGTTGTTGCGTCCAGTTCAACAGCTTTATCCACGACTCCAAGGATAAATGCAATTGTCACGCAACCATATGAGAGTAGCTCGATGAGGAATGTCATTCTTCTCATCCATCTCACTTTGAGAGGTTGGTAGACGACGAAATACACAATAAACGCCGTACTTAAAACCCAAACAAGAGTTATTTGGGCAACAGGAGAAAAAGCCATTAAAGCGATGACTGCAACGAACAGAAGACTTTTTATGAGTGAAATTGGAAGAAATAGGATCTGCATTCGTTTGTTGCGATGAAAATCATCAAAGAGAATTCCATACTTTTGTAGCCGCTCTTCTTGCTCTGGGTTCTCTTGAGTTCCTTCAGTTTGAACGAGATATTTCATGTTCTTTAGCAATATCCAGAAAATCAACCCGAAAAGAGCCAGGTAAAACAATAAGAAGAGTATTCCTATTGCCAAAGATATCTTTGAGGATGTTGTTGGAGATTCGAGTAAGGCCGAATTGTATCGCATGTTAAGGAGCGACCATAAACATCCGGATTGAAACATTGAAAGGATGAATGACAGTAAAAAATTCCAAAGGGTTAAGTATTCAACCTTGTTCAGAAGTTGACTTAGTTTTTGAAGAATGAGAATGAAACGATAGCGCCACTTCTTTTTTCGATGATTTTTGTTTGGCAGTGCCACTTTGCTATTCACTTTTTTGAGTCCTTTTTGCAGTAAAAAGAGCAAAACTGAACCTCCGCAAACAACAATTACCCAAATTAGTAGATTCGATACATCAATATTATAATTTTGGGTGAAGAACGGTGGGGTCTCATATTCTTCAAAAACTCGAGGCATTGAATAGTTTCTGTCATCCAGTGGGTCATTCAACCATCCCATAAAATCGACTGGCATCATTATTGAAGAAGGATCCAAGTCTGAATTTGTGAAATACTCCGCAACGTTTGGAGGCCATCGAATTGCAATAAATCTCAATAATTGTATTACTTCTCCGATGATTTGTAATCTTACTAAACTCGTAGAGACTCCTCCTTGAGCAATAGAGCTAACTGCTTGAATTGTAGCTACAGTGCTTCCACCAGCTTCAGTGATATCAGATGTACTGGAAATGAATTGAGTTTCGACCTGAGAGAACGGATAGATTTCTTTGAGTTGGATTGTTGCTGTTTTATCAATAATTCGGAATTGTTGGTACGAATTGGTGTTAAAGTCAGTCGTATCCAAGTCTATTGTCACCTGTAACAGAGAGAGTGGTGGATAGTATTGATCTCCCAAGTAGTGAAGTTTTATCTTTGACTCTGTAAGTGGAGAGAGGACAAAAAGAGCTTCATCGATTTGAGTGTTAGCGATTTGTACCTGGATTCTTTGTGCGATAGCTAGAATCATGCTGACAATACCATAATTAAAGTTAATACTGATGACCCGTGAATCAGTTGTGAGACTCAGATCAAAAGTGAGGACCAATTTAGGCGAGCAAATTGGGACTTGGTATAAATCATCTTCTACAGAGTAAAGGGTCTGGTAGTGGTCATATGGGCAATTTGCCACACAAGTTCCGTTGAAAACAAAATATCCTGGAGGACAACTAGTGCAACTATGGTTGTTTGGTTTGGAACAAGTTACACATGGAGGTTGGCATTGTTCACAAACTCTCGTGAGTGCGTTAGCATACATGTCTGAAGGGCATCCAGTGTTACAAGAATTCTCGAAATAGAAGAACCCTTCTGAGCAGCTTAGACATCCAGAGGAAGTGGTATTTACACATGTTTCACATCCCAAATAGCATGGTTTACATTCATACTGGATGAGATACAGGTTATATATGCTGACAGTCTTTGCAGGGCAGCTACTGATGCAAGAACGGTTGTAGTACATCATATTGGAATCACTACATCTTACGCATCTCTTTGGATTTATTTCAACGTAGCTTTCAGGGCAGCTGCTCACACAAGTGTGATTGTAGTATAATGGAGTAGGACCGGTACATAATCCGCATCTCCCTGGGCTTGTTTCACCATAACCATCAGGACATGTAATCACGCAACCATTATCGTAGAAAAACATATTGGAATCGGTACATAATCCACATCTTCCTGGAATTATTTCGACATAGCCTTCAGGGCAGTCACTCACACAGCCATAATTGTAATACAACAAACCGGAGTCACTACACTTCATACACCCTCCTGTACCTGTTGGGGCGTAGTCAATAGGACAGTTAGCTAGGCACAAGCTGTCGTGCCAAACCTGTGTGGTTAAACATTGAACGCAGGTCGCGAGAGCGTTATCCTTGCCATATCCGAATGGACAAGTCGTGGCACATGTGTTCGAGTCCGGTGAGGGCTGCAAGTAGTATGATCCCTTAATGCAAGTAGTACACTCGTTGCTACCAGTTCCTGAGCAAGTAGCACAGCCAGTAGAGCATTGTATGCAGATATAGCTCGCAGTAAGAGAATATCCGACAACAGAGCAATCTATGCAGAGTCCTGAAGCATCCTAGTCAAGGAAGGTAAGACGAATTGGCCAAGTTAAGGAAGGTTCTTACATAATGATACCCGTATTGGCATTCTATTTTTATTGAAAAAATTAATAGGGTTAAAAGAAATTCTTAGTAAGAAGATTTACTTTGGCAGGACTTGGTATCTTCATGTGGTTGAGTATCATCCAGGCAGGTTGAATAACATGCTGTGTCATATAGATAATATCCAGTTGTGCATAAAAGGCAGGCTCTCTGGTTGTCATTAACAATTGCGATTTTTTCGCAGTTAGGGTCCACTACGAGATTTACGAGATATGAAATATTGTAAGAGAGATTTAGGATTACAGACTGTGTTTTGATAAACTCCACCAGGTCCAGCAAACCATACAAAGTTCAAAATGTCGAAACTTCCATCTTTTGCTGTCTCACGGGTCGTAGGTTTGATGCCATCAATGACTTGGCTGCAGAAATCGAGAACCATATTATTCACTCCGAAGAACAATGCTGGTGGTGAAGCTGTTCCCGCTGAATCCCAAAAATAAATTCTGCTGCTCGAGGGGTTTGTGTCAACAAATATTTGCAGAGAATAGTATGCACCGTTAGTGCTGAGTGGCTGAGCTTGTGTATATTCAATGATCAGTCGATTCCAGGCTTCTAATTTTTCAAGAATTTCGATTTTGATAATAAAGTCTGACAATTACCTTTTGTCAGCGTAAGAGAAGGAGTTGCAACTGCTATCAGCGAACCACTTGAATCTTTTCTGTAGAAAGTGATTTCGCTTGTAGAACCCGTAGAATCAGAAAGTTCTGCAACAAAAGAAACCAAATTTGTTGAACCGTCTCGTATGGCAAAAAGAGTTTGAGGCGATGGACCATCAGTGTATGGATGAATGTCCATGGCAAATACTGCTCCCTTAGGAGCAACACCTCCAACATTGAAAGTCAGAATGGAATTAGCACGACAACGCAATATGTTTTTCACACTAAGAACAGGATCACTCGTGGTATCAGCAGTAGAGAGCCCTACAAAGATAGAAAATAGGATCGTAAAGTTTCAATAATTTTCATATTCTATACCTTTGTATGCAGTCAAGGAACCTTGTGAAGTTTCTTCAATATAGTTAACAACGACAGTTTGATTATTGTTCACATTGGGTATCGAATGAAAGTGAACAATGTATAGCTTGCCTTTAAAACATGAGAGAAATATAATGTGTGCTATGTCTGAAGCGGAAAAAATTACCAGTTTCCATGATTGCAAGATTGATCATTTCATCCACCGTTTCGGGGCAATAATTAACATATATTCTGACGCGTTGCAGCCAATAATTGACTGCGTTATTTGGGTAGAAAGGGTCACCGCCGATAAAAAGAGTAGCATCTTTTGATAAACTATGGAATGATCCACTGCTTGTTCTGCTATCCAAAAAGGCAGTTTGAGTTGCAGTAGTAGGCAGGGTATATCGAAAGCCATAGTCTTTCTGTGGAGATGTATCGCCACTTATGGATGTAGCTAAAAACACCCACTGACCTACTGGAAGTAGCGAAGATCCTGCAACGCCCTTGAGAAAATTGTTAAAGGCTCATCCAAGCAATGGTAACATTACTCCTTCCCACGTTCCCCATGAGCCTAAAGTGGTTAGGCTAGTTGCAACACGAAAAGGACCCGAGGTGGATGAGGCTGATAACAGATAATACATTACCCTTCCAACACCATTATCCGAACTATCCAAATGATTAGTTTATGTATTTTATTCATCAAAAAAAATTACGAAGGATTGTTAGTAACTCGAAAGTATGGTTCAACTGCACCTGTCCAGGTTTCTTTTTTAATCCATAAGCTGCTAGCGTATCGCCTGCTTGTGGTCCATCCACTTGTCGTACTATTGAATGAAATTTGATCATACGTACCGGTGTATTGTTTTGGAGTTTCTTGTATTTTGATAATGATAATCGCTGAAACTACTCATAGCAAAGGAATGTCAACTTGTATGCTGGATGCAAAGACTTACCTCCAGCACTCAGAAAAAGCGCATAAAGAAGCAATAACATCGTGACAGAACTCATTAAACGTTTTAATTTGAGGCTTCTGAAATCGATTAATTTACTTTAAGTAGTTTTTGATTATTATCCAATCCAACGTACCGCGATGAAAATAATTCAGTGATTCTTAATTAGAAGTTCATGGAATAAATATGATAGAAATTTCTTTATGGTCAAACCAAAGATTTAAGAAGGAAAGGTAAAATCTCTTCCTTAGTCCGATAGCATACTTACCATTACCACTAAAGCAAAATGAAAGAAATCCAACTGGATTCGAAATTGGAATCACTAAAATAGAATCTGCACCACGGTTTTTCTCCTCGAAAATTTTTCCATTCAAAGTAACGATTCTAATTATCTCGAGGTTGTATGCTCGATCATCTGCTCGTATTTTATGGCTTTCGCATTTTACATAGAAGTGTCTTTAAATCCTTGTTAAAATATTTTCGTGCGTTGCGAATTAATGCGTTGTAATCAAGAAATACCAATAAGATTCCAAATTTTGATGTTCATTTTGGTTCATAAGATTGAAGTTCCCATCGGATCTGAATTATATGTAGCATAGGCCCAGAACAACAGGAATCAGAATTTTTGAAGGTACACGAATGCGCGGAGAAGGTCGATATTGAAAAAATGATAATCTTAGGAAACTTACTTTCAGTAAAGTTTGTTGAAGACCTTTCGCAAAGGAATGATACTCACATTTCTGCAATCCTATCGAAGCAGTAACTCTTTCGCAGAGGTTGCATTGTGATCTAATGTTATGGATAAACGATTGATTTCGATATTCTCCCCTACAGGTTTAATTTCGCTCTATCAAAAAGCAGGCCTATACTGCTTTGGAAAGGATAATATCCTCTTTGAAAGACGGTCTCAATTTTTGCAATTTAAAGTGTATGCTTTGCTTAATAAAATTAGTACATTAGAAGAATCAAAGAATATACCCATTATTAATTCTGTTTACCATCGTTAATGGAATCAACCTACCAAAAAGAAAATGAACTCGGTGACTCCAAGGGTCCTAAAATGAGAATATCGAATGCAGTGTCAATACGTTCTCGCTCTCTTCATTACACAAAGACTCCAATCCTATTCGAAATGGTTGGAAAATTCAATTATAATAGATTTTTCAATATAATCCAGTTTCCTCACTCTCCTTTGCACAGAATCCTCAAATTCTCCAGAGAGTATTCATTGAGATACGCAATTACACCCCATTTCTAATGGATTGTCTTAGCACGACCAGATTCGTTATCATTTTTTCCATTACTGCGTGTTCTCTGGTATTACCTTAATAGCTAAAAGAGGTTATGGAGTAGCAATTACAAATTGATTAGAGGACAAGATGGAGTAAATAATGACTGGAACTAGCATCATCATCTCTTGTCTGTAATTCGGACTGTGAAAAGTGAATTAGAAAACCTTAGCTAAAGGTATTTTGCACGTTCAACCCAGTGCAGACACTAGAAGTACACTATTAGAGCAAAGTTGTCTCTGAAGGAGCTGGTTAATCCTCACCAGATGCCACAAATATTACATTTCAGCTATTTGTAAAAATCGGACTTTTGGAAAAATAATTCAAACCGAACCTAAAACTAATAGGAAAGAAAATATGAATGAAATGCAAAAGTAAAAAATATTGAGGATTTCCAAATCCTTATAGAATTCCTCTCACTACTGCTGCTAATAAGTTTAGAATTTTCTGACTATGGTCGTTTTGAGAGTAGCTATTCATTTTCGTCCTTGATGTGTCGATTCCAAATGCACAAAGACCAAACTCGAAGCCAAATTTGTTGAAAAGACAAGTATTCGGTGTGAGTGTTCTTGGATGAGTAATATATTATGCTGACACCACACAGAAGATTTTGAAAATGTTTAATACTCATCAGAGTTGTTCAGGATACTCTGAGCATGATTTAATTAAATTTGGCTCCCAGTAATTGATGATCACTTTATTACTTTCGAGAGAGAAAAAAATAAAAGAAAGTTCCCATTGAGTGAATTCTCAAATGGAAAACTCGCAAGAGAATATAAGAAAGTCAAAGGAAGTTTGAAACAGGGATCCTAGGAGCAGTAGTTAGTTTCTTAATTGATACTGATGCCCATAAAAACACTGAAACAGAGATTTCAAACTTGATTCCTCAAAATGCCGAGACAAAGATTCTGGCTTGGCTTGCATGATCACAAAAAAGAGATTAAACGAATTTCTTCAATTGAAAATGAAGTAAAGAAATAGAAGTTCGAAGAAATCATGAAAAGCAACAATGATAAAGAAAGTGTAATCAAAAAGTTCCTGCTACGAGGCAAATACGTTGGACAAGAAGAATTAGATGTATTGGCAGAATATAGACTTCGCAGATTGGAAGAAATTAGCATTGGAAACCATGCTTGTTACTTTCTTAGCAAAAATGAAGCTTGGGAAAACTTGAAAGCCTTGGTTTTGAGAAGCAGCTTTTTCATTACTCAGGAAGTATCAGCAGTTACCAAAAGCAAAAATTTCCTTGGTCTCAAAGAGATTAGACGAAACAAATACTGGGGGACTCTAATGTAAGGTGCCATTCAGTAAACTGTACTTTTCAGAAATGCATGCAACGGACAAGCTGGCTGTCTCTTTTTGTAATTTCTTTTCGAATTGGATAGTGCTCCTCCTATGAAAGCGAGATTTTCTAAATAATTGATACTCTAAAGATTGATAGCAAATTGGTAGAATTAAATGGTTTCAAAACCTCTGCTAAAATAAAAAATAAATGCTGCTGTTTTCGTTCCAGCTAAGGCGAGAATTCCGAGTATTTCTCAAAGAGCTTAGAGATCAATTTCTTCATACTGCCATTGCTATATTTTGAGGCTAGGTTTGAGAAGACATATCTCTTTGACTAAGCGTGTATGTAAAATATCAGTTTCTGTTACAATAAAGAAAATTCAAAAAGATTCTTTAGGGGGTCAGAACAGCTACATATTTCGTTTGAAAAAAATTATTAAAATGCAGTTAATTTTTTTTCGGAGGATTTGCCAAGGGCGAACTAGAATCTATCTCTGCTGGAGTATTGCCTAGATCTACCACTTTTAAGGCCTGAGGCCCTGAAGAAGCAAGTTCCAAATTGACGGCTTTGTTTCTTATTTCTGCACGGAAAGAATTCCACCAGTCTTTCAAATCAACATACAGTTGCTTTCCTTTAGGGATGCTTTTGAAATCTGAAGGAGACAGAGTCCTAAGCGATGCAAACATCTCATCATCTTCGAATAGATCTTGAGATTTGGGAACATAGTGATTATTACTTCTCACAGAAATAAAGCTTATTCTCATAGTTTTATCTTCGAAAAAGTTTCCGGCTTCTTTGGAAGGTGACGAATCGACGGCGGGATCGTGTAGTTCTGAGAGCGGAATTGGATGAACTTGTTTCTTTTTTGCTCTGAGGTCTTTTATGTACTGATAGACAGACCATACTAATTGCAGGACCTGAATCAAGCTAAGTACTGCTCCTGCAAGCGTTGAACTAATCGTCAAGATTAGAAAAACAAATCCAATCTCGTCTAAGGTTGTCGCGTCCAGATCGACAAATCTATCTATGACACCCAGGATAAAAGCAAGTGCCACGCAGCCGTATGATAGCAACTCGATGAGCAATGTCATTCTTCTCATCCATCTTACTTGGAGAGGTTGGTAGATGATGAAGTAAGCAATGAACGCTGTGCTTAAAATCCAATTGAGAATTATTTGAGTAAGAGGAGAAAAAGCCATTAAAGCGATAACTGCAACAAACAGAAGAGACTTCAGGAGTGAGATTGGAAGAAATAGGATCTGAATTCGTTTGTTGCGCTTAAAATCTTCAAAAAGAATTTCATATTTTTGTAATCGCTCTTCTTGCTCTGGATCCTCTGGAGTGCCTTCAACTTGAACGAGATATTTCATGTTCTTTATCAATATCCAGAAAATCAACCCAAGCAGGGTGAGGAAAACCAATAAGAAGAGTATTCCTATTGCCAAAGATGTCCTTGATGATGTTGTTGGAGATTCGAGTAAGGCTGAATTGTATCGCATGTTAAGGAGCGACCATAAACATCCGGATTGAAACATTGAAAGGATGAATGACAGTAAAAAATT
>ENA-UOTX01001866-UOTX01001866.1-compost-metagenome-genome-assembly--contig:-NODE-1866-length-12847-cov-9.761785_pt1 | contig 12847 bp, 3 predicted proteins | sample MGYA00238143_ERZ746982 | MGnify/ENA primary metagenome ERZ746982 (study PRJEB28758, sample SAMN06268862) | compost metagenome | isolation source: single cell | place: USA: California, Emeryville, Joint... | reverse complement strand
ATCTTGTTGAGATATCACAGAGAATCTCATCAATTCCGTCGAATCTCATCATTGTTGGGTGTTGCAATGCCGATTAACGTCTGTCAAAGACATCTCAGAGCTCATAGAAGAACAAGAGATCGAGATTTCGGATATTCTGATTTTAGAATAATAAGATCTTTAATTTAAAAATTTGATTTTTCTAATCAATCGAAGTTTGAAAGAAAGCATTCAACTACTGCGTAACATTGGCAACCATAAATCAAATTATGACATCAGTATCATCAGTCAGGGGGCTCTTTGGGGTTTTTTCTTCTTTAAACTTGGGTTAATGGAACGTAGTTGTTCAGATAATGTGTAAAAATATCAACTTCAATAACGTCTGGTGCTCTTATTGAGAGAACGAAGGAGAAGTCAGTTATTAGAAGCGACACCTATCGGTCAGCTATTTTATCGAGTCACTTTTCTTAAAGAAGTTGGCAGATTGGCTCTGGTGTATTATTTTCACAGAGACCGTTTCAAATCGAGAATTTACAAAAAGAGATTATGAGTCCAAATGATTGCTGTAAAAAAACAATCTAATTTGTATGCATTACAATGAGAGAAGCCGTGAATCCTTTTAATATGATCAATGGATTCAAGAAAATATGAAAATCAAGATATCGAAAAAATAGCATATTGAGAATCTAACTGATTATTACTTCTTGAGCATCGTTCCAGAGCAAGGTTTCACACTGAATTCGAAAAATTCAAGAAAGTTCCAATTTAATCATTTTCTGGTTTTAGAAAAACTCTCTCTACTTGACTGCTACTAATGAAATTGATTAATTGTTATACCTCTTCATTTTGCTTTCTCTAATTTGAAAAGCCAGCAAGTTGTGAGATTTTCGCAAAAACAACAATAGAAACAACAGGGAAAAAAAGAGCAGATTTTCAAGCATTAAAAATGTAATCCATATTACACTTCCTCCTATACAAAAAATTTGTATGATCCTCTTGAAAAGATTTTGTTCCTGTTCATAATAAAGAAAATGCACAGCTAAGCTGATGCTCTGAACTAGTATATATGTTGAGATCTATTCTTCTTTATGTCATGGCAAAACAGACTTTCTTTTTCCAAGGAGTAATTTCTGGTGAGGATATAATCTCAAGAAGATTTAAACATTTCGGATTTGTACCTAGGGTAGATCGCCTCTTTCTCAAAAATTGTTTCCGAATTCTGGAAAGTTATTTTTTAGAACTATCAACTTATAATTAATTCTTGACTACGGTCTGATACAACCAATATGGGTAAATTGAAAATACTGTGAGTCCTGAATAGAGTCTTATGTTTATCAATATCATAGATCAAATAAATAATGCGAGAACGTTTTCTTAAGGTAAGAAGGCTAAGCTTCGCTGAACTAGTGCAGGGAAGTATACCGTTTCCGTTGTAGTTTATTACAATAAATTATCGATGCTAGATAATCTTAATCCTTTTCACAATATGTTTCTATAAAAAGGAATCCATGTTGCTCCTCATTTGTGAAATAGAGGAATTAAAGTAGGACCAATTTAGTTTGTTTTGTAAATTATTTCAATGGAAATCTCCTAAATTTAAGAAGATAGGCTGCGAAAGCATTCCTTTGACCCTGGAAATTCAATGGGGATCAAGTTCTTGATAGGAGGTGAGAAGGCATCTCATAGAAAACTTGATATTTTATGAAGAATGTTCTAATTGAAATTTTTTGAAAACACATGTTCTTTGTAGAAGTTGAGATAATATATCTAATCACGAGAGATAAAATTAATGAATTTGAGCAATGACTATCTTGACAGTTGGCTTTTTTTTTAGTTCGTTTTTCTCTAACGTTTATTAAATACACAGTTTATACGTCCTATATGAGCAAATAAAAAAATCCTTAATCGTTGTTCAAACCAGAGCAAATCACGAAAATTATGAGATATCTTCATTCTTTCGTTTCTTAACTTAGGTATTCGACTCATTTTCTTGTTTCTTTAATTATCTAACGCCGGCTTCTCTGCCCCAACCAGGACCAAATCTCGTTCCCTATCTCATGTTAGTTGCACTTAGAGCCACTACAAGGACTAAGAATGCAATTCCTACGCCAAATTTTGCCTACTATCTCTTCGATGTTGGATATAACTCTGGTAAGAGTAACCATGGGGTCAATTTAAAAAAGGAAGCACAAACAAATATCTCTCAAATCTCCTCAAAGTAATCGGATGTTTCCCGACACTTCTCCTGACTATTTTTTCAGCCACACCCATAAACAGCCTAGATATCGATTCAGATGGAGAGTTAATTGCCGCTATTTATCGTAACACATGTGTAGTAGTAGCAAAGATAGACACTCAGCGTGATCGTTTACTTAATGTTTTAAGCAAGGGCAAGGTAAATATTCTGCAAATATACTCTTTAATTTTGAGTTCAATACCTTATTTCATATTTATTACCTAGACAAAGCTGAACGTTTAAGGTTGAGCACGAACCGTGGCGAGAAAATTTCGTTTATTAAATATAACTCCATTCAGCTTAATATCCTCGATCCAGAGAAGAAAATCAAAATTTTGGAGAACTCACTTTCACTAGACTCGGGTATAAATTGACATTTATACAATCGCTATTCCAAATTTCTGCGAAGAAAACCTCCTGGATCGAGTGCTGTCCTATCTACTTGCATCTTGTGGTAGTGATAGAGATATCAAGATTTTCGATCGACGGGAATCGAAAATTATCAAAAACTACCATAGACTTCTCGAATGTATTTATCTCAGAAACATCATCATTTCATCGATTTTGTTTTGTCAGGGAATGAGATCGACGTACGATGGAATTTAAATGGAGGCATGTTGGTTTGTGCTCAAATAATGATGCAAATGTGGTTGACTTCAAGATGAGAAAAATACTATTGACTCGAAGACACAGGGACATGAGTATTCTGTAAACGGTTATGATTCTCATATCATGTTATCAAAAATCAAGGAAGTAAAAGTAAGAGAAAATAAGTAACAGTCGAAGCGGACGATGAGTTTATTTTGCCCCAACAATGCCTCAAATATACAAACGAAAGGGTTTAATTCTAAACATTCTTTTCTCATGGAATTCAACTTCAGCTTCTTCATCGAATTCAATTCAGATAATCAATGAAAACTTCAATTTTGCTCGATATCAAACAGTGACTTGGCATGGTCTTCATACGAAAATAACATTAGCATCATAGAGCTCAACTATGGAAATTTTGCCGGAGCTAAACTCAAGTTCATCTTAATCTCTATCAATTTCTAACTCATGATCTTCGAGTGATTGGACACATGTAAAAGAAATTGCAAACTCGAAATTGCTGGTCTCTCTCAATCATCAACGTTATATAGAAAATTTATTCTTTTGAGCAAGTGTCTAGAGGTAGAGTTGTCCTCTGATTTTGACGAAACCTTGTCACCTTGACCGTACTAGTGGCTGCATTATGATTTGTTTATTACTACTTCCTTTTACTCCAATAAGTTAGATTTGTTTTCACCTTTCATTCATTGTAGATGATATCTATTGGATGGATATTTGTCAGAGCAATGGAAATTTGCTGGCAGTCAATGGCAACGATCAGATTATCAATATTTTCGACAAGAGAGGAGCGGAGATTGTCAAAACATTCCATGGATTTCATTCACTTAAAGAAATTTTTAATCGATTTATGTATATATATAGCTATTTGAACTTTATCAATATATTAGGCGACATCAATTGCGTGCGATGGAATCAACGAGGCGATATGCTTGCTAGTGCATGTAGTGATCAGACTGAAACTGCTGGACTTCAATGGACTTCAATGGACTTCAAGACTGGAAAATTGCTCTATCTTGGAATCACTTCAGATAGAAGTAATTTATTATATTTGATTACTCATTCTTCTCATTCAATTGATGGGAGGCGCCTCTTCAGTCTGCTTCTTATAGATATAAAGGAGTCAGATCAAATGAAATCACTAAGCTTTAAAGTTTCATAAAGGATTACCAAACCAACTAATCATTTCAGCATTCATTTGGAACCGTGAAGAATAGAACATACATACAAGTCTAACATTTTTATAAACTGAGATACGGCCTCGCAACTAGATTATCTCAAAATTTTTCCGTCCTGCTGTCCTGCTAGAAAATTAAAGGGAGAAAGAAATCTTTATCGAATGAGCAAATCCAAGGACGAAAAACAAAATAACTATCATTATGTAAAGATAATCTTGATTCGATATCGTCATTTATAAATATATGGGGTTTACGAAGTAGATAGAACTATCAATTTCTTTTCCTGTCTATTTGATAGGTCATCAGGCATCTGAAGAAAAATAAAGTTTAAATTAACAATGAAAGCAATTAAAATTTTGCATTTCTCTCCAAGGATAAATTTTTCTATAGTGTTTAAGCGATATTAGCCTAAAGTAGATAAAGCATTATGCATGAATGATTCCATACTTCAATCAACAGCAAAGAGTAAAGAATGCAAGTTTTACACATTTCTAATACCAGTAGTTGCTTTCTGCTTCTTATTCTTCCTGTAACACATAGTATCTGTGGTCGGATTATTTTTAATATCCTCTTCAACTCTTGTTTCCATTCGAGTCAAAGGCTTCCTATCGGTCGATTGCTGCTGTTCAAGGTGAAATGTAGAAAAGTTAATCGCAGAACTATCCGCAATGATCATTGTATGATTGTTCAGAGTGATATCTACATTGCCATCTCTTGGCAAGATGTTAGATATCTCCTGACCATTAAGATTGAGGTTCGCGTCACCGGAGAAGGTATTGTTGACCTTTCCCAGGTCCATAATATCAAGGTCATTACCACTCGTAATTTTGACAGGCTGACTTGTCGCCTCTAATGTTGTCGCTTTTCCAAAGGATTTAGTTGATTTTGAAGCTCCTCTACAATTTTTCTTGAGAAACTTGGAGACCAGAGGTAGCAGCTGATATAAAATAAACCAAGTCTCTGTGAGAGTATACAGCAAACTCAGAACCATGACCAAAGCGATCAGGACGATTACGAACCATCCTATGATCAGTTGCGCTTGGTCGCTCAAGAAAGGATTTGATGAATCTCTCAAATCATTGATTGCGAACATTAAGAAGAGGACAGGGATGATTGCATTCATCCCTTCACAAATTCTCATGATTACTCGTTTTGTCTTTGAAGCAAAGAACTTCCAAACCGACACTGCTACGAAGAAACCGAGGTTGATAACAATAGATAGAGAGCATTGTACGATTGGAGCGCTAGAAAACATCGCGATGGCTGGAACAAGTAGGAAGTTTCGAGAGCAAAGAGCAAGCGCGAAGTATTTGGTTTTGAGATTTTCATTTTGGTGAAGTGAGGTCGATTCTTCTTCGTTTGTGAGAACTTTGACGCTTTCATAAACTTCGGCTTTCTTCGTGGGGAGCTCCTTAGAGAAGGAAACATAGGCTATCAGAGCCATAAAAGCAATGTAGCCTATCGTAACAACAACGCAGACGAAGATAGAAAACTTCTCGAAACTGTCCGTCACTGGAGGATCGCTTGCGTAGCGGAACTGAATGCAGATAGATAATAGTGTAGAGACGAAAGATCCCATGAAGTTGCTAATGATGAAGTTCCACATGAGAAAGTTCTTGAATCCCGCGATGAATTTCTGGATTTTGTGTTTAGCCTGACACTTCTTCTTCAACAAATGGTAGATCAATAGGAAAAATGGGACTAAACCTGCCAAACAAAATACTAAAGCCACATCTCCACCTGAGTTTGCCAAAAAGATCCTGCTCACTGAATATGTGTTAAATTTATTATTTCCTTGAACGTTGGAGTCGATATTCAGTAGCTGGCTACCAGGTTGCCAAGCCATTTCGAAGAGATTTGGAAAATTAAGAGGGTTTCCGGCGAATACGAGTTGGAAAAAGACGACCATGTTCGAAGGATAGTTCACATTGATATATTGGTATATCCCAAGGAGTTCTAATACCGAAAGAACTGTGGAAGCTCCCATTGTGATGCCTCCTGACAGAATATTTGTAGACATAGCAATAGCCGCAGTTGCATATGACCCTCCCGCAGCAACTGAAGCAGCTGCCTGAGCTCGCTGGTTGTTCATGATCATGGATCCACCAACAAAGCAGTCTAGGGTGACGCTGGTGTCAAAAACACATTCAGATTCTGAGGGTCCTGTGCAGTAGCTGCATGCTAAGGAGCATAGACCACACGTACCTTCTAAGGGGTTATAGTAGTATCCAATCTCGCAAGGACAGGTGTCTGTGCATGTTCCAGAAGTTGTTAGTAGCGCTAAAGAGGAGGCGCAACTCGTGCACTGAGTTGGCAAGGGTCCATAGCAAGTCGCACAACTATACTGACTTTGATCGATGATATCACTATTCTTTTGTGAATTATAGCATGGCTGACAGGTCAATGTTTGATTATCACCATAAGTGCCATTTGGACAGATATTCAGACAAGTACTGGCTGAGCTATCCAAGTATGAACCTGTAAAGCAGCTTGTACATTCATCATAATTAGGGCCGGTACAAGCTGCACAGCTTAATGCCTGCTGATCTCCATTGTCGTTATTGCTGCTGGATGAGGAGACATAGCAGGAATCGCAGGTAAAAGTGACATTATTTTGATAGAATCCTGGTGGACAGGTGAGGAGACACTGTGATCCTTCAGCATAATAATAGCGGCCGTTCTGGCAACTCAAGCAATCGGTAGAAAGAGGACCTTTGCAAGTATAACAAGATTGCTCATTTGCTGTTTCTGATGAAGTTTGATAGCAAGACTCACATTGCTTCATTAACCCATTCGCATATTTACCTAGAGGACAAGAGATCACACAGGTCTGTGAGGCAGAGTCGTAGAAATAAGCGGAACTGAGACAAGAATTACAGTTCTTGTATGCTGATCCTGAGCATGTTGCACATGTTCCCCAAGTGGAAGGAGGAACATTTTGATAGCATTGGATGCACGCACCAAGCTCAGAATTATGATACCATCCATCTGGACAACCAGCAAGGCAAGTGTTATTTGTAGGATAGTAAAAATTCGGATTGTTACAACTTAAGCAATTATTTTGATTCGGTCCAGAGCACGTCTTGCAGGGCTTCATTATATCTATATCTGATGAGTGACAAGGTTTACAAATATTGGTAGCAGTATCTCCATAGTAACCTGCCGGGCAATTGAACGTGCAAGTATTGGTTTCTTGATCCAAAAAAGTCGTCGAGTTACAAGAGAGACAGTTATTCGGGTTGCTTCCACTACAACTCACGCAAGTATTGTCTATGGGAGAGGCAGCTATATATTGATAGCAAGCCTTGCAAGTATGTGATGAAGAGTCTCCCCAGAATCCAATCGTTGGACAACTCAGAAGGCACGAACCATTGGCTGAGTAGAGGAAAGAGCCTGCAAAGCAACCAGTGCAGTCAGTTGAACTAGGTCCAACACACATATAACAACTCTGAATAAAATCTGTAGTTAATGGAGCTTGATAGCAAGGCTTGCAAGTATTAGAGGTTAAATCACCCCACCACCCTGCTGGGCAAGTAGTTACACATGTATTTGTCGTAGTATCCAAGTATTGTGAAGAATTGCAAGAGAGACACTGGTTCGAGGAAGGTCCGTTACATGTGACACAAGTGCTACCAAGATTCGATGGTGCATTATACTGATAGCATTTCCTACATTGATTATTTGGATAAGCAGAATTATCAGCATAGTATCCATTGGGACACGTTTCAACACAAGATTTATCCACAGGATAATAGAATGTGGTTGGTTCTGAGCAAGTCACACAGTGTGTTGCTAGCGGACCAAAGCAGGTATAACAAGCACTCTTGCCGGTAACACCTGTGGAATAGCAGGCTTTGCACTTCCAGTCAGAATTATCTGCATAAAAGCCAGCAGGACAGGCATTCAAGCAGCTACCATGAGCCGTAGGGTACAAGAATGCGCCAACATTGCAGCTTAAGCAACTCGAACTTGTTCCTGCATCGCAAGTTTTACAGGTGAAGGGAGAGGTAGTGCTGGACCAGCAAGGTTTACACTCCCAAGATGACGTATCGCCCCAATAGCCAGCTGGACAAGAGGTAATACATTGACCTTGGTGTAGGAACGTATCCGGGTTACAGCTTATGCAGTTGGTACTATGAGATCCCGTACATCTGGCACAAGTGTAGGGTTGAACATTACTGCTCCAGCAAGGTTGACAGGTATTTGAGTAGGTATCTCCCCAAAATCCATCTGGGCAAGGCACTACACATTTGCCTCCAGTGTTGGGATGAAGAAACGCTCCTGCGGTGCAGCTTGTGCATTGATTACTAGAACCACCGCTCAAACAAGTTTTACATGAGTACGGACTACTCGATGTGCTTATCCAGCAAGAATCACATGTTCTTGACCCGCTGTTTGCCCAGAATCCCTCAGGACAGGTCAATAAGCATTGCCCGACTGTATTAGGATACAAATAATATGGACTCTCGCATTTCAAACAGCTTCCACTCGACTGTGCGTTGCATGTTACGCAAGAGTAAGGAGAAACATTACTCGACCAGCAAGGCTTGCAAGTATACGTCATGGTATCCTTCCAGAATCCATCAGGACAAGTATCCAAGCATTTTTTATTATGGAGGAAATATCCAGATTCGCAGGACAAGCAATCACTAGATGTCCCTCCATCGCAAGAATAGCACGTGTACTCTGGTCCAACCGTACTGCTATGGCATGGCATACATTTTTTTAATGATGTATCACCCCAGAAATGTAAGGGACATGAATCCAGACACTCACCACCTATGTTTGGGTGCAAGAAGTAGTTTGTATTACAGGACAGACAATCGGAGGTTCCTCCTCCACTACACGTCTTGCAACCGTAGGGATTTCCTGTAGTACCTGACCAGCAGGGTTGACAATTCGCATTCGGATCTGGCCAATATCCTGGATCACATATTGAAAGGCATTTTCCTTGGTAAAGATAAAAGGATGTAAGGCAACTGGTACATTGATTATTTGCGCCACCAGTACAAGTTTTGCAGGTATATGGAGAATTATCGCTCTCATGACATTGTAGACACTTCTTCGATGGTATATCCGCATAATACCGGTCTGGACAAGGATAGATGCACTGGCCATTGTGAAGATATGATCCAGGGTTGCAGGACTGACAGCTGTTGTCTCCTCCAGTATTACACGTAGCACAAGAGTATGGTGAGAAACTTCCTTGGTGGCACTGCTTACATTGCCATGTAGGGCTACCCAGTGGATAATATCCATTAGGACATGAAGCTGAACACGATCCCGTTGGAGGCACGTTCAAATAACTGTTTCGACATTCAGTGCAGCTCGTAGCGGTATCTCCATTACAATCGTAGCAGTTAGAATCACAAGCTAAAGAAATTAAACATAATTAGAAATTAAAAATTAAAGTTAACTTACCAGAACAGACATTTCCTGATGGGTTGTTCCAATATCCCGGTCCGCAGTCAGTGACGCAAGTGCTTCCAGATAAGTACCAGCCATTACTGCAAGAGCTGCATTCTGAAACAGAATTCCCATAGCATTTTGAGCATCCTGTAGCACAGACAGGCCACACAGTGATCTTTACATTTTTGAATCCCCAGGATTCATCAGTAGAACCTTGATCAAGCGTACTTTTGAAGTGCAACTTAAGACTTGATGAGGTATGCGCAAACGTTGTAGTAGTCACAGTGGTGACGTAGTCATACCAAGTATCGCCAACGCCGCAGTATTGAGTGTAAGTCCAGCCGTAGCTAAGAGCATACGATTGCGAATACCGAGTAGTCCCATCCACTAGCAGAGACAGGACCTCTCCATCCCAAGAGTCAATAAAGTAAATGTCAAACTGAATTGTCACAGAAGTGTGTGCTAGAGAGATAGTATATGTTTTATATGTCTCCGCACCTGCTCCAAAGCAACCATATCCACCGATAATCGTTTGCGAACCGCAATTATATGTGCATGTGTTGCTCCACCCTGATGTTGATGAGATTGGCTGACTCCATACGTCGTAGATATAGTGCTGGCCTAGCAAATTAATAAGTCTCTCTTACTCTAAAAGTTTACTTTGGCAGCAGATGAGAAGCAATGAAAGTACAAGCCATGAGTTGGCTTTTAATTTTCTCATAGGAATAAATTTCGATCTCAACTTGAGTAAATGATTAAAGATTTTAATATAAAACGGAAGTTAATTCCTTATAACCAAACAAAGTTGCGAGTCGATAAAATTGAAGTTTCAATTCCAAAACGATAAAGACATTGATATCTATTCAGTGGAGCTCATTGTTGGTTCTATCACATCAAATTTTTACGATTTCGAAATCCTTCCCAAATGCGATCCATGGATGGTTACGAATTAATATCGAATCCCAAGTCGCATGAGATTAAATGAATTTAATTAAAATGGAAAAAAAAAACACTTGCAAAAATTGATTAGAATGTATTCGATCGGCTTCTGGAATTAATTTTTTGAATTTCAAATAGTTGTTTTTAATTAAGAACCATCTGGTTCTGTTTCGTTCTTTAGCTGTTCTCATTTTATTAGAACGATTTAATTTTGGTGCTGATTATGAGAGATGAATATACATTTCATTGGTATCTTGCCTTTGGAATGTGTTTGGTGAGAGGTAGAATTCACAAGGTACTTTCAATTTTAAGTTACGGTTGTTTCTCAAAAGAACTCCTTCTTATACAAAACCACCAGCGGAAATTATTCTCACAAGTACCTGTAAATTAATTTCGATTCGGAGTATTACAGGAATTTTTAATTGCGAACCTTTTTAAACTAAGCTCTAATAAATTATGAGGCAGCGTAAACCATAGCACAAATCCTATCGGGAGGTCCTATGTGTAGGTAGTTTTAGTGTTGCCTATATTTGAGTCTAAATAGAAAAGTAGACTGATTAATTGAAAGAGAATCCATTAATAATGAAAACTCGATAGATACACTGAGCTAGTTTACAGATAAGTAACGTTACTGCTATGAATTAGTTAGAAATAGCTCCAAGTGATTTGAGCGTTCGGTGTTGGCCGAATTATTAAGATTTTTTGTGATTGATTTGTTCCCACCGTTAGTGCAATATATTACCTCCGTTTTCATGTTGGCTCTCAGGCTTCGTTTTCATGTTGGCTCTCAGGCTTGGTTTTGATCAGATTCACATGAAAATAGTTGCCGAATAACGTTTCCTAAAAGTTAGGCTGCTCCTTTTTGCGATTTACTAAGGACCGCGCTCGAATTAATTTAATCTGCGCCGATTAGTTTTGTACTGGATAAATCATCCAGGCTTTTGAGTCAAACTTTAGATTACGAAATTAGATTAAACGATTAATTCGACTCGTTTTCAAATTCTCTCTCTTTTGTTTATATCTTCAAGAGATCTTAACATCGTTCTCAGAGCTTGTAGATTTTCTTCAATGAAATAACACTACCAATCCCAGCTGGAATTGAAATATTGAAGAGAGAAAAGCATCTCTATCACTCTCGCAATTCGAAAGTTTTTTTGTGATTTGAGCTATTGCCATTTTCTTTTAAAGAAGCGACAAAAATCATTTGCCGATTTTCGGTAGGTATAAAGTTGACGAACCTTGCTTAGATCTGATAAATGTTCATTGAGTTCTGTTACCAGCAGTTTCCGTAAATTCCCATTAACAAACTTTTCAATAAGAAAGGAGCAATAACGAATGCGGAATTTAAAGTGCATGAATGCTTGATGCTCGTAGAATATCAGTTAAAGAAACTTGCTTGGATTATCAGCGGTTGGGGATGAGAATTTTCATACAGCCGAAGAATGATGCTCAAGATTCAATCTTTCCACCGTCTCCTGTTTCGCGCATTATTCGAAGCTGATTTTCTCAAGTTTTTCCTCTTTTTTGGTTCTCTCTTTGGTTTTCTATCAAGCATGATCATTTAAATTCTGGAAAAAAGAGTGGTTTCTGATCAATTCAGAAAAGTAAATTCATAAATCTTAATTTGTTAAGAAGTTGAAATCATTACGAAATATTGAAATAAAGTTCTTTCTTTTTGAGAGCCTTTTGTTCTCTCCCTTATGATAGAAGACTTAAGAATTCCGTTGAGATCTGAAACTTTAGCCAGAAATTTCGGTTCCAGTTTGCTCTGTTCATAGAGAGAGTTACAAACAAAGCCATTATCTTAGATTTTGCAGGCAAAAGCGATCAAATCCTTATTCCACTTTAATTGAGCAAGTAGCCTTTCGAAAAAATTGAATTTTAAGCTCTTCTAGCCTCAAGATGCAGGAATAAACCATTAAAACATAATTTAATTGTGTAATATTCAGATGCTTGGGTAAATTATATATATCCATCATTATTGATGAAGTTTTTATTGAGTAGTCGGCTTTGATTTTTCCCTTGATTATTCTCGATCGTAGAAATGACTTCCACGATGAAAATTGCTTTGTAGTGCCAAATCGGAAATTGCTTTATTCTGGCCTTCAAAATGTTCATCTCTATTTAGAAACTGAAATTACATTTTTTTGTTGAGCAAGCTTCCCTTAAGCTTAGTTTTTGGATGAAGTCAGTATTTTTCTTTTGAGGAAACAGTTAAACTATATAATATACAATTTAGTTCATATTTCCACGATGGCCACCCTGATATTTTTGAATATCCTCGGTTTATTTTAAAAAGAAACCAAGGGCCGACTCCTAAATAAATGGCTTGATAGATACCATACCATTTAATACTTTTCAAAATATCCATTCATAGAAAAAACAAAAAAGACGATCAATATGCTATCTGAGTATTTGTAAGCCACAACAAGGCGTCGCTACCAGTAAGAGAAGTCAGGCTACACTTGTGTGCCTAGTAATATGGCGAATCTAGAGCTTA
>ENA-UOTX01001865-UOTX01001865.1-compost-metagenome-genome-assembly--contig:-NODE-1865-length-12854-cov-8.738358_pt1 | contig 12854 bp, 10 predicted proteins | sample MGYA00238143_ERZ746982 | MGnify/ENA primary metagenome ERZ746982 (study PRJEB28758, sample SAMN06268862) | compost metagenome | isolation source: single cell | place: USA: California, Emeryville, Joint... | reverse complement strand
ATTACATTTTGGATACAAAAGTTAAATAGTTCTAAATAACAAATCTTTTTGGAGGTATAACAGCTTAATTAGCTTGGGAAGAACAGAAAGTAACAATACAGCATACCTATTAGGGTAATTGAAGAGAGAGCTTTACGTTCTTTTGTAAAGACAAGTGCTAGGAAGAACAATTATTTTAGAAGTCTTTCAGATTAGAAATTTCAAAAAGAATCGATTTCAATGAAGTTAGGTTGCAAAAAAGCTTCATATATATGAAGTCTTGATAAAGTTCCTCCTTTTTGTTTTTGGAGAGTCTGAGACTCGCTATTACTATCTAAAACACTCGCAGCAAGTATTTTCTGTGTAAATTAAGATCTTTTCACGAGTCAGATGCTGCGATTCAAGAATTTCTTGTGATCTTTAGCTTGCTCATATCAGAAAGAATCAATCTGTAAATCAGAATATACTAATTTAAAGTATTCAATGATACTAACTCACTTTGTGATTTTCTTCACAAATTTTTGAATAAAAAGTTAGTCTGTGATTCAAGCTATGATCTGCTACTTTATTATGATTTATTGAATCTCAATGAACTCTAACCCTAATATGCTTCAGTATTATCGTTCGGAGAATTATCAGTAATTACCAATACATACACACAATTTACTTGAGCTGAATGATTACCATTTTTGTTCCAATTTACTTTGTAGAACATAGTTCACCTATACAACGATAAGAGTTTCCAAATATTTGTATTTTAACTTGTTCATCTCGATAATAATCTATCCCACATACACAATCAACTAAATTTTCAACATAAAAATCAAATTATTAATTATTCAATTAAGTTTTTTTCTAAATAAGAAATAATCGGAACGAACAATCTAACCCGTTTTCTGTTCTTACAGATGAATGCAACAAATGTATATCATAAATCAGAAGTTCAAACCGAACCAATTTTTATTATTTTCGAACTTCGCGCACAAACCGTAATTCCAAATTTCTACGTTTCAGACCCAAAGAGATGTACTGTGAAATATTCAAGGCTCAAAACCCCTTTCTCATAAGAGCTATCAGAATTTCATATATAACTTATGGGGAGCAAAGTCCAAATCCCAAAAATGAAAAAGCCATTCATCAACAAACATTCTTTTGCCTAAATTCCTTCATCCCCTCTCTCCTCTTCCGGATTTCTGTTTGAAATTCTAGTAATGGAAAATGTATTTTTGCACAATCAAATTTTTAATTAGATCCTAAAAACAGCCGATACTCAAGATCAAGAAATTTCTGATCTGTACTTTTCTTACTTCCTAAAGCACTCATCAAGTAAAGATCAAATTCTTAGTCATTTTGGCAAATCTTTTTACAATTCCAGGAAGATTTAAAGTTTCTTCAATTTTTATAAGCAGAAAATAGATTGAATTGGTTTGCTCAGAAGTGACACCCAATGGCTGAAGGGAAGCTAGCTTAGGAATGTTATTGAGCTAGCCCCCTTAGAAACTAAGATACCCTACTAAGGCAAAACAATGAAAATAATTCATTTAGAAAATAATTCTGAGCTGATTTTCAGTTTGAATCACACTAAAAATCTGAGGAAATTTTTCTTCAGGAAGCACTCTCTTAAATAGCAAGGAACAACCTCAGAAAATCAGGAAAAAATTTACTATTGGACCGTGTTCTGCTTGTTTTCTGTGCAGACTATATTAAATATATATATGAAGATTTATATTAAAAATGCCCGTATTCTATTGATCGATTGCAAACTCTATATTGAGACTTAAATTTACTTCCATATATATAGTAACCTTAACAGAATCTTGCATGTCCAGCAAGAGGGTCCTAGAAATCAATGTCTGGCATGCCTCAGGTGTTAATTCTCTCAAAATCCCGTTGAATATCTAGGGATCGCAGCACCAAGTTTTTTGGAAAAAATTTTAAATTGTCTGATCTCTCTTTAAAATGAAATCTAGGTTTACTCGGAAAACAACCCACCTTTCTATTTTTTCACAGAAATTAGATAAGAAATCGACGCCTGGAGTTGTTTCCCAGCTGAAAGCAATGATAATTTATTCTACTCCCGTATATTTGCGCTTATAAAACAGTTATTTTAAAAGTCTCCCTCGTCCTTGTTTTCGATTTGCTGCTTTATCGATCCGATCAGAATTTATTTGCTCTGAGTTTTTACTACGCAGGCAATTTTATTGAACAATTTAATCACAGATTACCCTTACGTCGGAAAACTAAGGCAACAACCGCCCTAAACCTCCCCTCCTTTCAAAAATCACCCCACCAAATTCTCTCAGAAAAACACAACTTATTGACTCCACACAGACCCAGTCTTTACCTATCAATCACCTTATTGGTTTTCCTCATGTCTTTCAGTTATTTGACAGACCAGCTATTGCTGCACATCTTCCAGTTTCTTGAGTGGCAGGATTACTCAAATCTCCCTCTAACTTGCAAACGCTTCTCAACCGTGATGGCTAACCACGAAAAGTACTGGGCTCGCGAGTGTCTTCGAACGTATTTGCCCATGGATCTCGATTACTGCAGGTATGTATTTCAACAGCAGTCCTCACTTGCTTTCCACCCTCCTTCTTCATTACCTCTTACGTTGACAACCTGCTCAACCTTTGTTTCCTTTAGTGAATTCTACGAATCTCAAGAATATTGCAAGGATTTAAAGTCGCAAATTGAAAAAATCCAGGGAAAAAATTGGAAAAGTCAGTTCCAGAGGATGAATGAAGTACGAACACAACTGCGCAACATGATCAAAGGATTTGTATCGGGTCCAGAAGCTTCCATCTTCGTCAACGATTTTTACGATCAATTCAGAAGTAAGGAATTGTCAGTATATGGGATGAGCAATTAAATTATTTTCTCAAAAGGCCCCTCTATTCCAGCACTTGCTCTCAAACGAGAAACAGTGATATGTTCCACCAATACTATATATCAGGACCATCTCTCCAACCTTCTCTACGAAGACATGGCATGCAAGAAGTCTTCGTTGCTATTTGGTGATAACATCGCTGATATGATGGAAAAAGTGAGAACGTCGCAGCAAGAGCTCATTGATGAAGTAAAATTTTGCAATTTGAGCATGAGCTTGATTGGAATAGGTGAGACAAAACAAAGAGATGGATGCTCTAATGGAAGCGCGATGGTACATGAATGGAACAGATTCAATGAGGTAATTGCGGAGGAAATTATATAAAGAACTGACCTCTTGCGTTTTTCTAGTGAGGACGATATTTTTTCTGATAAAGCGCAAGGAGAAGATGACATGAGTCAACAGATGACCGTTGAGTTCCCGAAATCGAGGCTTCTTGGGTTATATTATCTCATCCGAGCTGTAGTCCGAAATTATTGCTCAATTATTGCCCAATACCTGATCACTATGGATAATCCTTACAATCTCATCGCTGAATATGCTACTAGAGTATAAAAAGTCGAAAAAATTAAAGCTAACAGTTCTGTTAGTGGACGGTGTTTTCCTATTGCATGCTGCAACTGAACCAGAGCTGTCAAGGGTTCATTGAAGTGATGAATGAGGCTTATGAGCAATTATTCCCTGGCTATCCAAGTTTCCCGAAATTTTCAATCTGGCGATTAATGGTGAACTTTTTAAAGATTATTCATGAAGTGTGCTGATCACATCGCATTATTTTCTTTCATTAGGCGAAGACGTGGTTGAGCGAAGTGTACGAAAATAGTGGAATTTCGCGAGCCCTTAACAAGTCCTTCCTCACCATTGTGGGGAACCATCGTGAACAACTGCTCAGAGATGCTATCAACAAGAAGTTTGCTGACTCAGGCGATCAAACCGGCGCTGAGCTTGCCTACCAGGTGTCCAAGCAACTCTTCCTTACCTTCAACACAAAGAAGTACATTTCATTTTGGCTGTGGAGTTGAAAAAATTAACCCGTTGGTATTCAAGGAATAAAAGCATGGTATTCGACTCTTGTATCAAGCAGATCCAAAATAATACTCACCCCTATTTCTCCAACGATATCCAAGCAGAAAGCAAATTGCTCAACAAGTAACTATTATGCTACACAGAAGCAGCAATCTTGTCCCATTTAACAGTTTCGTCCAGACCATCACCGACCTTAGTCTCAATGAAGTCAACATCCACTACATCGACTGCACAGATGTAATCTGATTTTCACCAGAATATTTTTAACGCATTTGCTTAGATTGAGACGAACTACCCTTTCTGTGAAATGGAATCAAATTTCTTACAAGAGAGCCAGTAATGAACCATCTCGTGAACCGAGCTTTATGTGCTTCTGTGTAAAATTTTAGGTCGTTCTACGAAGACCAAGCCAAGATCTTCGAGGACTCACCAAGCTTTTTCTGTCACTTTCTGAAATCCGACATCTCCTTCTCTTCCGAAATTTTGAACAAGCGGACACAGACCAGACTTGGGAGACTCCAAGTCGGTCATTGCTTTGATTTCTTGAGGAGAGGTATCTCGGCTTTAGTCAACAAGCTTGATCAAGAGGCTCTTGATAAAGTAACTATTCATAAAATTCGCATTTAGCTAATCACTTGATTTAATCAGGTTGAAATTGCTCCAGACCTAACGAATTACGAAGGTAAGCTCATACTTTCAGAGGTTATTCTCATCTTGTTTTGTGAAAAAAAGCTTACCCGCAATTACGAGACTTCCTTTTTGAAATCATCAGTGAGCAAAACGCCAAAATAGAAATTCATGTCAGCAAAACTCAGGAGATGAGACTCATTCAAAACCTTGTCGCAACGATTGAGTCCCAAGGGCATAACAACTTCCGATCCAATTTCCGATTCCTCGTATTTAGCTGATTCTGTGAAACTTAAAAAGCTGATCTAATTTGCAATTAGTGTGAACAACAGGCGCTGTTCGAACAAATAAAGAGAAAAGACCTCGAGCTCAAAGAATATAACCTTTCAAAGAATATTCCATACGAACTTGGGGATGTGGATTGCTTATTCTATGATCTTGATAAGCACACCGATACCAAGCTGATTGAGAAATTATATCAAGAGGTTCAGAAGGCAATGCTCGGAGAAAGAGATAGTTTCGAGTCCAAATCCACTAAAGCCTCAGGAAATATGTCTGAGGATTTGCCTGAACTAGAGGATAATCTGGACGATCTCGAGCTCCCTCAGCTCAAAGCCAAAAGCAGGAGCGATTTTTATGAAGTTCCAGCTGGCAGAGAGGTGCTTGATTTCGATGATTTGGATGAATTTGATCTTCCTGACATTAACACCTTGGTCTTGAGTAAATGATTAAAACGAGACTCTAATCAGTTTAGTACCAGCTATCTTTTATTCATCTGCGTATTGTTATGGCAAAACCTTATAAATGCCTCCTTTAAGAATAAGTCAGGACTAATATTTATGAGCAAACCGTTGAAAAACCTCATAATACCTATTATTGTTGAATTTGGGATTATTTCAGAATTCCTAAGAATAAGACCAATAGCATATCAATCTCAAGACGAAGATCTTTCTTATTAACTCGAAGTTACTTACACTCAGATCAGTCTCTGCGAACTTGAAAACAATTAATAGACTTGCTTTGCTGGTATATCAACATTTCTGCATACTCTTTACTTATTTCCTCTAACCAGGAGATCATTTTGCATCCTTCCAACGTAAAAGTACAACTATAAGATTGTTGGTTCTAATTGAAACTCTTTGGATTTGAGGGCAGTTCAGTTTTAAGAATACTGGTGTTTACATTGGTAAAAATGCTTTTCTACAAATTATTTGCACAACAAACAGAATTCAGCTCTAAAGAGCTCGTTAAAGGTATTCAAAATCAAATTTGTAAAAGATGCTCTGAGCCCTTTTAATCAAATTTGATTCGAATTCGAGGATATTAGTCGTGTTGTAAGTTTCAATGCAAGCGTAAATATGAGAGGTATCAGGCTTCTGGCTCATTCGATGTTGTTGCTCACAGTAGCGAATCCCATTCTGATAATTGACAAATTGTTATTTCTCTCCATCAGTGAATCAAGTAATATTACATCAACGTAGTTTTTTATGTATTTTTCTTGATAGTTATTAAGCGCAGTGCTATCGCGAGTGCAAGTAGCTAACTCTTTCTGGTAAAAGTCTTCGGGTATCTTTGACTCTCGCTTTAATCTGTCGATTTCTTGCACACATTTCTGTTCATTTTCCTGCAACGATGAAGTATGGCTGTTTTTAGTTTCAATCATGGCAGTTTACCTTGATTTTATTGACAAGGTCTTTATAGGTGCTATTCTGAACTAACGATCTATCTATGAAGGCCCAGAACTCCGCCATCCGCACACAGTGAAATAAAAAATTTTGTTTTTATTTCTTCTCTTGATAACTACTACGACTAATACGTATTGAAGAACTCAGAAATCTGTCTGCAAAAGAAATATATTAATCCCAAAGTCTTATTTAAAAGGATATCTCGAGACATTGATGCGCGGTATGCACAGAAAATGAAATCATTACGTTATTGATATTGTGTCATTCAATTTCCTTTATGAAAACAACACTTTCTTTGTGCCCTTGCTAATATATAAACCTTTACAATTGAACTCTTCGCTTATCTGAACTCAAAATAAGCTGAAATCTAAGTTCCCTTAAGTATTAAAAGAATATTATCATTTTTCGAGTAACATTTCTACTGCTAGTCTCTATAGATCTAAGCAGAATGGGACTTTTTAACTTTTGGTAAAATTGTGATCAAAAGGGGCATAACTCTTTTGAGTCGATCCTTGAATAACGACAAAAAAAGTAATATTAGAATAGCCAATAATTCAAAGCTATCAAATCCCACAAAATTCCGAGTAATTCCCTCGTGAATCAAGTATTGCATGAAAGATTCTTTAAAATGATAGATCATTATGACTATTGGTTTTTCATAAAGAATTTTACTTCAAGCAACAATGTATTATCTTATTTGTTTGGCTGAGCAACAATCACCTTTAGATAGTTCTCCGTCTTATTGCTATCCAGATTTGGTATATCAAAGCTCGATTCGGGATTGTGTTGTGAATAAGACAGATTGAGATTAGAAAATCCTCCTTCTTGAACCGAAATATCACTAACCTTGCTTTGATCTCCACTATGTCCTTCTCTACTCTTATCTACACTCTTGTTCATTTGCTGCCGCTGAATACTTGTATCAATGTCCTGCAGCTTACTTTTGTTAATTGAAAGATTTTTATCTTTATCCAGGCTCTTTATACTCAGCCTCATTCGATCACCTTGTCCACCTGATTTATTAAGACTCGAATCATTATCTGGCTGTTTGCTTTGATTTAGTGAACTACGACCCTTGTCTCGATTGCTGAGCTCAAGATTTATTAACTTTCCCTGCTTTCTTTCTGCGATACTCGCATTTTTTTTCGAAGGATCACCCAGTTCTTCTGGGCTCTCTTTTTTGAGGTCCTCTGGACTGTAGCTTGTACGGTCGATTACTGGATTCGGACTCTGACCCGTGGCAATGGAAATTCTGAGATTTTCATCATTTGCGATGCTAAGAGAAGGCTGCTTTTGCACCTTTTTTCTACAGCCACACCACCCTTGAGCTCTGATAACGTAGAAGATAGACCCTATCAAAGCAACACCGACAATAAAAGAAGCCACTGGACCCAGAGCCTCGGTTATATCAAACGTGTCCTGGCATAGCCCGTTAACTACTTCATAATTTGACTCGCATTGTATACAAACAGTCTCTGTAGAATTCACTCGAACCTCACAAATTTGGCAATTATCGGGGCATTTTTTGCAAGTATTATTCCACCATCCCCATGTGTCGTTACATTGGGTGCAAATGCCTGTATCATAGCACTTGCCTGGAAGACATCCTTCGTTGCAGGTTTTGTTGCACTGTCCGTTAGTTAAAGTGTAATTGAATTCGCAAGAAAGCATATAAGTCGAGTTCAAGCAGGTTTTTCCTGGTACTGGACATCGATGAGGCATCATAGCATATGTGTTAAGAGCAACAGAGGTTGTCACAGAATCGATCTGTACCACACGCTGAGTGAGCTGCAAATAATAAGTGTCGCTGCTGCGCGTGCAGTCTCTATCGTCTGAACATTCTTTGCATCCTTGAGCACAAGGTTCACAAGATCCGTCGTAGAAATACTCGTAATCACTGCAAGTTTTTTGAGCCGCGTTTTGGAAGCAAGCTCCAGCGGAAAGCGTAAAGCCTGTCGCGCATTGGGTACAATTAAGAGTGTTAGTTGAGCCTGCAGCTAACTTTTGGCATGTGAGACAATTAGCACTACAATTTGCGCATCTTTTTGTGGAGTCCCAAAGCGTTTCTAAATATGTTCCATCGACGCAAGTCAGGCAATCGGAAGAATCCGTGCAAGTTAAGCAGTTGTTAGGACACAGCGTGCATTGAGTGCTTGGCACGTCCCAATAATAACCATCCACGCACGTTGTACACGTGTTAGGATTCGAGCAAAGTTTACAGTTATCTGGACAGACTGGAGAGCACGGAATATTGCTCGGATCGGTCGTATTTAACTGATAGCTGTCCGAACAAGTCAAACAGTTAGTAGCACTCGAGCAGGTGCTACAACCAGTTGGGCATTGCAAGCAAGTTCCAGTTGTGCTCTGGGCATAATACCCGGTGATACAGGTGGTGCAAACGGTTGCGGACTCACAGACTAAGCAGGTCTGCTGATCGCTGCAGGGCAAGCATGAAGAATGATCTGAACTGAGGTAGTATTTGTTACTACAGGCATTACAGTCAGAGCTACTTGTACAATCGATACAATTTGCCGGGCAGACTGACGTACAAGTGATGTCGCCAGAATTATTGGCATAACTATAGCCAGGCAGGCATGCCGTGCAGAGATTATCAGGACAAGTCATGCATCCCGCAACATTGCATGGAATACAAGACCCTTGTGCGGTCACAAAGTATTTCGAGGGGCAGGAAGTGCAGTTTGAGACTGTCGTGCAGGCCAGACAATTAGACCTGCAGGCTGCACATTGAGCTTGGGTTGGTGATGACAGCGAGCTGCAATCGTTGCTCGGACAGATACATGTGCTACCAACGAGTGAGGTCCTGGGGTAATTGCAGACGCAGTCTGGATAGTTGTCAGTCTAAGTAAAAGGAAATGGTTTAAATTTCATTAATTTTATATCGGTTTACGATAGGCGGAATAGTGCAGCCCGGACCAGTGTAATCATCTGAACAAACGCATACATTATCCACGCAGGTGCCGTGTCCACCGCATCCGAAGGGACAGTATTGGTTTCTACTCACAAGTTCGCAATATTGAGCTGGGTCTGGACAATCTAAGTTTCCTCCAAAACCTATGCAATTGAAGATGAGGCTCGAATTGAAAGGGGGGAAAAAATCAATTCACCAGTAACGCTTATTGAGCCTTCGCTTGTACAACTTGCGGTTGTGCTTCCCATGGTCACAGTCAGCGAGTATGTGCTTGAGGCAGAGTCCCAAACACACTAAAATATCAATAGATGAGCAATTTAATATATTAGGACAAATCATTGTATTCTTACAGAGTAGCTCAAACAGTAAGCACTTGAGGCTCCAGGGGTGCCAACCGTTTGACTGAGCGTTCCTTGGAAGCAAGCGCTCTGAGTTCCTATGTTTTCAAACCCGTTATTTTGCCAAGTAGAGCTTGCGCAGCTATATCCCGCATCCTGTGGGCGAGCATAGAGGCAGTTAGCCGAATAGCTATCTATTGCGGTCGTGCCGGTTCCGAAGTAATCTGCGTAGCTTCCAATAGGAGTGGAAGCTGCACCAGTGGATTGACAGGCTCCAACACTAAGTTTATTAGCAGAACAGGCCCATCCGCTATTGTTTCCCAAGGCATTGTGGTTTACACAAAATTCTTCAAATTGAGCAGCTCCCGCTAATATGCATTTGTCAGACAGGAAATTGCAGCCTTTTTTGTAGCCCCACTGTAGTGGCTCTCCGTAACTGTAGTTAACTGCGTAGGATGCAACTCCTTCGAAAAAAGCGAGGGTTATATTTGAGATTCGAACGTCGTCTTGATTGAGAACATCAATAGTCATGACCTTGCAGAGGTTCATTATGATGATGACGGCTAACTTTATTGAATTTTACATCATTTCCCATGTTTCTTCTATACCAATAAGCCACTCCATTGGCATAGCTTTGAGGGTCTAATGGAACTCCTTGGATGCTGCTACAGTCGAAATGGCTTTTGGCTTCTCTGACAACAGAAGGAAGAATAATTTCCTGAGTAGATGCGCCGTCTGGGGTTGTTACACTCCTAAGATAGAGAAGAAATCAATTGGGATTCCAGGTGAAGGAACTCACTGGGCAATTGTCACTCCAGTAAACTTTGCAAAAAGATTCTGATCGAAGCCCAGAGCAACAAAGAATGCTTGGATGAAAGCTTTAAGATGTTGATTCCAATATTTTTGCACGCATTCGACATGGTTTATGGTACCGAGACAAAGCTGTGCTTGATTTATTTGTATTAAAGCTGCTGTCGGCCTATGGTAGCAGTATAGTATAAACAAATCGTAAATCTTTTTTTTAAGATATTCGCACCTGTTCGCCGTAGTATCGAATAAGCAGTTAGAGGCTATCGCAAGTCTCGACTCAGTGGGTGAGTTAATAGCAGTGAACAATATTATTATGTCAACATTGTTTTTTCCAAGTAACTGTATATCATAGGGTATTATCGTCCCAGCACAAGATGAGACTGTGATGTAATCGCTTGAAGGAACTGTGACGTTTATCGCTTGCTGGATGTAGGATGTCGCTGCAGGTACCAAGAAGTATTCAATGTAGTTCACCTGCTCTTCAGTCAATGATTGAGGTTCCAGAGCTGTGATATTCAATTAATTCAGCAAGAAAGCAAAGTAACTATGATCAAACCTGAGAAATCTGAGTAGATCCGAATGGATTGTGACTGTGAAGATGAGATTATGCCACATATGAAGGCCAATATGAATATTTTCTGGGCAGGCGATGACATAATTCTGGTCATACTTTGCAACAAACCGGCTTAATTAGAGAATTTTAAAATATAAATGCAAATAAAAAGAAGAGTGATAAATTGAAACAGCATGTTTTCTGTTGCAGTAGAAAGGAAATTTAAACCTCATTAAAAGCGCTCTTTGGCCAAATTCCAAGTTTATAGGGCTATTTCGAGCATTGATTTAATGAGAAATTCAATTTTTAATAAAGTATAATATTTAAAACAGAACATCTGAATCTAGCAACCCTGAATTCAAACTAATCAGTCGTTGAATTGAACCATTTATATTCAATACACTCATCTAAATAGATTATCATATGTATATACATATTAAGTTAGCTGCATAAATTAAAGTTATTTAGATCTCATTATCTAATATTAATATTAATATACGCTTGCTAATTAGTTACAACTATCTTAGGAGTTCAACCTGGCAAAGCGGTCGCGGGATCGCAAATGTGAGATTTGAATTAAGATTAAAAAAAAAAAGAAATACTTTTAAAAATATCAAAATTTTTTTGACACCTCGCAATTTTGAGCCAAAGATATTACTGTTCAGCTGTCTTCTTACTCTTGGTGTAGCACTCTTTATATCGTTCCACATCCTCTTGCGAGTGTTTTAACCGAATATGAAGGTATAATGAAGCTCCAGTCCTAATATGCAGATTCAACTAAATAACTGCACTGGTCAAAGATATGAGCTACCCATATGATTTTCTGCAATTAGGCACAGGGCATCCGTAAGACCGTTGAACATCTACCGCTTTTCTTCTCTTCCGCTTTAATAATGCATCTTCATCATCAGTCTGTGGCTGGATAGTTTCTCCGGAAGGGGCTGTTTGTTTTCATTCTATCAAAGTGTTTTTTTCTTTGAGCTGACTTTCCATATTTTGAATATCTTTCTGCAACCCGAGGACCTAAAATTATCATATCAATCGATTGCATCATGATCGAAATTACTTGTGCCTCTAATTTCAAGCGTGTTTGATATAATTGCTCAACGGTACTTTGATACGTGAGATAGTTGATCATGTCCAATGGTGAGGGTTTTGGAATCATTGTTTGAGTTAATCTGGATAAAGCTAGTGGATCCATGAATGTATTTCTCTGGGAATGCATCTTAAAGAATAATTTTGAACTTTTCGAAATTTATCGAGGATTTAATTTCTCTAATGTGAGTACTATTGGGAAAATAAAATGAGAAATTTCATGATACTATTGATGTGAAGCTTCAAAATGTGATCTAAAGCACTAATTGACATTGATTGACCATTCTTTGGTAATTCATCCGTTTTACAATAATCCTCGAAATTGGTTGCAGAATTCTTTGTTGTACTTTATTCACGCACTCTTAAAGGAGCAGCAAACAGAATTTTATGAGAGAGAGAAGAAAAAATAAGATTGGAGTGATTCAAATTCCTAGTTTGTTTTACAACGATCCTTGTTTTATTGAAATCTTGGTTTTATGTCCTCTCTGAATTTCCTGAGTTAGGACGGAAAATGACAAAAAAACAAGGAGAGACTTGCGGAATCTTTTCGAGCAAAAGAAGTGAATACACAGGAGTCGATATATGCTTTTCTCTCTTTTCTACGTCTCAATTTTTTTACTGAATCAGTAGAAGCTGCTGAATTCGCGTAAAAAAAAAATAAAATACCAAAACCATTACATTGGTCCGCTGTTTCTTCAGCCAACTATACAACCTTTCTGGAGAGCAAGACTGCAAGTTATTTATGAGCCAATTCTGCCTTCCACGCCACTTCACGGTCAACATTGTAGGACGTAGATTCTTTTAAGCTTTGTTTTTCTTTGATACAAGACAGGATTTCTTTGATACGAAACAAGATTTATGATGAGAAAAATATATTTGACACGACTCCTTAGGGACTACGGAGTCTTGAATTTTGCTGGGC
>ENA-UOTX01001864-UOTX01001864.1-compost-metagenome-genome-assembly--contig:-NODE-1864-length-12856-cov-16.098208_pt1 | contig 12856 bp, 7 predicted proteins | sample MGYA00238143_ERZ746982 | MGnify/ENA primary metagenome ERZ746982 (study PRJEB28758, sample SAMN06268862) | compost metagenome | isolation source: single cell | place: USA: California, Emeryville, Joint... | reverse complement strand
TCTTTTCATTGAGAGAGATTTCCAATGAAGGTTTATCTAATTTCCCTCGCTCAGTGCCACGGGGCCTTGTGGCACCTGTAGCCTGCTGCTTCTCTAAAGTCTGTTTACTAGAAGGCTTCTGATTTTGTTGAACACCTTCATTCGTCTTCATAGGTTGATTTGGATTCATCTTGGTGTTTTCAACGGCGGGTCTCTTTGGATTTTCATTGGCTTTCGTCTTTGTGTTTTCATTTTCATTTGTATTGAGCTTTACTGGCTCTGCTTGTGCTTTCTTGCTAATTTCTTTTGTTGGTCCCTTTTGACTATCCATCAAATTCTTCACTGCGTTCTGGTTCATCTCTTCCTTCTGATTTTCTTCATTCAATGACGGAGAGAGCAACCGTTCATAATCTTCCTCAGCCGCTTCCTTCGTATTACTATGGATCTCCCGAACACCATCTTCGTTGATATCGCTGTCTTCTCGGTCTTCATCAGCTTCCATATATTGAATGCTCGGGCTCGAATTCAGTCCACTTCTGCTATTCACCGATCCAGAATTTCTCAAACCGGGACTTGGAATCGACCCCTTCGATCTCATTTGCCTCTCCAAAGCCTTTGTTTTCTCTATTAATTCTGATTCAAGCCTCAATTGATTTCCTCTCATCGCCTGTTCCTGCGCTAAAAGATCTTTTAAATGCTCATTCTCAATCTCTAAATTCTCAATCCGTCTAAACAACTCCGTCGCCTCACGCTCATAATCCTCGATCTTTTTCCTGAGATTGCCCTCTAAATTTTCAAAGTTTTTCTCAGCTTCTAACCCTGAATTTTCTGCGTCTTTAATCTGTTGCCTCAACTCAGAAATCAGCTGTTTTAGATTTCCATTCTCTTCAGTCATATCACTATCAAACAAATAAAATTGCAAATTAATACTAATTCACGAGAGTGATGCGATCATTACTTTAGCCTCGTAACCAAGGTGCCGATTTGAGTCGACCCTCCTTTCATATCTAGATGACTCGCTTGAATCTGATCCCTTAGCTCTTTAATTTTGTCGTTCTTCCGATTAATCTTATCATTCAACGCCGCGTTATCCGTCTTGAGCCTACGAATCTCGTTTTTGAGCTCACCTTTCTCAAATTCAACATTCGCGTCCTTCGCTTTCAACTGCAGTAGCTCTGCGTATGTTTTATCGTTCTTTTCGTGCTCCTCTTCATACTTTTCCTTTAGATTCTTTAGTTTCTGCTCAAGCGTAAAAACTAATTTTTCGTATTCCTCGTCTTTGGCTTTTATCAGCTCTGCTCTATCTCTCGCAAGTATCTCGTAATCAGGCTAATGCAACATCAATGAGCGAGATAAAATTTCATGAACTACCTCAGTGGCTTTGCTGTTCTGTGTCACGATCCGTCTTTCAGCTTCATTCCTATCTTTTTTATTCGCGAATTTTAACACTCGTTTCGCTGTCTTATACTGCGTTTTGTCATAGACAGACAGCAATTGATCCTTCATTTCTCCTATATCGACGTCCTCGAGGGCTTCAGCCATGAGTCGCTGTTCTATTTGCACAAGAGACTTATCAACGACCTTTGAGTCTTTGAAATTCCTTAGCACCTGTCTCAGAGCCTGATCTGAACCCGATGATTTGATCTGGTCGATTTTCTGCTTGGCTTTCAGAATCTCATCGCGCTCGTGCTGCTCTTTCGCTAATTTCTCGTTTTCAAGCCGCAACTGCTCCTCGTCCTCCGGCTTCGGCAAGTTAAGCTCGTAAGTGGAGTAAATCGGATAGCCTTCTAATTGAAAACTAATCGGTGGACTCGATTCTATGATCATTGGCTTTTGAGTCTGCATATCCTGGGTCTGCCCGTTGCCTCGACTATTGAATGAGGCCTCGAGATCGATTCCGGAGCTATTTAACGCCGAGTCTCTGCGAACACCTTCACCTTTCCTTAATTGGGCCGTGGAGTCGAATCTCGAGGCTAGAGGCTCAAGTGCCCCCGCTGTAAATCTATTATTGCTTCTCTGCGCAATTCCTCCGTTTATTTGACCCAGAGGTCGCTTTCCTGTCACGGCGTCTTGTCGAGGACTTTCATAGACAGTGTTAAGCGTTGGAGACTTTGCCTGAAGGTTAAACTGCGGGTCTCGGGGAGATATGTAGTTCAGACTGTGGTTCTGGGGTATATCTATTGTTTCTTGAGTGTTTATCGCATTTGTCCTATTAGCAGATTCTCTCCCTGGTCCGATATCACCAAGCGTTTGGTTCCCTTGAGGAGGAGGGTTCACTTTGTGTAGAGCGAGGCTTTTTTGATCGAAATATCGCAGTGTGTATTTCAACATGTAGAAGGTCATCGCCTTATATCCTTCTGAGAGTCTTTCAACGACTGCTTTGATATCTGTCATTCCATTCATATCGAGATACCCACAGAATTCTTCAGTTACTAGCGTGTGGGTCTCAACACACTTTGTTATTTAAAGAAAAAAGGATTTAGATGAGATGGTTAGGCTAAGAGAGGTACTCTTTGAAGGGATTCATGGATTTTGTGATCAAGAACTTCTATCCTTTTGACATTCGTCAGTTCTTTACGGGTTTTGTCTAGCAAAGCTGCTAGTTTCGGCATAATTTGGCTAGCGAAGAAGTGGGTTTTAGCAATCGAATTGAGAACGGGTGAAGTTTACGGTTCTGTCATCGAGGTCGTTGTTGATAGTGCTTCAATTTATTTATAGCTTAATTGATGCTTATAAATAGTGAATAAATATTATGCTTTAATTATTCAGCTCGCGATTCTTGTGCCAATGACCCTTAAATTCTGTCACCAGAAAAAACACAATTTTTCATAAATTTTCATACAACGAACGTATGAGCCTGCATTACCAGCGTCTATAACGTATGAAGGATATACTTGAAGTAATGAATTGGTTACATTTTTCTTTTTACAATTTCACAAGCTGGAAAAGAGAGTCCATTGCCTGCATTAAGTAATATGAAATATTTTATCATCTTTTTTGCTATTGAGCGTTTCGTTTGTAGGCACAGGCGATCAGCTTCGGGGTTGATGACCAGAATCAAATAAAAATAATCTAAATTAAGCTCTATTTTTTTAATAAAACCACTTTATTCTGATCATAATTCGCTAAAATTGTAGTGCCATGAGCTTAGAATTATAACCGAAAAGAAATTTTTCCTGAGAGATTTTTCATTTACAGGGTAGTTACCGCTCCGTATCTTACAGCTGCAAAGACAATACATACAGAATGGCATGTAAACACATTTACATCTAAGCGAAAGTCATAACAGAACCAGATCCATGAGAAACGGAAGTTTTATGTTCAAATCTCTCATAAGGCTTGTGAGTTGCTATCTGATCCCACCACGTTGACAATTTGTACTTGAGAATGAGCTCAAACCAAGGTGTAATCTTCTCACCCTAAGACGAATAAACGTTAGAGAAAAAATCGTGTTGCTTCAGCAATCTTACCATTTTTTTCTTAGATTCAACGAACTCTGTAATATTGTCGCGGGTCACCCAGCCCATAGCCGAAATCTCGTTTTCGTTGACGGCGAGTTTGGTTTTTTCAGAAAGCACTTTGAGCAATAGAATATAATCCACTAGTGATGTGCATTATTAGCCTCAGTCCAACAAAAAAACTGCAATTACTTTCTTTCTCGCCCCAGTACTGATCATAAGGTGCTTCATATAAAATCTTCCCAACGAAGTTGAGATCCTCTGGTTTCTCCAGATCATACCCAAGCTCAAACTTTAGTCTTCTCTGAGCCGCTTTTTTGATTCCTGTGAGTGAGAAAGATCGGCAATTAGCAAAAAATATAAGAATCAAAGCGTTACCGATGTTTTCGTTCTCTTCTTTTTCTGATTCAATGTTTAATGGATGGCTGCAGCAAGTGTTAGTCCAATAATTTGGGAAGGTGATCTTTTTGGCCGATCTTTTATGAAGCAAGAGACGATTCTTTTCGTCAAACATAAAAACGCTGAATGCTCTGTGTGCAGGCTGATTCTTATTTAATTCGTTGACGTGGGCTTCGTATTTTCCGACTTTGCCGACTGGTTTGTCGTTTTCATCAACAAGAATCAAAGGCTCATCGAAAGTTTCTGTTTGGCTCTTGTCATATTTAGAGAGGATTTCCTTTCCGGAGCCGAGGGCTCTCGTGCTACTGGAGGCAAGTTGCTTGCAGCTGGTTTTGAGGAAGTGGAAGTATGTGTTTTGAATCATGTGAGGTGTTTGTTGAAGAAGTGATGCTTATTTGCGATTTTTATTTAATTCTTTTAGAGACTGACAAATTCTATTCGAAATATTTCATACCGTCATTTGGAGTTAGATGAAAATCTGCAGCGGTCGAATTTGAGCAAAAATCGCGATTGGATGAGCTAGAGATGGGAAGTGTTCAAATTTTTATTGGAAGAGATTGGATTATAGACTTTTTGCTAGCTTGAGATGATTATTGGGAAGCTTTGATCGTTGAAACTTAAAATGTGAAATTTCAATCACTTTTGAAGAAACACCCTAATGGGCACGGTTCTAGAGTGAAGAATAGGATTTTAATCTATTCAGCTGAAAATAAACCTATCAAGATTTTAAACGAACCATCTATTGGTTTAATCTGAAGATAAAGAAGCCGATTGATAACGAATTGCTGAAGATCACTTAAATGCTTGTACGTAAGATTTTCTCATTGTGAGATGTCGGACAATAGTTTTTTCCTCCAATTTGTTGAGGGACCCTAACTAAATTCAGGGTTATGATAGAATTATTCATTAATTCTCTCTCATGCTGATAAACTAGTAATAGAAGTAGGGGACCTGAAATTGCGTATTTATTGACCCCTCAGAAAAGCTCTTCTTGATTTTTGACGGATTCACTTGCTATTTCTCAAGTGTTCTCTTGGCAAAAATGCTAACCTTCAGTACTGACAATATTGGTCATTAAAATCAGAGTAGATTTCAATTTCGACTTCACTACTTCAAAGTGATTTCAAATAGATGAGAGAATGACTTCTTTGATACTGTTAAGTTCTAAAATATTTCCAATTTACTAAGCAAAACTTATTAATGAGAATTATGCAGCATAATTTAAAAGTACTTTGATTAACTTTCGCAAAAACAAGCTCGTTATCGTTAGATTATTTACTTTCATATTTTGTCCTTATCTCCAATCTCTAATAATTGTACCAGATTCATACACATTTAGAACTTGACTGTTCAAAAACTTATTTCTAAATACTTCTGTAAAAGAAGAAGCTGTTTTATACCATCGTCAATAAAACAACAAGAGGGTTACCTGATTACTCAAAACTCTTACAAAATATAATAAATTACACAGAAACCTCATCTAATTACTCATAATTCTTCACAATGCCTGTAATATCTATTGAATACCCTTTACACCCAAGAGACGTTATACCTAACACCTCCAATCACACAAGACGTTTAATGAGAACTCGAGTTCTGTTCTCTCATTAATCAAAATTTTTTTAAATCTTTCAAATTATAAAAAATTAAAAGCTTTTCAACTTTACTTCATGATTTAATAAGGTTCAGATGATGTCATAAGGGCTCTCAGATTGATTGAGTTTCCATATAACAACACTTCAATATTTGTAACTCACTTTACAATTTTACTACGATCAACTCCAAAATCAATTATAGTTGTGCATTACTCGCACAGATACACCAGAGAGTTTTATAGTTCAATAACTTATTTCAGACAGAATAACAGAAACATTACTAAACAACATCAAACTCTGAATAAACAACCTCAACTGCTTACACTGCCAACAAATTCTTATATTTTTTAAAATATCGAGCACCCTTTGCAACTTAGCCCTTCTGCCGATTTATCCTTATTATTCGATCTAATCTCCTCGATTCTTGACTTCGGCGCTCCTTTCATGTCAGTTATAATGATCGAGTCTGCTCGAATAAACGATTCTTTATGTAAGTCATGGTACTCGTCAATCAGTTGCGAGGAGTTCAGGTCTATAGTACTGACCTTATGAGAATGTGCTCCTTCTGACCTCATATCAGGGTCTTCTTCCTCGATAACAGCAAAACTATCCAACACTTGAGCTTTCTCTCTTCGGCTGCTCTCATCAGAGGTAAAACTATCGTGGGGAGTTGTTCTGGACACCTCAGTCGATTTCAAAGTCTCTGTTGTGTTACCATCACTAGTTAGAGACAAATTCGGGTTCTTTTTGGTATCGCTAGCCTCGTGATGCTGAGATTTCTGCTTGGCGGCTTTTCCGAAGCCAGAAAGCTTAGATCCATCATCTGTATGACCATCGGTTTCAGGTTCGTTATCAGAGTCAATAGATAGACGGACTTTCATTGACGAAGTTTCGGATTCAGCTGACGATCTGTCCTGGTTACCAGCTGTGGTCACACCCGCTGGATTTGCTTGTCTTTCAATGAGGTTGTGGAGCTTGGTGACCAAGCTATCGACATGAGCTAGGAGGACACTGCTAATCGCCTGTTCGATTGCTTTATAGCGTGCTATCAGTCCATTCGTGACGGAGAAATCGCCTTCGTCGCATTCCAATGGAGCGCAAAAGTCTGCTCGAGCGACGACTACTGAGTCCTTATGATGGACTCGCTCTTCGATGCCTTGACTGGAAGGAGCCGTTGAAGATTTCTTTTCAATATCCAAATATTTTTCGTGATGATTCTTCGAGATAACGTCTTCAGGTTCCTCTTCCATAGGAGCAAGGAAATTCGTGCTGATTGGTTCAGGTAGATCAGTTTCTTCAGTAGTTAGCTCAGGCATTTTGGTTTCTTCTAATTCTCTCATTTCATCCATGCCTCCTATTTCATCGTTGGGGTTTGCACTCACGAGAATCGGCTCTTGAGGCATGAAACTTGGCGCTCTATGGAAAGCTTGAGTTGATTCTACGATTTCTGTGTGGTAGGTGAGGGTAGAGTTATCGACTATTTCTGAAACAGCATGGATTTCTGAGTGATCCGCAGTTTTCTTTTCGATGTCAAGCGGAAAAGTTGAGAGCTTGTCGTCTGTTTCAGGATCTGCGGAAGCCTCAGGACCGGTGAATATTTCATTTGGGAACCGAGTTGCTTCGGCGAGCGTATCATTGTCGTTAGGAAGAAGCAGTGCAAGAAACACTTTGTTTTCTAGCGTGACGAGCTGTTGCACGTTATGATGATTCATTGCATTTTCGTCCTGGCAAGGAGTTTCTGTGACGAGAGAGCTTCTCGATAGTTCCATTGCACATGGAGTGACAGTGCTATCAGGGCTTTGAGGATCTAAGCATGAATGAGTTTCTGGAAGTCTCCTTATGTTTTCTTCCTTTGCGAATTGTATAGTTTCAGAAATCTCTCCTGTAAGCGCCTCTGCAACGTTGATCCGTTGGACTTCTGGAAGATTTACTACAGAATTTTCTGAATTGGAGTTAGCTTCAACAGAAGGTGAAGTTCTTTGGTCAAGTTCTCTGAGTATTTGAGAAAACTGAGCGATGGCAGAATCTTCTTCTGGAGTGAGCAGGTTGCTTGAATGCGAAAATAGGCCGCGTGGGAACTCAGTGCATTCGCAGTGCGATTGACTTTCTTCAGTGGCTATTGGTAACTGAGATACTTTCTGTTCTAACGCTGCAAGGAAAGCGTGATGATGAGGGTTAACTAAGTCCTCGTTTTCTGGGAAGAGCGGGTTGAGAGTTTCTCCTGGCAGCTCGAAGGTGCTTGGGAGAACTAAATTAGAAGGCTCTTGAGGTTCCAAATAAGTGCTTCCCTTGATTTCAATCTGCTGAGCGACTTTGTCAACAGGAATTGTCTCTAATGACTCAGCCATATTTTCTCTCAGGACGTTATGTTCTCCATTATTATTGGTCGTATCAGCTGCATGAGGTTCAAGAGACTGAGAGCGCTTTTCTGGTAAGCTACGAGTCGCATCTTCTTTCAAGAAGCCGTTATTGTCGCTGATGACAGCCTCGATTCCTTCTGCGAAATTACTTCGTGTTATTTCGTGGATATTTGCAGCAGTAATGTCAGAAGTCAAATGATGATTGGGAATCGGAGAAGTTTTTTCCTCAAGCGATTTGAGAGTTTGATTATTTATATGAGAAACGTTCGAATCCTCTTCTGCAGAGTTAAGAGGAACGCTTGGTTGAGTGAACAGTTCGTTAGGGAATCGAACGCTCTGAGAGTCTGTTTGGTGAGATTCAATAAGGCTAGGAAGAAGAGACACGCTTTTTTCAATCGCGATCAGCTTCTGATGATGATGAGAATCGACGATCTCTTCTTTCTCAGCATTTTCTGGAGAAAGTGAATCTCTTAAGATCATCACCTGACAAGTAATGGTCGTCTCTACCAGTTCATGAGGCGTTAAATGCACGCTTTTTCGGTTAGGCAAGCTCGAGAGAATATCTGTGATTTCTGAGGATTTCTCGATTAGAGCTTCAGGTTCATCTTGAAGCAGCTCAGAAGCTATATTTTCTCTTTGCACATGGCTCTCACTCACTGTGTTTAGTGCGCTTTCAGTATGGAATTCCAGAGCTGTTGAGCAGTTTTCTGGGAGTTTCCGAATAGCATGTTCCTTATGGAACTCATGGTCAAGAGTTTCTTGTGTGAGGGGCTCTAAAACATTCGACATCTTCACATCTGGAGCATTTATCTCAGTTTTGTCTGGGAGTGAATGACTCTCAAGGCTTTCGGAAAGTTTCTGGTCAAGCGACTTTAAGATTTGATAGAGTTTCTCATTCTCACTGCCGACGACAGCCAAATCGTTTCCTTCTTCTGGATCGCTTTGCAGGCTTGGTTGAGAAAATAGCTCACTTGGGAATTTAATGACTTCAGCCAGTTTTTCATTAATCTCTACTAGCTGCGGTAGTGCAGATATCTTTTGAGCTAAGGCTATAAGCTGCTGATAATTCTGCTGTACGGAGTTGACGGTTTCATCTTCCACAGGTGCATCTGGAGACAAAGACTGTCCCGTTATCGGTATATTGCATGAAGAAACTGTGCTTTCGGGATTCTGAGGCTCTAAATGGGCATCTAAGCGGCTCAGCATTTGGGCCAGCAGGGCTCTAGATTTTTCTGCAATCTCTGCGTTAGAAACTATTTGCTCATCTTGGATCAGCTCTAATTCTTGAGCCATATTCTCTCTTAAAACTTTATGCTCACCTAAACTATCTGGAGCACCATTTGAATGGCCTTCGAGTGCCAAAGAGTAATTTTCTTGAAGTTTTCGGATGATATCTTCCTTTACAAACTCCTTCTCAGGAGAATCTTCAGTAAGAATTTCTGCCACATTCAGTTGTTTCACATCATTACTATTTATTTCGCTCGTTTCTGACGCATCTTGGCAGCTTATTGGCAAAGAAACATGTTGCTCGAAGGCTCTAAGAGCCTCTGAATTTTGCTGAATTTCTTCTGATAATTCAGGAAGAAGCAACGCGGCTGAACTATCAAAGCAAATACTAGGCTTTTCAGTCGTGTTCGAGAGTTCTGAAGGGACATGAGACTCCAGCGATTGTGATGTGCTCGTCAAAAAGTCTGATTTCAACTGCGACTTGTGAGTGGACTCTTCTGGTTCAGGTACCATAGCATCTGTGAGACTTTTCGACGGTTGGACCAGCAACTCATCGCTTTGAATACCCAATTCAGTTGGTTGAGCCTCAACCTGCTTCGAAGTCCGCTCTTCCATCCCGTATAAAACTTCCTTTCGTTTATTCGCCTCATCGTCGACCTCAGGCTCCATAGTCAAGCAGCTCGACTCTGATTTTGGTTTATTATCGTCACTAACCCACGTTGACGCATTCGGCAAGGTATGCTCCGTTAAAAATCCAGATATCTTTGCTCCTATTTCCTGCAATTTCGTTATTTGCAGACACGAAGCTTCATCGATCTCAGGTTCTAAGGTCAAGCTGAACGATTCGCTTGGTTTTGTCGTCTTTGACGCATCTGAATCTCGTTCGTCCAGGGACGTTTTCGATTGAATACCCTGGTCTTTTATCTCTTCTTCGATTTGAGCGTTTGATCTGGTCCTGGAGGAACTAAAAACAGCTTTACTTCTCCTCCTTCTGTCCTCGATGATCTCGCCGGGCTCTTCTTCCTCCATATCAGCTTTCGGTGCTTCCGGTTTCTTTTGATAGAGCTGCGCCATTCCCATAATCGCCGAGCTTCTTCTTCTCTCATCCCCAGGCTCAGATATTTTCGCCTTATCCTCGTTGCCTGGGTTAAGCTTTAACTGATCTGCTCCCATGATCACTGTACTCCTTCTTCTGTCATCTTCACCAGAGTTTAACTGAAGCCCTCCCATTATCACCGTGCTTCTTTTCCTCTCTTCAAAGCGAGAGCCAGCCTCAATTTCTGGGTCTTTATCCTGTGTCTCGGCCTGTTTTTTGAGGAACGCTAACTGCGCAGGGCCTCTGATAGCCGTGCTCCTTCTCCTATCCTCAACCGGAGAGTCTGGCTCCTCCATTTCCTGTTTAGGCGACTCTTGCTGTTTTTTGAGGAAAGCAAACTGCGCGGCTCCTCTAATAGCCGTGCTCCTTCTCCTATCCTCAATGGGAGAGTCCGGCTCCTCCATTTCCTGTGTAGGCTCTTCTTGCTTCATTTGCTTAGTAGTAAGCCTTAGACGAGAAGCTCCAGCAACAACGGTGCTCATTCGTCTTCGGCCCTCGAGTTCCTTCGAAAGGTCCAAGACCAAATCATCTTTCATGATTTTCTCTTGGACGTCCACGTATTTTATTTTTGTATTATTTTTTATAGCCTTCACCATGTTTTTCTTAAAACTCGCAACTTTTCTAAGGACCGACGGGTCAGTCTCGTTCCTCATAATGACCAGACCAGCCCGAACGACGGTTTCCACGAAATGGTTGTATTCGTCTGGAGTAAGGTAGTTTTTATCAGTGGTGGCGTTGAATTTGAAGCACTCAATTATTTTATCCTCAAAACTTCCCTTCATTAATAAAACCGAGCTGGCTACAAAATCACTAATGGGAAAAAAATCAGTTAATTATGATCTCCAATTTTAAATTTTCTCAATACCTCTGCTCGATGATGCCGTCCCTATCGAGGTCGAACATTTCAAACACCTTCATAGGTCCAATCTCAATCGCGGTTTTCTCAGAAGGAGCAATTTTCAACATCAACGCCTTGAATTCGTCCCGAGTCACATGGGTTTTCTTGCCTCCTCGAGTCTTAAGCAACGCGCGGTATCCCTGATGCAGCGCCTCTACCTCCGCCTTCATAAACCTCTTTCCACCCGTGATCGTTTGTCGTGGCTTCATGCTTCTTTTCTCCCACTCCTTCTCAAAATACAGCTCAAAATCCGCTCGCAGTTTCAGAATCTGCTCCTCTTTTACGTCCACCAACTTCGTTTTCGTCTGGATAAACTCATACGTGATGTCCTTACAAAATATGTCCTGGTATCGTCGACCAGCCAGCATGTTCTGATCGAGGACCAACTCCTTATGCTTCAGTATAATCGCCAAAAGCGCTCTTTCAAACACGAAAAAACTCCCCGCCTGAAGCATCTGGTCCCATAATACATAAAGAGTGCTGATATTTAACGTATCTACAAGCAACGGAAGCAAGAGCAAGGGGAGTGCGATATCGACAAAAGCGTCGACAGCGTAGCCTTCTTCGGGCTTTTTGAGAGCAAATTTCTCTTTCAAAATGCTTTTAATCACGAAATTTTCTGCATGGTAGCCGTAAAGCATGATATCCTTCTCGACCTTCGAGTACAAATGCGGAGGGAGGACGTTTTCCACCAAATGCGTCAGAAGCCAAAATGCGCTTTCCTCATTCAGGAAACAGAGAAGAAAAGCTGCAACCTGGGTTAACCCGGATGTATAGCCCATTGAAGGGTTCCTCATACAGTGCGCTCGTAGTACGTTTTTTACATGTTCTCGGCATTTATAGGGCGGAATGCCTTCTTGGAGGTAAAAAAAGAATTCGTATAGCGAGTAATTGAAGTTCACGCCATCAGCCGAGCCCTTATCCAAATCGCTTTCTAGCTCAGAGAAATTGTCATCAGATTTGCCCACCTGCTCAGCTTCCTTGAGGAGCGATTCATAGGAGGTATCTTCTTTCATTTTTCTAATAAAACAGGTGGGATTAGCTGCGCGGATGAAGAGAAAGGGGTTTACTTGAGATTTGGGATGAGGTCGATCCATTGCTTGCCGATGTCTGAGAGATAATTCCAAGCCAACGTGTGCTATAAAAAAATTGGTAATGAGGGCGATTTTTGGGATGGATGTACTGTTGTGCGCAGCTTAGAATGAAATTGGATGTCAGCCTCACAGGCATCGCAGGTTCTGTGCTGTTTGGAATCCTCGTAGCCGATAATCTGGAGTATTTATTTGAATTTTGGTGAAAATTAGTGGAAAGTTACAATTCGTTTGCCTTTTCCGCATTTTGAGCAAACGGCTCTTTTGCATCGTTTGCATTTATGACTCCGTGTCATGAGACCGAAACCCGCTCCACATATTTCACAATTAGCGGCTTTCGATGCGCTTTCCATTGAACACTACTAAAATAAGTTCTTCTACAATTTTATTATTGCTACGTTTTTCTAACTTGACTGACTCTCAAGTCTAAATTTAATTAACACACTCAAGAAGTGCATGTGCTGAGATTGAACTCGATTTAGGTATGATTGAGTGATGAGAGAAACTTGGTGGATGGGGAGGGATGGCTGCTTGTAAGCTGATTAAGTGTGACAATAACGTCGATTCTGTAGTTCTATTCGAAGATTTACTTCCAGATGAATGAGGTAAGCCTCGAAAAGCATTCGAACGCCGCTCAAAATTTGAGAGTTACAGCATGCTTTGGATTAGCCGTATTCAAAGTGTTTACTTCTATGATTTTTTACCGTTATTAGATGATTGTCGAAATTTCATCATATTTTTAAGGTTATTGAC
>ENA-UOTX01001860-UOTX01001860.1-compost-metagenome-genome-assembly--contig:-NODE-1860-length-12882-cov-13.654510_pt1 | contig 12882 bp, 10 predicted proteins | sample MGYA00238143_ERZ746982 | MGnify/ENA primary metagenome ERZ746982 (study PRJEB28758, sample SAMN06268862) | compost metagenome | isolation source: single cell | place: USA: California, Emeryville, Joint... | reverse complement strand
TAGTCAATAATTTGAGCAGATAATACGTAAGCATTGTTTTCTTGTTGATTGGTAACGCTTGGTTTTGGACTTGATTTCGAATACGCTAGCTGCTTCGTGCCCTTCAACAATCTATTGAGTCAATTTCAAGAAATATAAACTGGAAGTCATTATAAAAACTTTCTCTAGCATGGCCCTCTAGAGACATGCTAAAATTCCTAGCTATTCTCATAACGCACTAACCACTAACACTCAGATCGTTCAAAATTTTCACAGTCTGAATTTTGTGGGATCATTAAAAATGATCATGAATGTCTTGTATTTTCTTTCTCGATATTAGGCTATAATACTACAAATAATGAACCTACGCTTTGAATTAATGTCTATCATGCCTTTTATCCAAACTTGGTAATTATATAAGACTCACCAATAACTAAGTTTCACGTTCAAATTATTTCAAAATTCAAGGACGAACATCACTTCGCTTTGAAGAATGCGTAGCTTCGTCCATAATCTACACAATATGCACATGTACACAAACCAAAAGAAATCACCTTCAGATTTTGAATTATTTAAGGCGGATAACTTTTCTCATCTTTTCCCAGAGAATTCTATTCTATACCTCTATAAGAATCAATTAAATCGAGTTAGCTGCTATACCTACAATTCAAGGAAAAGTCTCTCTCAAATCTCCTTACTGCGGGATCATTTATGCAAGACCAGTCTGGAGAAAACCTACCCAACTGAGAATTTAGCGCATCTATGATATAATCCGGTTAGTTGAGATATTCTCAGTCCAACCTCCATGAGCTCTATTGCCGAGTTTGCTCCTTCGCTACAAATAGCAACTGGGCAGGTTTGCCTATCAAAGAACAAAAATTAATCTAACAAAAATTTCTTTTCTTGTTTTTACTTGCTTACTTGCCAGCGTAGTATTTGATCTTAAACTTTTAAATATTAGAAATTACCTTTTTTGAACAATCAAAGATTCTTCTTCGAATTATGTCTTATTTTTCTTGCTCTCCTTCTATTGAGCATTGAGCGATCATTTGGGTCAGACACCATCACTCGAATCATTTTGGCAGCAGGCAGCGTTTAACACCGTGTAATTTCCCCTCCGTCTGACTCGTAACGAATTAACGCTCAGAAACATAGAAGAATGCCGTCTAATGGTCACAGGCTTGAAACGGAAAGTATCTCTGTGCATTTCGATAAGCTTTGCAATTGCGCAACAGGTTTCGAGCTTATCTTCATTTATTTGAATTCTGACCCTATTAAATTTCTAATAAAATTTAAATTGGTTAAGAAAAAAGAATAATTTAACAATCAGAAATTAAGTACCTTTAACAGAACACAGCTTATTTTTACAACACAAACAGATTATCTTCAATAAATTCCTGAAGATTTCCTCCATATTCGCCCTTCCCGCATAAGCCGTCCCGATTTAACTCGCTTGGTTGCAGAGCCTTGATAGCTCATTTTCGAAGAAACTTGTTTTCTATATTATGCAGGTTCGGTGATTTACTGACTTCAGGAGCATAATTAACTTCGGATAATTTCTGAGTTAATACGTTTAATTATAGCTCACCAAAATTAAAATAGCTCGCCAAATTAATTCAAAATTTACCGAGTTAGATAAATTTCCTGCGGGTTTTCAATTATTGGATTCCTTTTTAGTTTTTTCAGAATTATATGTTCAAAGTCGATTAAAAAAATTAATGATCGACAGAAGGTTTCCTTGAACTGACCTCTTTAATAGCCCGCAATTGCTTTGAATTATAATTATTTAATAAAAGAAACATAGTTGATTTATTTTCAGAAATACACAACGATGAACTACCTTCCACAAAATCTTCTCATGGACTACCAGAGAATGAAAGCCGAAAGTCTCTTAGGGCTTAAACCAGCTACTCCAATGCCATATCAGTTGCCTCAACTTATGCCAAAAGAGTATGGAATGGACGCTTACCAAGGCATGGGCTCCCTCATGTCAATGATGAACGAAATGAATGCGAGAATGAACTTGCAGCAGATGGCCGCGGCCCAGAGACCTGACCAGATACTCATCTCTCAGCTAGCAGCACAAAATGATCTTCTCCAGATGCAGGTGAAGACCTTGACAGCTGAGAAGGACAGACTGGCCAAGGAACTTGAATCGGCTGAGGGAAAGTTAAAGACACTTCAAAGTCAGGCGCCTGCAGTTGATGCAAGTGCGTCGGAGCTCATAGGGAAGAAGAAAAGGCATCGAAGGCCCGCGAAAGAGATTGCACGTGAATTCAAATGCCCGAAGGAGACTTGCGCGAAATGCTATGGGTCTGAAGGGTCGTTGAACCAGCATATTAGGCTCAAACACCCGGAGATAGAAATTCCAAAATCAAACACTTCTCAAGTAAAGCAAATCAGTGCTGATCCTAGCGCTGAGAACCATGTAGAAGAGACGTCGAGCAAAGCATGCTCGGAGAACTGCAAGTCTGAATAAGATTAGTTTTTATGAAGACAAGCCTTCAAATTAATTTTAGAGTGGATATAATAGCATTGATTTTTTGTTTATCAAGTGTTTTTATTGTTTTTTGTTTTTTTTTTTGTGGAAGACGCTAATAGCCAATTAAAACCTTTGTTAAAGGAATCACCAACCAAGAAATCGACTTTGGATTGAATTCAATTTTTTTTTTCATACTTGAAGCGTATTTGTTTTTTTTAGTAACTTATACTCGTATTTCTGAAAAACACGAAGTATATGTTAATATATTATTATATCTATATAATGCTTGATAGAATAAAAGATTCCGAGTTTCAAATATCTAATCACAAATTTATATTGCTCTAAAGTCAAACTGCCAGGTTTTATAAGCAAGAGTAATGATTATCATGCAGCCTCTGAAACAGAACAAAGGTGCTCTTTTAGTCTACCATTATATCCTTATTAGGGAGTTACCTGTTGTCAAAACAGTGTGTGATCTTTATATAATCAGATTCGAAAAACTCAGCTACTCTGGCCTTACTCATGAATAACACATTTTTCAGTCACTTGATTCGAGAATGTTGATAGATTTTCTCTAATCTCTGAACATAAGTAAAAATTTGCTAGTTCTTACTATACAGAACAATTCATGATTAAGGTAATAATTTGTACACGAAAAATTATCTAATATGCATGCATTGAGTATCGTACCTTTCGTCATAAATCCTTCAATTGTCTCTTTAAGAGACTCGCTTGACAAATCACGATTTCAAAGCCTATCGTTGTCTGTTTGAATTATATGTCCGCACCACAGAACATAGCAAGTAGATCTGAGTTTTCGTTTCCCTGTGAAATATTTCAAAATTAACTCGAGAATTCGTTGAAAAATATTACGTCTAAGATGACTTGCTTCATCAACTGCATTGGAATTTCATCGTCAATGTCAATACCAACCGTTTCAAAAATCAGCTTTGTGAAATACTCACAAAGCTCAGTAAGGAACCCTCCTTCTTTCTTGCTTATGAACTTCCCCAAGCAAATCTCGCAGAGATTGAATATTTCCTCCTTCGACAACATCTGATTTCCATCCTCATCCGCAATCTGTTAAGTAATGATATTATGCTCGTTATTGGTGAAGAATCGAAATTTTTTCACCTTGATGAAGAGATCGATCTTGTCTTTCAGCGTTTTTGCTCTAATTGAAACCATTGCCTCCAAAAATTCATCCCAATTCAAAAAACCTACACAAATAAATCAATTTCTCCCTCCACTGTGCTCAATTACCAGAGAAATTGATATCGATGGTATAGAATATCTTCTCCGCAAGCTCTTCACTTTGCACGAACATCTGGTATATACCGTTTCGGAAGCTATAGAAGTCAATGCCGTCCTCAAGGTCTAACATAGTTGATTAGTCTCTTTTCTTTAAGAAAAAACACTTACTATAATCTTTATATCTCTGAGACGTGATTTCACATAGAGCTTTGTAAAGCACCCAAATAAAATGCAATTCTCTTCTGCTAAGCCCCAAGTCTTTCATATACTTCGGGATATTCTTCTCAAAGAGCTCTTTATTGAGTTTGTTCAGGTTATGAATGTCAGACCGTTTCGTGTTGACTCTCCTTTATAAGGAAGAATGGTCATAAAAAACTTACAAAAATCCCCCATACTTTTTGTTTATCTCAATAAAGTTTTTGTGTTTCTTTCCCGCAATTAGCTGCAGCTTATCCTCTTGCTCTCCAGGCTTACCTAGCACGTCGAAGTCGACTTCATGAGAGTGGGTGCTTGAGTTCACAACGGCATTCTGCTTCTCTTTTTTCGTTTCGAAATAGTCCTTCTTTTTTGCAGGGTTTTTGAAATTGGGGATCATAACATCAAGCTCTTTGGCTATTTCTTTCAAAGCTGAAGAAGATGCAAATTCAGACAAAGATAATCTCCAAAATCATTTACTCTCCTTGTCTGTCGCCTCAGGATTCTCCCCAACATCCGAATCTTCCGAATCTTCATCGAAGTCATCCAATTTAGATTTTTTCTCCTCTCCTTTGTTTGCGTTATCTGCCTTTACAACCCCTAAATTGTCGTTTTGACTGTCTTCGATTTCTTCCTTATGGAACTGGGCTTTTTTCGAGCTCTGCTCGTAAACAGTTAAAATCTTATCCATTTTAGCTAGCCTTTTAGTTGTGGTCATGACGCCGGTGGACTCTAAATAGCTTGTAATCTTCTTTTGTTTCGGGTCCAACTCGGTTTCGTTTTCTTGGTTTCTCGAATCTTGATCTTGCCCTTTATTTTTCACTTCTTGCTTTGAATCTTGACCTTCGCGCTCGTTTTCGTGGGTCTCGGAGGGAAGACCTGATTGCTGCTGCTGGATTTCCTGAGATTGATTTTGAATAGAGGTTTCAAGGACGCGATTGCTCTTCAAAAAGCTATTATCCTGAATACCACTTTCTTTCGTTTCATATCGAGCCATTAAGTCATCAGCGAGACGTAAAATATCTTTGCCATTTGCATTTCTAATAGAAATTTATTACACTCTTTGAGAGGGGAAAAAACGAGTACTCGATAGCTTTGTCGACCTTCTCGATCTCATCTGCAGGCGGCTGACCTTCGGTAAACAGCGTCAAGATATTATCAACTTGTTTTTTCTTCGCCCCTGCAGTAACAGTATCAGTTCCCGCCGGCATCAATACGCTCTCTTCTTCCTCTTCTTTTGGAAATTTGCTCTTGATGTAATCATTAAATTCCCGAACAAGCTCAAATTGTAAAAATCTCTCAGGGTTCTTGAAATCAAGCTCTTTGCCTACGGAACGCGGTAATTCAAGACCGATTGAATGAAGGTTACTGAGGAAAAGCACTCCTTCGTTTTTCGGAACCTGTGAGAGTTCGAATATACTCTGTCCGTTCCAGAGAGTTAGATGCTTGTAGTCGGTATCAAGCTTCATCTTCCTCTGCATCTCGCCGATCTGTAGCTTAAACGCAACGGATTGGTTCCTCGTGGAGAGCGCTTCTTTTCGCTAAAGAAGTAGTTGTGTTAAATTCTAACTCAATAACCGCAAATAAACTCACTGTTTCACGAGACATAAAGCAATAGATGCAATGACTGCTGACCACATCCGCCACGATCAGCAGCCTGTGAGAGTTGTCTTTTATAATTTGCTCAACTGGAACACTGCTTCGTTTTTTAATATACGCGACCCTTTGCTCACTATCAAAATTGTGCTTATATTTCGTCGACGCGTCTTTTCGAATTCGAAATAACGTTGGATCGCAAAACGATTTTAGAGGCGCAAAGGTCGTCTTTCTCCTATTGAAAATATAGTATCAGGCTATTGAAGTTATCAAGTTACGAGCTTCTCGGAGCAAAGGCGATTTCGTGCAATACGTTTTTTGGCTCATGACTGTCTAGCTTAAGTGTTTTGATGTAGGTCTGCGTAAAGCGATTTGTTGAAATCTCTTCATTAGGAACCGTTTCGGTCGTCCTAAATGTTGGCTCGTAAGTTGTAGTTCCCAGTCCTCCTCGAGAATTAAAAAAGCTCATTGTTTGTGGCCTTTTCGCTGAAGGAATAATTGAGAGATTAGAATAGATAATGCACTGTACTTTCCATATGCGGCAAGCTTCCTATCCCGAAGCCTAAGCTTCGATCATTGCTTTCCTGCCTTGATGTACTCCCATCGAATATAAATTTCTCAATTTTCACCTTTTCTTTTAACAACCGCATGTCAGAATGACCCACAGAGTTACGCGCTGAGTGCTGAGATGTCGCTCTTTGAGAATGGGGTTCGAAACCATTAGAATCGCGAAGTCGTTTCGTTACAAAAAAATCAATGGGAGCTCTTGATTCCTGAGAAGCTCGTTTTGAAGTGGTGAAGACAGTGAAGGTTTTGGCTAGGTCATGTGTTGGTGGTAATCGCTGGGCGGAGGCGGATTTGTTGGTGCGAGGGAGCACGGGATTCAGATTTTCGAGAGGGGCACGGTTTGTGGTGGTAAAAGCCAAAGGAGTTGATACCAATAGACGCCTCGTCTGACTGCTGGATAAGGTAGCTCGATCGCCGACTCCTGCTGTTTGGATTCTGCTTGAGGTCTGTGTACTGTTGCCTTTCCTCATGGATAGGTGGATTGATACGTTACTTGGAGAGATAATAAAGTAAAACCGACTCGGGCAATTGGCAATATATTTTTACTTTAAGATAATTTTACAATGATGGATATGATAGCATATTGAATTGTAAATTTAAGAGCCATCACTACAAATTGAATTCGATTGTTTTAAGCAATAGTATGAAGGGGTTTGATCAATTGATATCTTCAAGGCCTTTGCATTTAGATGTTTCGAAGAGACTATGGCAAGAAAAACAGCTCGCTTTGGATTTTTGAAAGCGGGATTGCTGAATCTTATGATTGGGAACATGCATTTGTTTGAAGTAGCCATGCTTGAATCTTGTTTGGTAGAAATTAAAATAATTTTCGTAATATTCAGCATGAAGTGAAAGGTCTTGAATTCGCTAAGAGTGGCGATGATCAATTTTAATTAGAAATGCGGATAGGATTAGGACATTTCCTCAAATATTATCATATATCATTCGAATATATTTGTTAAATGATAATCATCATAAAATAAAGTTAGAATTCAATGATTTTCGTGCCTTAACAGTTATTTTCTGGCTTTAGCAGTGTCTGTTAGACTCCCATGAGGCTTTTTATAGAAGGTTCAAAACGTTCCAAGCTCCTCGAGATTTTAAGACCATCAGTAGAACTTTCTTCGTTTTCTTCTTATTCTTATTTGTTTTAAGAAAAAAAACAAGGATTCGAACTTTCGTCAAGAAATTATTTACTTCTCTAAGAATTGAAAAAATCTTTTCAGAGGAGAACAAATAAATTCGTTCCAATTTGAGGGAGATTTCCTGTTAACCGAGTTGCTGCACCCCTTCTCAATTTTTTTTTTTACTGTTAGCATTTTTCATGAGAGCTCGATCATTAGAATGTGTTATGTATTGCAACTACTTTAAGCCTTCTCTCACGAACTCTGAAAGTCTCAAGCGACAGCCTGCAAGAGATCTGCTCTAGGTGTTTGGCTGAAAGGTAAACTGGAAAAGATTTGCCTTTCTGAAGCCGTTAATTCTGCCTCTACCGTAAAACTTGGTGTTCAGTAATACTTAATTAAAAAGAATTCTTTCTATTAATTTTGGATTTTTGAAGTGATTCTAACTAAATCACTATTGTTGAGTGTGATTCACAAAATAGTGAGTTCCTCAGTAAATCGCTACTGAATCAATTTAAACCTAAAATTCGAAAGCGACGACTTGCTTAATAAAGAACAGAGCATGTCCAGTAAAAGCCAAAACAAGCTCATCATGTTACAGCTTAAGCCGATCCTTAGCTAACAATAATAATTATTTCAAAATTGATGAAAACAAAAATTTTCCTCTTATTATTTTTTGTCGGATTGTCAGCTGTTAGCTCTTATAGACACAGCTGTCCTGACTCATGCAGTGAATGCTCGAAACAATTACCAGGTCACTGTATTGAATGTAAACCTGGATACTTCCTCGAAAAAAGTGAATGCAAGCCTTGCCATAACTCTTGCAACTTTTGCAATGGGCCCTTCAAAGATGACTGTCTTCCTGAAAACCTCCATAACATCCTCAGCACCCATCGGTTACTGGCATCAGGAGACGTAGAACCATTACCTAACTCTGTGGCTCTCGAAGACGGATTTACTTTAAGCTTCAATTATACTCCTGATAATTCATCGATAATCATCCTCTTGAATTACACGAAATCTCAAGGTTGGTTTGCCATCGGATTTGAAAAAGCCGCGTCCAGTGGGATGACAGACGGTGATTTTGTTATATGCCTTCCGGGCAACGGTGATATCAGCTGTGGTGACTACCACAGCGATGAACATGGTAAACCCGATAAGGACTCTACGATTGGTGGCACAGATGATGTAAAGCAACTCGGGTATAGTATAACTAATGGTGCGATGCTTGCGAAGTTTGAGCGAAAGCTAAATACAGGCGACTCGAAAGACAACGCGCTTGTGATAGGCAAGAATAACTTGATGTGGGCATATCATGACACTTCACCTACACTGACCCGCCACACCTACAGGCAGTTGGGAGTTGTGGATCTCACCCCTACTGCCATAAGTTCAAACGAGACATCGAACGAAACAACTCCAATCGTACCAACCGACTTCGGAGGCCAAGAAGACCTTGTTGAAAAGACTCATGGATTCCTTATTTTCTGCGGATGGGGTCTTCTTATCGATCTCGGTCTAATTGTCATAGCAATCGGGCGCAAGTACCCAATCTATGTGTGGTTCCACGCAATGACCGCTATTTATACGTTTGTTGCAACAGTAGTAACGGTGGCGTTTATGATAAAGTTTAGAAAAACAGGAGGCGGTGATTTGAGCCATGGGCACTTCGGAGTAGGAATAGCAATTCTTTCTTTAATGACCTATCAAGCCATAGCAGGGATTTCGATGATGATCATCACACATCGAAGGAAAATTTCCAATCCGTTCTATAAACTCCGTCTCTCCCATCGACTGAACGGACTGTTGTTGTATATCCTTGCGAAAATAAACATCTTCATCGGCTCGTATATGCACGGGAATCGATGGCTCGCGTGGATAATCCCGGTTGAAGTGGTTCTTATTGTTATCAATGTTCTCCTCAGATTATGGATATTTTATAGAAACACCAAGTACCAGCCACTCTACTCCAAAAGCAGTAAGGCTTTGTCGCTAACTCCTTCGCAAAAACACCTTATTGCCGCTATTAATTCGGGAAAAAGCCGCGAAGAACTCATCCACGCCTATCCCAAAACAAGATTTGCGTACCTTTTCAACAGAATCTATGATCTCACCTACTTCGAGCATCCAGGCGGAAACTTCATCATCTCTGCAATAAGAGGACGCGAAGTTGGACGATTCTTGTTTGGAGCATACCAATTAGAAGCCCTTAATCCCAACCACAAACGCCGCCACAAGACCACAGATATCGCCATATTAAACAGATACTACATCGGTGAGATCGACCAGGGGCCATATACCACGCTTATCTCCAAGGCTGACGGTATGCCCGCGATAACTGAAGCGTTCGTTGATTGGAGCTTCGTGAAGAAGACGGTTCTATCGAAATCCATCGCAACCTTCGAGTTCCACAATCCGACTTTCCTCGTGAGAAACGATATGAAAGGAGTCTTATGGTTCGGAAGGCATTACTATATCTCAAAAGACCTCGTAAATGGACCTACGAGACCCTACACGACCTGCCTGAGCCTTGGAGAAGCGTGGACAAACTTCAGAAGAAAGGCGATTGAATGCTTTGATACTATGATGAAACATAACGCAGTGGCTAGTGTGGTCAAAGGAGAATATATCGCTCAGATGGAAGATATTGTTCTAATGGAGCCTCTGCAGCCGACCTCTGAGAACATCACTTTTGTGGTCAAACGATACCATAATCCCAATTCGCCTGCTCTCTCGGAGTTTATGCATACGAAAATGAATGGGCTAAAGTCGGTTTTAATAAGAGGACCAGTTGGCACAGGGCTTGAGTTGCATAGCCATTCAAGAGGAATTCATTATGTATTTGCCGTAGGAACTGGAATGCTGCCTTTCATGGATCTCTTTAACTTTATCCTCTTCAAGAGCATGTACCTTGCCCTCAAAAAGAAATTTGGAGCAAAGGTTGCTCAGCAGATTGATTATGGTAGAGCGAATGACTATGAGACTGCTCTGTCTGGCGGTTTCAAGCTTGTGCTATATGGTGCGTTCGCCCCTGGTGAAGAGAGTTTCGGGTATGAGATCATCAAGAAAGCGGCTGAGATTAATGCTCTGTACGAGCTGGATCTGTTCGAAGCTCATATAAGAGGAGTAGAAGATGATATGCATGTGAAGAAGATTGCGAAACATATAGGTGAGCAGTTTATACGTGAGCATGTGAACCCTGCAGCCACGAAGATCTATATCTGTGGAAATCCACCTTTCAATAAGCAGGTACCACAGTATTTGAAGAAGCTGGGGGTTGATCCTTTGAAGTTCGTGCTGGTTTAAGAAGACTGTTTATGTTATCTAGGCTAATTAAATTATTATAAGACTTTATATCAAGATTTTATGTGTTGGCAAGGGTGCCAGTCCCAGTCTGTTTATGTAATTAATGATGCATGAAGCCCTAATACTTTGCAGAATAATAGGTAAAAGCCCACAGTTGTGTTATTCCGAATTACTTTTTATTCGTCACTGTTCAGTTGACTCAGAGAAAGATCCAATCAATCATGCTCCGCTTTCAACTAGTGATTGTAGTAAGTTTATGAACAAAAATTCAACTAATTACAATTTCTCTCTTATTTTACATGCTTCTATGTTATTTCCTGCGAAAATGTCGCTTGTCGCTGAGAAATCATATCTTTCGTTACAGCTGAAATTTTTTCGGTATTTTACAGCTTGCACACATCCCCTTTGTATTAAGTCTTGATATGGAATTACCGATATAATTTTTAGTGTAAACTTTTTTCCAGGAGAGGAATTCTCTCTTTTCTTGAAAAAATAAAAAATTGTTCATAAAAAAAGTACTTCGAATTTATACACAATCAGTTTATTGCTGGGATTTTCCCGGTTTCTTCAAGTTCGTTCTGTTTTATCACAAAACGAAAAAGTTTCATTCTGAAGCGACCTATGAGTCGAGAAATTGGGTTTATTGGTCGTTGCAGCGCCCAAGGATGAGATTTAGGTGAAGTTGAATGTATTTGCTTGCTAGGATCATTTTACGAGAGCGTTATAAGATTAGTCGGCAAGTATTTGTTTCTCTGATCCAACGATTTCTGATCTGTTTACAACTAGCTTCAGAAATAGAATCACCCGAATTAATCGTATTTTTTAGATTCAATTCACACCAAATTAGACCAAAGTTCATTACATCAAGTATTAAACTTAATTTCAAGGCGAACCAGTAAGGGAAGTTGCTTTCTTCAGTCAACGGTTTCTTGATTTGGATTGAAAATCTGACGATTTTACCTCGGCAAGATTTCTTGCCTGGAAGCAAAGTTATCCTCACCTATATGAGCGTTGACAACATTGATGTTATAAACCGAAGTGGTTCTTTACTAATCATATAAACGACAACTTAACAAAAAAAATAGTCATGCCAATGACAACAAAAATCATTTTATTCCTCGTTTTTCTCAGTTTAACAGCCGCTGGCTCTCTTCGAAGCGGCTGTCCAGCCTCATGCAGCGAATGCTCAAGACAATTTAGAAAACATTGCATTGAATGCAAACCTGGACACTACCTTGAAAAAGGTGAATGCAAGCCTTGCCATGACTCTTGCAACTTTTGCAATGGGCCATTCAAAGATGACTGTCTTCCTGAAAATCTTCATAACATCCTCAACACCCATCGGTTACTGGCCTCTGGAGATGTGGAACCATTACCGAATTCTGTGATTCTCGTAGACGGATTCACTCTCAGCTTCGATTATACTGCTGATAATTCGGAGATAACCATCCTTTTGAATTTCACTCTGTCTCAAGGATGGTTTGGCATTGGATTTGGAGCTTCTATGGAGGAAGGTGATTATATTGTGTGTATTCCAGGTAACGGTGATATCACCTGCAATGACTACTACAGTGAAACTGAAAGCACTCCAGAACAAGACTCTGTGCTGGGAGGTACTGATAATGTCGTACAACTTGGATATAGCATATCAGGTCGTACGACTCTTGTGAAGGTCCAGAGAAAGTTGAACACAGGCGACAACTACGACAATGTGATTACTCGAGGTCTGAATAATATGTTGTGGGCGTATCATGATACATCTAAAGAGTTTATTTTCCATAGCTACTATGACAGCGGGATGGTAGATCTCACTCCGATTAACTCAGGATCTTCAGGATTAAACTCATCAAATTCAACAAATGGAACATCGAATCCAGTACCGGCTCCAAGAATTGTCGAAAAGGTTGAAAACCCTCTTGAAAAGACTCATGGTATCATCATTTTTTGCGGATGGGGTCTTCTTATTGATCTCGGTTTGATTATCATTGCGTTGGGGAGAAAGTATTCAATTTCCGTGTGGATTCATGTGATCACTGCTTTCTATACCGTTATTACTACGGTTGTGACATCGGCGATAATGATCCAATATAGAAAGTATGGAGGTCCGGATAAATTGAGTAATTCTCACTTTGCAATTGCTGTAGCTATGCTAGCTTTAATGCTTTTCCAAATGCTGAGTGGGTCTTCCATGATAGTTCTTTCGAATCGAAGAAAAATCTCAAATCCGTTCTTCAAATGGCGTCTCTCACATCGCTTGAATGGCATGTTGCTATATATATTAGCAAAGGCAAACATCTTTATTGGAGTTTATCTCCATGGAAATAACTGGCTTCCTTGGATGATCCCAACTCAAGCCACTCTAATCACCCTCAATATTCT
>ENA-UOTX01001859-UOTX01001859.1-compost-metagenome-genome-assembly--contig:-NODE-1859-length-12884-cov-29.387757_pt1 | contig 12884 bp, 6 predicted proteins | sample MGYA00238143_ERZ746982 | MGnify/ENA primary metagenome ERZ746982 (study PRJEB28758, sample SAMN06268862) | compost metagenome | isolation source: single cell | place: USA: California, Emeryville, Joint... | reverse complement strand
TTTTCTGGTAATACTGCAACTTCTTTTTCTTTTTCAGGTAATCTTTTCAATTTTCTTTGCTCTCTCTGTTTTGGGGTTGTTACGGCCTTCGGACTTTGAGCTCTAGTATTTCTTGCGTTCAACTCCTCTTCTTGCCTGGCAGCCAGCATCAATTCCCTGATAGCAATTAAGTAAGTCATATTACATCAATCATCTGTTACCTTTTAGCATGATACTGTGAGAACCATGGGATTTCGTCCTCTCTAAGCTTTTTCCTTGATTTCGGGTCATTAGATTTGCTGTTTACTCTACTAGTATCTTGATCTCTGGTTTGATCTCGCTCCCTCGGAGACTGATATTTCGAGAAAGATGGCTTTTCAGACTCACCATCTACTTTGAACTTCGATCTATGCTGTCTCTTGGTTTCATTTCTTTTCGTGCCGATATCACTGCTTTCAACGCTTGAATTCATGGTGGCTTGGCTCTTCGCATATAATTTATGCTCACCTTCCATCTTCCAGCTTCCGAATGGCGAGAAAACTGATTCTTCTCTCGCGATTTCCGAACCCAACTTTGGAGATTCTATCTCAACTGAACAAACGCCAAAAGAAGGTTGAAGGTCCGGAAAAGTGGCAAATGTTTCAGACACTTGAATCGCCAACTCCGTCTGCGTCTCACAGCACTTTACTTTTGAATCGTCTTGGCTTTTCTTTGAGATTTCCTCAATTGACGCTTGAGTTTGGGATGTTTTCTTCTTGATCTTCTTGACTTTCTTGACCTTCTTTTTCTCTTTCACAACCTGTGAGAGGCTTAAATAGTTCTCGATATTATCGATCTGTTGCATAATTTCCTCTTGCTTCTCCTTCACTCTTTGAATCAAGCCTTTCTCAGAGTTTCTACTGGCCTCTTCTCGACTTCTTCTATCAGTATAGCTCTCACCCAGGATACCGCTGGTTTGGGTTATCGTAGCATAAGCGTCTTTAGTGTCATCCCTGGAAGTGAAAGTTGTATTATTGTTTCTGCTTTTCTGTGACGTCTTTGATTCGTCGATCCTGACTGATTGGACTCTTCGGTTCCGTAAATCCATGTTAAGCGACTTCTTTTCATCAGAATTGTTAAATTTATTCAGCAAGTTGCTGAGGTTAGTTTTGCTTGGTGATGCGACTTGTTGCTTTCGAGTGGGAGAAATAGCAGCTGTCTGCAGAGTCTGCTTGGCCTGGCTTTTATTATTATTTAGTTTAGCTCGATTCTCGCCGCTGACTCTGTTTGAAGCAACTTTCTTTTTGATCTCCACTGCATTAACAGCGAGAGCTTGAGGTTGTTGCGCAATTTTCTTCTTTTTTGAAATTTTCTTAATGTCTTGCATGATTTGTTTGCGTCTGTTGAATTCTCGTTATTGCAAATTAACTCAGATGATTTACCTCGAATCATAATATTGAGAAGCCTCTTCTTCGTCTTCTTCAGTGTTTCCAATTGGGTGTGTCTGCCATGAGCAAAACTCTGACAAACCAGAAGTGTCAATTTTCTCTTGTGTATTTTCAGTTTGTTGGGAATTTCTAAAGAATACAAGGTAAGATTTTAATTGCGTATAAAAGAGCGTGTTTACCTTTGAATTTCGGTTTCTTTATTTGCCTTTTTCTTGATCACTCGCTTTTTCCCTTCAACCTTGCCTTTGGTCACATTAGCTGGCTGAACCTCCTCTCTAGTGACGCTTTTGGTGCTTTGGATTTCTTGGTTCTCTGAGGTGCCAATTTCGAATTCGGTTTCAATTGGTGTAAATTGCTTGGTTGATTGAGTTCCGTGAATGCTTATTCCACTTGATTTTTTCTCAAGCTTGCCTTGAGGTTTATCAGCAAGCATTCTATCATTGCGAAGCGGTCTCTGGTGCTTGGCAATATTTACAGGAGAATCCTCGTCATCAGTTTTTGCCTCCAAGATTGGATCGTGCATTTCTTCAAATCTGCCGTTTTTGGGACTTGCAACGCCGTCTTTCATTCCATTCACATCCGAATAGAGCGCATCGATATAATTTTGTTCGTAGTTGGTATCATTCTCGTAATATTCATCGTTTTCCTCTTCCTCACGCTCGTTTTCATCTTCCTCACACTCGTTTTCATCGTTCTGCATAGTCTGATGCTCAGTTTCGTTCGGATATCGATTTGATTGAACTGGCAATTTCTCCGATACGCCATAGAGAATCTTTTGTTGAGGGAGAGTCTTTATGGTGCTTGATTCCTGTATCTTGTCTGAAATTCCTTCCTGCATCTGGTTAGGGAGACCTTGTCTGGAATGAGATTGCTCGTTTTCCTTTGGAGTCGGCTGATGGGATGGCTCCGCCTTGAATGCCTCGATTTTGATTGGTGGATCTTCTTTTAGCTGTGCTGGATTTTGTGTTATTTTCTCTGGAGCGGGGCTTTGTTTGGCTTCAACTCCTTGCTTTTTCGATGAACTTTTTGATTTCTTTTCCTGACTGCTTCTATCAGTCTGTTCTCGATGAGTCTGGAGATTTATTTCTTGTAAAACCAATTCAACTTTCATGATTCCCAAATCTTGCTTTTGCTCATTGCTTCGGCCTGTGGACTTCTCAATCGCATTGCCTAAACTCTCTACACTTTGCAAGCATGACTCATCAGTGAACTGAGCGCACTCGGTTTTTGTGTAGTTGTAGCTGCAGACACTCTCTTGCTTTTTTGATTTAGTTGTCGCTAGTTTAATTAGGTCATTTGGAGTGCTAGTCAGAGAGTATTCATATTCAACGACTTTAAGATCTTGCTCTTCCTCTTCGAGGCGAACCTCGGAGACATCATGTTGATGATCTGAGCTTAAATTTTTTGGGGCTTCTTTTGGAGTTGTGTTCAGTATCTTGCGTTCCTCAGAGCCTTGTTGCTCCTCTGTACGTTGAGTGCCTTCGTTTGAGTTATAGATTTGGCTTTTTTCTGAACTGACGATTGAATTCTCCACGTTTGCGTTCATGTTGTTTTCGATGCGAGAAAATGCTTGCTCTTCGATCAAAGCTTTTTGGTAGATCTCAATTTGGAGAGGGACAAACTCTTTGGATTTAGCTGACTCCAGCTGTGATATTTCTGATCTGTAGGTATTTTCTTGTGTAACAAAAGGTTTTTCAAATTTTGTCAGTTCGCTCTCTAAGCGACGAGCGCTCTGGCCGTAGAATTCGATGTCAGAGCATTCTTCCTCGATTCGCCTTTCGGAGGCAAGCGTTTCTTGGTTTTGGTTGTCTTCATTCTCGATTTTTTGATTTAAATTTGGAGCAATCTGTTCCGTGGAGGTCTGAGGTTGAACTGTAGTTGACTCCAACAAACCGTTGTTCGAATTTCTTTCTGAAGGCTTGGAATCTAATGCGTTTACAGTTGTGTGGACCATTGGTTCTGCAGAAATTGTTTGTTGTGGTTGGCTTTGCACTGGTGAGAGTACGTCTTTGCTTGTCCTAAGTAACGCTATTTGATCAAATTGTTTGGAGGACATAATTGACATATCTTTTGACTTTGAGTAATCATAATGTAATTTTCGTACGATAGGAGCGTCTTTATTTTCTTCAGTTGTAATGTTCGCATTGTCATTCTTTATAAGGGCTTGATTCGTTGGTGATTTCAAATTGTCGTATTCCAAGCGTGCATTTGGTGAAGTTATTTGTTCTCCTCCAACATTCAGCTGCATTTTTGAATTGGATGCCTTCTGAGCTGGAACTTTCTCTTGAATTTGTTTTATCCGTTCTTTGATAAGTTCTCCAAGATCTGGCTCAGTCTTTTGAGGTGGTTGCTCGGTCTTACTGGGGATTTGTTGGTTCTGAGTGGCTGGCTGCTCGATACGTGATTCAGCGAGTTTTGAGGCGAAATTCTGTCTTTCTGAAAGTAGCCGGTCAGATTTTAATTCATCTTCGACTGTTTTACTAGTGAAAGACTTGTTTCCAGACAGGTTAAGTTTCAACCCAGATTCGAAAGTGGTATTTTGTCTTGGACTCTTCGAATCTCTGCAGAGTAATCTTTCCATAGAGTGTACCCATTCCACACCTCTTGCTTGATTTTCTTGTGGAAGGTCCTTGCTTCTCGCACTAAGCTTGGTATGCCTGTCGATTGAAGAAAGCATCGTTAAACTATCGTTTGGTTTGGCAAGCCGCCCTCGAGGAGTTAAACCTCGACTCATTGATTTCCAATCTTCGTCGATAGCTGAAACATTTAGAACTGACCTATTAGTCACTGATACTTCTCCGCTTCCGAAATTGTAGTTATTCGGAAGATTGACGTTCTTAGCAATAACGATCGAATCGTTGTTAGAGCCAATTGTATTTGAGGCATTCAGACTAGTATCGAGCTTCGTCTCTTTCTCTGGGCAGACACGAATTTCATAACCTACATTAGGTTTAGAAGAGAGATTCTGCAGTGTCTTCCCTCCTTGAGTGCCTGAAGGATTCTGAGAGGCGATAGTACTAACTTGAACTGTATTTTGTAAGTTCGAGCCGCCATTGCTCGAAGAGCTCGGCACCGGAAGAGAATCTTTTACGACGCCACTTCCTGGTTTCCGGATCTTTCCGATTTTGCATCCCCCTTGCGTATTTCCGGGAGGCTGTGACCAACTACGGTTATTTTTTGAGGCGTCAGAGTCTTGAGAAACCCTTGGTTGTAGCTGGTAATTATTCCCAATATGAGAAGTAGTCTGCATATTTGGATTTCCCAGAGGATAGTAAAGAGTAGAACTTGCGTTTGATATAGCAGAACCTCTATTGGAAACTGATAATGGTCGACCGAAATCTTCGCGAGACGAGATGAAATTTCCAGTGACCCAGGGAGTTGGAACATTACTCTGTGTATTGCTATTTCGAGGAAAATGAGCACCAAGTCCCATTGCATAGGTCGGGTTGTTCTCCTTTGCAAGCGAATTGTTGATAAATTGCTCTGGACCCTTAAGCTGAGTGCCGTAAGTTGAACCTTGGCTAAGTCTTTGATTCTCTGGGCTGAGATAGTGTGCTAGAAAAAGGTTAGATCAAAAAAGTTCAAGAGCAATTGAGTTTACTCGTTGGAACTTTTTGCTGCTTGAAATCACCATAGTAATTGGAGTTGGAAGCCACCGATGGCCTGTTTGAAATGTTCACCTGGACTAGATGTGGCTGGAATGCAATGTTAGAGGAAAGATCTGATGATTGCTTCAGCCTATCTCTCAGCTCTCTAGCCGAATTGGGACTGGATCCGCGAGAACGTCGACTAGTGAAGGATTCGTTAACGCTTTGTCGGCTTTGATCTTGAGATGGGTAATCTCGAGAGATAAATTTCTCTTCAAAGTTGATGGGAAGTTTGTTTGCCATGATGGAAATAAATAAATATACAAGTGGAAGACCGCTGTTGTTTATTGTAGCAAATTTATTGTTTTTTAAAAATGTAATCAGACAAAATTCAAAATTTGATTTTTCAACTGATTTAACAAATCTTTTCAAATTAGAGTCGTTAGCAGCAATCGGTAAAATCCTGTAACTCAGCAATCATTTAGCTGGCTTCTTAAATGATTTCCCTTGAGAAGGGATAATCGATTGAAATGGAGGTTGTCATAAATTTCTAGTTGACACATAGGAACTCCAATAATATTTTCCTTTGAAATTTGAAGAGCGTTAACATATTCAGAAATACATTGAATTTTGTTTCAACCCGTGAAAATTTGAGGAATAGTGTGTTATAGAGTGTACACAGTTCTATTCTGATTTCTTTTGACAATTTCCTCTCAAAGAGAGAGAAATTTGAAAAACGGGAGCTGAGGTTTATCCAAAGCAATTCTAACGATTACAGACATTATTTCAGCGTTTAATTGAACCAACAAAATAACAAACAGAGCTATAGTATGTAAGAGAGAAGGTAATTATCCCCTTAATAATGTCCATTTAATTTGTTAGGTATGTTATCCTTAGGCAAATAAACAAAAAAAAAGAAAAAAAAGAAATCCCAAAGTGAGCGAAGTCTTAGCCATGAATTGCACATAGATATCCAAATAAATTATACCCTTTAAGCAAAAGTTGCGGGGTATTTGTACGAATTTTAAAGGAACCAGACTAAGTCCTTACATTGGGCTTAATAGAGTTCAGCCAAGTAATTAATATACTTTAAAAAAAGAGAACTTGACTCAGTGTCTCAACCCCATCGCCCCAAAATCCAATATTCTTATTTATTATGGTGAGAAAAGCCAGTTATTTGCTCTAATGCTGCCATTTTAAAAATCGAAGAGAGCGCAGGGTTATAGGTGCCGTGAGGATTAAAATTATACTATTTAAGTTAAGCACAAACAATTGCAGAAGTGATTACCTTTGAATCCAAAGCATAGTAAGGAACTTCAAATTGGCCAATCTTTGCGATGCTATTATTGTTCAAAGGAGTGAGTCTCTGGGAACTCATTGTGGAAAAATTTTGAGGAGGCGCAAATTGTATCTGAAATCCGAGTTCTCGTGTGTTCTTGCGTGAAGGCGTGTAGTAGTAGTTGCTTCCGATCTCAGATTTTTTCAGGTTTGGAGTCGATGCTTGCAGCAACGAATTCACTTGGCTCACGCGCCTGGAGCTTCCAAAATTTTTGTCGATCATAATTGATGATTTTGAAATTTTATTCGGAGTTTCGCTGCCATACGCTGAGTTCTCTTTATTAAGCTGGAAGACCCCTCGAAGCAACCGCTCATCTCTAGACAAGACGATTTCAGCTTTAGATGATCCAATTTCGACTTTAGATTGCTCCAAATTATTACTCTGAGCCGGTTTGGCTTTTGGCATCAGTATTAAATCCACTTTCCCACCAAGTGAATATCCTCTCCTTCCTATGAAACAAAGTAATAGGTTTAAGAAATTCATTATTCTTTAAGGAACTGTACTTTCTTCGAAAATTATTGGTTTCGCTTCTTTCTTTTTCTTCGTTGAGTTCCCCTTCATTCAAGCAGATAAAGTTATACAAATATGCTATCTAAAGAAATTTCACCATGATGTCCAGCAGATCACGCTCTACAAAGCTCTCTTCTTCTAGAATTGCTGGTACTGTTTTTCTGTTGTTTGTAGATTTTTTCTGCTAATATGATAAGAAAGGCATATAGAGGCAGAAATATTGATGTATTACAAGTATTTTTAATATATCTTCTTCAGTGTCGTCTTCATCTTCGGATCTACCAGCAAAAAAAACCTGAGTTTGCTGCTATTCAGTAGAATTGAAGTACTTCCAGTATTTTCGTTGGACTATTCGAGAATTTCCAGCTGGAGTATCTGAAGATTCTGCAATTTTCAGAATATTGACTTTTTGACGCTGTGGTCTTATCGAAGGAAACATTTCAAGTGGCTTAGAGTTGTGTTAAAGTTTAATAAAATGAGGGCTTTAATAAAATTTCTCCTGAGTTTCGCTAATATTAACTCTCTAATTTAAGCGCTTGCTGCTTCTACTAAATAATCGCGAAAATGGCTGCAAGTTTAGATGAGATTTTACCGATTATCGCTCCTCTCAATTTGGAATCAAGAGCTGCACTCTTTTGCTTGAAGTGTTTCTCTGGCTTCGGGTAACCTGGGGTAATTTTGGTGCCTTTTGTTGATTTAAGACTTTATTTATATTATACTATATTGCACTTGAATAATGAGCAGACCTTCCCTTCATTAACAAGAAAAGCATAGCAGCTGAGAGCATTCTAACCGTCTCTACTTTGAGTTCATATTTGAAAATCACTCTCTAAAAATAAATTAGTATGGTAGATAAACTCAAAAGTAAATATTTACCCAGCCACTATAGGATTGGATTGAAAACTGTAAGTATCATCCAATGAAAGGCTAGTGAGTTTGGAAGCTGATGATAGGATTGAAACTGACTCAATCCTCTTGTATTGAGACATCAGAAAAAGGAAAGAGAGCCGGCTACAAAAGAAGTCCTAAGGACACTCAAATTTCAATTTAAGTAGAGCATTATTCGACTCACTTCAAGCACAGGTATGGCCATTTTAGAATATGATTATCGCTATCTCTTAGTGTAGCTCGAATCTCAAAAACTCAGATATCTGAGCTATTTTGAGGCTCACTGTATTTCTATTTAAAGGAAACTTCCCAGCAAGAGAATGAAATTGACGCAATCACTTTTTTAACATAGACTTAATTTGGCTAAAGCGACTTTAATCTGTTACACAAAGAGGAAACTTCAATAAGATTAAAAGGCATTAAATTTTATTTTTTCCAGCCAATTAAAGCCGGTTCTCTCCCACAATTTCAAGCTATCAAATGGAAATCATTGCATTAAACGGAACCTCCAAAGAGAATGGCACACAAGAAGCTCCGCTACTCACTCTCGAGATAGAAGACTTAAATAACCTAATTAGCATTATCAAAAGACGTGAGGAAAATATTATCCAGCTGATTGATTTTTTAAGCAAACCACGGAGAATCCAGGATCCTCATACAAGTGAAGCCATCAAAGTCTTGCAATTGCAACTTCAGAGTACAGAAAACGAGCGCAAAGCTCAAGAAGATGTCGCAGTAAAAAAATATGCTGGCTTTCGTACGATGGAAGCAAAAGTTAAGAAGTAAAAAACTTAGCCCTTAGCCAGTTAGTAATTACACTTCTTGCTAGAATTATTATGAAGCTCGCAGCTAAGATCACTCAGCTAAACCTGAGCGCGAAGCAGAAATTGACTGAATTAAATCTTCTTGAATTCTCAAAGGACTCTCTTACTTTGCAAACTGAGTTAGAGGCGCGTGTAAAATCGTTCCTGGCTCAAAATATGCTTGACGTAGATGGTATTCTGTGCTCAGTCGTGAAGGTTTCTCGGGCCAGATTCCAAAGAGAGTACGAAAAAATTTGCAAGCTTGTTGGTGAGCTTCCCAAAGCTCCAGCCAAGCCCAATCCCACTCAGCTGACTGATACTCCGTTTCGAAGAGAAGAAAAAAGGAAAGTTTCAGACGGTCCCAAGAGTCTTACGGACTCTGAAGTACAGATTGGGAATGGAGGTGGACGACAATTAGTGAAAAGTAAGGGAGCACATGTTAAGCTGACCTCTATCACTGCTTCAGAGTCCATGCAAGAAAAATATGAGAGCTTGAAAAAGCAAAAGAATTATCCTCCTTTGACCACAAAGCATGTGACTGATGATGCATATTCTGGGTTACATGAGCAGGAAGCGCACAAAAATAAAACTCTAAACCACGATCCAGACAGCTTGTCACCTCGTCAAACTTTACAAAGGGAAGCGCTGACAGAGCGAGAGCCTGAAGTTAATCATGATAACCATTTTCCCGCAGATTTTCAAAGCAATCAAAACGAAGGTGAGATCACAGAGCTTCATGGCAAAAAAGTCAGCACTGATGTTCGGACACCAGTTATTGGCTCCCATTCGGTTTTAGAAAACATGAATGAATATGTGAACGTGAGTCATCCCAAGAGGAGTGAATTTTCCCAACAAGATCACTCTAAAAAAGTAGGAGGCTCCTCAGGGAGTTCTAATGCAACTCAACCGATTATCAATGATTTCAGGCAAACTAATGCCGCTTTCAGAATTTCGGGTAAAAACAGTCTGGTAATCAAGAATGTCACAAGCGACGAGCGGAACGCAGCTACATTGAGCTTTAATTCTGGTTTGGCATCTCCAGCTCAAGGAAAAATATATACAGCAGACCTTTGGAAAGCATATGATCTGATGGGATTAGAAGGACGGCCAATAATTACAGCCCATCGACCCGAATTCAAACGAGCGCAAATGGACAAAATCTATTTTGATTTGACAAATGCTAATGCCGACCTTAAGAAGGCAAGAGACCGATACTACAATCTCCACATTCAATATCTAAAACGAAAGACCGTTGCAGTGTCAAAAAATGAGTCGCCAACTTTAGAAAATGATGGGGTGAACCCTAGCTCAACCACAAATGCTCAGAGACTGAAACATAAGATGAACCCAAAATTGTCTTATCTCAATTCTGTCGGACCACATAAGCCATCGAAATCTCAGAATCCTTCCGCAAGCTTCAAAAGCGAACCTATTTCAAGAGATAATGCCAAGGTAGCATCCGCTGGTTTGGAAATTTTTACTGAAACTGCCAAAAAATTCCCAAATCCTCGACCTCCAGCGCTTACTATGTATGAACCGCTATTAGATAACAAATTCCCAAAGCGGAATAACATTAAAATGGTGTATCCTATGCACTCTCCATCCAGCAAAGACATCGATCACAATGCAATTCTAGAAAATAACTCTATTGAGAACTGTTCAACTCGGGGGAGTTCTTTTCTGAGAGAGCAGCGCGAGAAAAAGATAGAAATGCGGTATTTAAAAAGCAAAGAGATCCAATTCTCCAGAGATATCTTCCAAGAGTCTCCTCTAATGGAAATCGAAAAGCCCTCAATGCAGTCACCATCATTTCGAGAAAATCATAAAAAAGCTCTGACGTTGAGCGATCTTCATAATTCATTGGAACAAACAGAAAAGAATGGGCGGAATCAACAAGCAGAAGAGGAAGGCAATCCTCTTCAGCTGCCTAAAGTCAGCGTAGTCGATGGCTCAAAGGTTTTTCCGCAAATATCGTCTCCTACAGGGGGTTTTAAGCCCTTAGTGGTTTATCCATTCGATCTTGGGATGACAAACGCAAGTGTCCATCATAAGCATTTGCCTGTTAAGGTTTCGGCAACTCCGAAAAAGAATGAAAGTATACGCATCACAGGCTTGGATGATAAAGATTTCAAGAACGTAAAGCAAAGATTTGATTCATCAAATAGAGAAAATATCATGCAAATAATTGCAATGGAGAAGCAACTAAATGTAAAAATGAATAGAAATATGGAAGATCTAGAATGGATGGACAACTTTAATCTGAAACGTAAATTGAAAAAAAATGCGAAAGTAAATTAAAAATATATGTTGAAGGAGTTGCTGAATGCAACAAGAATTTTTGATTTGCTTTTATCATTTTTCAAGCTTCGTAAAATATATTAGTGTTCTCTCTAATTGGTTCGATTTGTAAGAAAATATTGATGTTTGTGTTAATAGTAAATGCTCGCTAAAGATCGAAAATACTTTAAATGTTTTAATGCTTTGCAGCGAGTGTTAAAGCAAGGTCATCTGCTCCGAGATGCGATCAATGAGTGAATATATCGATGTTTTAAATTAAAGAAATCAAAGCGAAATTACTAATATCAGTGTGTTTGATAGAATTTACTTAATGATTTGATAGCAAGAGGCTACTAGTAATGAATTAATTTTTCCGGACTGCCTCAAACACCTGGAAACTAATCTCGAAAGGTTTGTGAAAGAGCAAATCGAAGCTTCTCATTAATAAATTTTGGACACACCTCTATTATACGACTTTGATGACATTGATAAAACCCAAAATCAAAAAGAATTAAGTGAAAATACAGTCTATTATGGCTTCCTGAAGAAATCATGCTCATAGGAAAGAATAAAGGTCCAGAAAGCTTAAGTATAATTTCGCTGCGAAAATTTAACGTATACACAATTTAAACATGAGAATTGAAAAAAAATAAGTAGCAACAGACAAAATTTGATTTTTAAATCTTGCTTTTATTTAATGTCGAAAAACCAACCAGCTCCCCGTTTCCAAGCCTTTAAATACAAAATTGGACTGTACGTAGAAAAAGTAAGCCTTGCGTTTGCTTCCACTTGCCAGCTTTCGGTTCTTTGGAAAACAGGTAGCTTACCAAATCCGATTCTAAATCCAATAATGTAATATCTCAAATTGACAGGCTCCAGCAAGGTTGAAAGTCTTCAATGTCCATTTGATAATAAAACAGGAACTTGCATTTTCAAACAAAAACTTGAAGCACTATCGACTATTTACTATAATCCTGTTCAAAATGTTTATTCTGAGAAGAAAGTAAGCATCATTTCTGGATTAATAACTAAAGCAGATACATAGAGCATGATCGCAGTTGTTATTTACAGTGCCAAGGGCAAAAAAATCGCTGGAACGGTCGAATTTAATCTGGCTGAAATCCTTCAAAACAATCAAAATGAACTTCAAGCGTCGTTTAAACTGAACAAATGCCCCGACCCAAAGGCTGAAATTTCATTAAAAGTAGATTTAACTCAAATGAGCATGGAAGAGACTATTCAGAGGTAAGCGTAATCTTCATTGAACCTCTCTTGTTTAACTGCAAGCAATCGATAGTGTGGGTGCAGATGAATTATTTTCTCAGTACGGTGACTCATCTATGTTTCAATCAACTTTTATAGAGGAGAACTCCTATTTCAGAGATAGCAGAAGAAGCACTCTATGCTTTGACGACGATGGACATAGCCTGAATTTCCACGAATCAAATGTTCCTTCTTTGTGCTCTGAAGAAATCTCTTCAATTGACTCAGTTCGAAGCCAGGCATTCGAAGAACCAAAAAAGATACCGGCAATTCCGCAACGAAATTCGATCACTAACAGCAATTCAAAATCTAAAAACAATCCTTTCGGGCGAAAAGAAGAAAATTCCACTTCTATCGTCCATTCATCTCTTGATAAACTACCGTTACAAGACATCACTCCGAAAAAGCAGGGACAAGAAAATATTTCTTCTGTAGCAAAGAACTTAAAGCCGATTTTAGACGAAGTGAACAATCATTCGCATCAAAATGAGACCATTAAGCAACTAACTAAGCAATTGGCAGAGGCATCGGAGGAAAATCGAACTCTTAAAGCGCGTTTACAAGAGAGTTCGGTGGCTGAAGATAAGATAAAAGCCGAGATGGCAGCAGTCCAGCGTCTCTGCACTGAGTTCCAATCGAAAAGCGATCAGATTGAAATATTACTGGTACAAGAAAGAGAGCGTTCCGTCAAGGCTGAGGAGCAAGAGCTCAAATTGAAGGAAGAAGTTTCATTTCTCGAAACGTTGTCTAACGACTTGCGACTTCGAAATGAAGCTAATGAGCAGAGTTTATCTCAAGCGCTTGCTGAAAA
>ENA-UOTX01001858-UOTX01001858.1-compost-metagenome-genome-assembly--contig:-NODE-1858-length-12891-cov-3.845638_pt1 | contig 12891 bp, 4 predicted proteins | sample MGYA00238143_ERZ746982 | MGnify/ENA primary metagenome ERZ746982 (study PRJEB28758, sample SAMN06268862) | compost metagenome | isolation source: single cell | place: USA: California, Emeryville, Joint... | reverse complement strand
TTTTTCTGAAATATTTTTGTAAAGTTTTTTTGGTATTCGTGAGAGCTGGATGATAGTTTTGCCAATTCTATAAGTAAACGAGAAATAGATGCTTTGTCTCGTTGAATCATGGACGAAGGGTCGCTTTTCATTGATTCAGACTGACGATTCAAATCAATCCTCCTATTTGTAAATGAAATAAAGATAATTTTAGCAGACTGTAGATGTGCCTGGTGGTTTGCTTTTTTTAAGGGTTCTATTTCGATTCATAAGTGGAAGCATCATTTTACAACAAATATATATTTTGAATAATTGAATTAAAATATAGGCAGATTCTTCTAATTTCAATCATAAGCACTTGCTCAATCCTATTCACATAGTATTCTTGGATACCGTTGCATTGTTAAGAAGCATAACTTTCATTAAATTAATTTTCTGATGCTTATTCAGAAGCTGCTCCCATTAGCAAAGTTGGAGTTGCAGTGGTAGCAGGGGTTTCAGAGACAGGAGTATTGACGCTGTTTCGGTTAATCACATCATCAACGTTTAAAACTTTAGAAAAAAATATGTTTAATAAACTAAAAATCTGAAAATTTCATACTTGGTACGTTTCCAAGGAAGTTTTCCGAATTATCTTTATTATTAGTGTCTGCGGCTTCAGGATTTTCTGCCACATTGCTTTGGCTAATCAAATCATCAACGCTGATAACTACAAAACGAAAAAAGTTTAAATATTAACAGCGAAGAGTATTTATACTTGGAGTATTTCCTAGGAAGTTTCCTGAATTATTTGTGGACATGGTCTTTGGGGTTTCGGATTGTACATTGCTGGTCTCAGTTGTATTTTCACTTGTTTCAGTAGTATTTTCACTTGTCTCAGTTGTATTGTCTTGCTTGATCAGATCATCAATACTTCTGACTATAAAGTGTGGCAAGTTCAAAACCTAGAGACTCTAAAGCATCATACTTGGTATGTTTCCAAGGAAATTTTCTGAATTATCTATATGACTAGTTTCTGGAGTTTCAGATTTCTCATTGCTGCTCTCTGTGTTTTCACTGGTTTCACTTGAATTTTCTTGTTTCATTAGATCGTCAATACTGATGACTACGAGTGAAAGAAAATATAAATAATTAGCTATTTTAGAGATCCATACTTGGGGTGTTTCCAAGGAAGTCCTCGGAATCATCTCTCTGAATAGTCTCTGTATTCTCAGATTGGTCTGCCACTGTGCTGTCTAAACTTCGCTGCTCACTCTCTCCTTCGCTCGATTTAGTCTCTGGCACTTCATTCTCTCCATCGTCTGCTTCTGAAAAAAAATTTTACTGTTTTGTCCAACAGACTATAAAGGTTCTACCTCTAATATTTGTAGGAGTGGTCGCGTTGGTTTCATTTGTTGAGTTTTGCTGGGCACTAACGTCGTCTATGCTGACAACTAGTGAAGATTGAATTATTCAATAACAATAGTATTTAAATTTATTACTTGGCGTATCTCCAAGAAATTCTTCTGAACTCTCGGTCTTCTCGCCGGCCTCTTGAACTTCTACTTCCTCTGTAACTGCTACAAAATTAATCGCTCAGAGATGTTTCCAATGAATTATATTACTTGCATTATTTGATGTTGTTGTATCATTTGTTAAGTTGATAGAGTTATGACGGGCCGAGTAATCATCGATACTAATAACTGTCAAAAGTCAAACTACTTGAGAGATCTGAGCTGCATACTTGGTGTGTTTCCGAGAAAATCTTCTCCATTGGTTGAGGAGCTGTGACCTTGATCAGGTGTCAATGATGTCTGTTCTAATTGAGACTTCCTCAACAAATTCCTGCTCGCACCTTTGCATGTGTGTGTTAATAGACTGAAAGAATTTTTTTATACTTGCAAAGAGGAGCAATGTGCTCAATGTGAAAACAATGAAAAGTTTCATGTGTGCCCGTGTGACAATTTAAAATGTAGTATGCTAAATTTTATAATAACTTCTGAGTTGAATATATATATGTCTGACAACAACTGGATCAGCCGATAATTCGGTCTTTTTAAGGCGTGATAAGATTTTTATTTACTGATTGGAATTATTTGGCTTTTGCTTGAAATTAACGAATTTTTAGAAAACTCAATATATTCGTTTACCCTTTGATTATTTCTGGTCAACGAGTTAAAGTTATCATTTAGCCAGTAATTTTGTTCTGTATTAGAAAGTGGAAAAAAAAAAACCTTAGCAGAAGCAGATCTTCTTCTTCTCTTCTGCAAAGAGACTTTGCAATAAGAGCTTTCTGGTCGTCTCACTGTTTTCATTATTTATCAATTTCTAGACTATAGTGGTAATTTATGTAGAGCAATGTTGCATCCCAAAATCGATAGCCGTTGAGAATGCTTCAACAATTTGCACTCTTCGATTCTACCGTCTCTCGGTGTTCGCTTGCATGTTTATTCAGTTTTTAATCAAATATGTTCATAATCTCAGCCGATGTAATGTTATTTAACTCAATTAGAACAAGAAACATAGTTGATTTCAAAAGCAATCATGCACATAAGTAAATAACCAAAATGGGTGAGCGTGAACTATATAATTTTCCAATAATTTGTCAGTGCTTTGACCCAACTCTTACTCTCTCGAAATAGAACAACTTTTATTAAGTACGGAAAAAATTTGCATAGAATCGGTTTATTCTACAAACTTCTTTTGTTGAAAAATTTCTCCTAGTGGTGCTACAACTTGAAAATAAGTTCTCCCACAAACCACTAACAGAGATACTTACGAAATTACTGAAAAATCAGATAATTTATTGAGTCTAAATTAATTAACCCTCCCAACCTCAAATATCAAAAGTGATTATCGCAATTATTCAGATTCTTCTTAGCAGGAAAAGCAATCGTACTTTATTCAATACTTTAAAGATTCCTAAGAAATTCAATTGTGAAGTGAAATGCTGCTCTTTGGGACTTGCCAACCAAAATTCTTTTGTTTTACCGTTTTTTGCAGTTGGGAGTTTCTTATTTTGAAGGACAGGTGAAGGTAAAATACGAGTTACCAAATGAAAAAGCCATCAGGATTATCGCAGAAACTTTTTGTTGACCAGTATTTGCAAAAGTCTCTTTATGAACGAGCTGTACAAGATCAATTATCTGTAAATCAGATATAAGAAATTTTTTCTCGAAGTATAAAAGACTGCATGACACCTTCTATCATTGTGGTATGTCACAGAGTTTTTAATCAATCAGTAATTATTAAATACATGAAGGAAAAACTCAACCGCGCTATTGAAACCACTACACTGTTATCTTGCTTTGGAATTATGTTTTGAGTCTTATGTAATTCTTTTCAATTATTTGATATCTTATGGCCCAAGGAACAAGTAAGCCAATTGCATAGAATTAACGAAAGATAGCTAATTTCATATCATAAGCAAAGTACTCAACTCATTATTCAGCATATCACCGACTCAATTCGTTACAACGAGTTTCGAATTATCAGTAAAGAAAGATCGACTATAGGTGTTTTAGGTCTTTCGAGAAAAACTTTCCATCTTATGAGAAGCCTTCTCAAATGAAAATACTCTTAATTCACATATGAGAAAATAAATTAGCAGATGATTAATTTCTCGATAATCTCGTTTTGTAATTTCTGGAATTTTCATTAACGAAGATTCTATTATCCAGAAATTAATATAAACAGCTATATCCGGTTAAGTACCGGCTATTTAACCTCCCAGATTCCAAATAACAAATATCCATTTTACAATCATAAAAATACAAAATGAAATCTTTACTTATTCTTTCCCTGGCTCTCATGATCGTGGCAAGTAAATAAAATTCCACAGGGCTTGCGAGATGAATCATTATAGGTTCCGCCATGCTCAGAGGACATAAAGCAGAAGTGCAATCGACCCTCACAGTGAAACGAGGTATATTTAATTCCAATAGATGCTTAAATTAACGGTATTGAACAACAGCATCGAGCGAAGCAAACGATTTCCTTGGCAATACACCAAGTATCCATTCAATACTTGACATAATTGATATTAATTCCTTCATGTAGTTCTCAGTATTGATGATCTTACTTTCCTTGGAAGCACTCCAAGTAACCATTTCAAAAAATTAAGTCTTTAAAGTTGAAATTTTCTGAAGTTAAAACAATAAACGACGTGAAAGGCCCAGTTAGAACTACTACTAGCACTCCCATTCCTTCGACAACTCCTATACTCGTGAGCTCAAGCCCTTCTGTAGGAAGTGCCACACCTATAGTCGGAGCCCCAATTCCATTGATCGGCTCATCGACCCCTTTACTTGGGAGCGCACCAAGGTTAGGAGCTCCCTATTTAGCGACCGCACCGACCAGTAATCACCTAAAACGAACTTCGATATTGATTTAACTTATCCTTTCAGCTTCGGCATAGATAAAGTAGACCAACCCAGGAAGCATTTAGAGAATGAGTTTGAAAAAATTCATCTCCTAGGGTAACAAAAAAGCCACTGTTCCAGAAGATCATTATAAAATTGAATTGCAAATTCATACTGAAAGTAATTTTCATGAGTTTGTCTTAGAATAAAGAGCTTCAAAGAAAATGCTGTTTATTATCTGTCATAAAAAATGAAATAATCATCTTTGATGTTTCAAAAAACTCACTTTTTTGTATGAGTTAGTTGAGAGCTTGCTTGCTTATATGAGGAACGCAATAAAAGTGCAGAATCGGTGAACTTAGAGATATGAATTGATAGAAAACGAAGATTGAAATTGGGAATTGCATTGCTTCCCAAAAAAATTTATCGATTTCATCACTTATTTTATCTATTAGATTGCAAATGTTTCCAATGAAAGTTTCATGATTCATCACGATTAAGGATAAACGGTTTAATGTAAATTATATGGACTTTTTTCTCAGTCCATACACCCGTGAGTGAGTGGAGAACACTCGATATCAATTAAGAAAATTAAGAAGATATTTTACCAAAAGTCACACAAATCTCTATTTATTCAAATTTGTCCTAAAAACCAACTAATCTCATCAAGGTTCGCTTATTAAATCCAGCAGTTGCATTGAGTTCGTGGAAAGCTGCTTACTTGGCTCTTTCATGCGAATTAAGTCGACAGCAGTATTGTTCATCTTTAATAGAGCATAAATGACTTTGTGAGCTCCTTTTGACGTTGAAATTTTATTGGATATGGAACGGTATCTCTCAAATTCCTCAATCAAAGCTCAAAACCCAAATTATACTTTTCGGACATCACCTCTTAATGCTTTTGAACCCCTAGAATAAATAATTTATCCAAACCAACTCCAATTAATGGAAGAAAAAGGAAATCGCATTTCTTTCAAAAAACGTCCTCTCTTTGACGAAGAGTCATACAGACTTGAATTCTATGACACAGTCCTTGCCTCTCAGAATCTCTTTAAAGAGTTTTCTGGCTTTTTAGAAGAATCTAGCTCCGAACCAACCAGAGAAAGACTCATTAGAGAGCTTAAAACAATAATTGATGAACGAGCCAAAGATTTGCAAGCAGAAAGCCCATTCATCTCGAACTATCATCAAAAGCCTCCCTTCAACCCATCACTTCTTGATAAAATCCAGAAAACACTCGAAATTGTGGCATCTTCAGGAGGTGAATACATAGAAAGAGTTTTTGGAATGGACGAAGAGGCGTTTAAAAGCGAGATACTCGAACTGCTGCAACGCATCTATCTCGCTTTACAGCTTGCCAAGAATCAAGAAGATTTGAGAACTTATTATAGCATCGACTATAGACAGTGTCTCAACTATTTATTCTCTAAACAATCTTTGCTAAATGCTGTTTATTTTGATGAGCGAAACTATGAAAGCGGAAGAGAAGCGTTCACAAGAAGCGTGTTTCGGAAGCAACCAAAAATGAAAAAGCTCATTACAACGAAAAATGTTCAAGATTTTCTCAAAGTTTGCCAGGAGGAGTTCACTTCAGAGGCATTTTCGGAGCTATTGGAGAATGAACATCAATGCAAGAAATCGCTTTACGCGAATGATCCAGGAGTATTGGCCGGAAATATCTACGATGATCTGTCTGGTGACTTCAATACTGTTCTTTCCGAGGAAAACAAAGCAGTCGATCAGACAGAGCAGCCAAAGTGGAAGAATTTGCTTGAGCCTTTTCAAGCGGACAAAAAAATGACTCAAATCCAAATTTTCTCATCTGATCAAAAGAAAGATTATATGAGCGTGGAAAGTATCTCTGATTACGAAAATTTCATGGACTCCTATATCAACACTGCAGCTCACATACTCCAGGGAATAAAAGATGTATCTCCAACCCTCGCCACAATACGAACAGTGGCAACTAAAACTGATCAGTTAGCTGTAAGTGGTCGCTTCAAAAGCTTAGTGGAAATGTTTTCTGAAGAGTTTTTACTTTCAAGAATGAACCAATTATCACAAGCTAAAATTTCTATTTTTGATTATGAAACTTTGCAAAATGCCCCCATCAAGAGGATTAACGATGGGAACTCCAAAGAAAAAGGTGAGATTCCTAAAAAGGATGAGGAGAAAAAGGATCAAGAGAATCCTGCAACAGACGAGGTGAATCCTCAAACTACTAATGAAATGCCTTTGGAGAAGGAGTCTGACGAACACAAAGAAAATCCAGATAACAAGCCAAAAGATCCTGTGAGCTTAGAGCAGGTAGTTGAATCCAAAAATCATGAGATAAAGCTCCTGCAAGAACAGATTCAAACTCTCAAGCAGCAAAATCGAGAAAATGAGGACAGATATCAAATTGAAATGGACGAATCTCGAAATCAGCTGCTAAATTACCGAACAGAATTTGTGAAAGTCATAAGACAAAGTAATCTTCCAAGTGAAATTGCAGAAACTGCAGAAGCTAGCCCTTCAGAGGCTTTGAAGAGAATACTAGAAATTCACAAGCTCACAGTTCGTGAGAAAGAAAGCTTGACAGAGATGGTCGAACAAGCTCAGACTGATATTACAAGATTAACTGAACAACAAAAGAATTATGATCAATCAGTTCAGGATTCTACACAACAGTTAAAGTATTCTGAAGCGAAAATCAATGAACTGGAAGGCACGCTTATGAACACACTTAGTCTTATGGAAAAAGAAAAGGAAGAGTGGAATCGAAAAGAATTGGAAATTGAAGGAGCAAAAGCTGTAGTGGAAGACTTGTGTAAAACATTAACAAAAGAAAATCAATATTTGAAAACCGAACTCGCAAGTGAAGAAATTCGCAAGTTGAAAGAAGAGAACGAAATTTTGACCCAACAAATTCAAGACTATCAAAATGAAATTGTTCAAAAGGATCAAATTATTAGACATCATGAAGCTGAAATTAATGAAATCGTCACAAAAAATGAAGTTTCTAAAAGAGGTTATTCAACAAATGAGCCTCCTCTGAAGAGATTAGCAAACCTTGTTGAAACCCTCAACCTCGAGCTAAATACCCAAAAGACGGATTTGAACAAAGAAATTGAAAATGCTCATGAACAAAATACTGCTCTTCAAAATTCGATTTCTCAACTTGAAGGGACTTCTCAACAACAAGCTCAAGAGCTCGAAAACAGCGAGAGAAAAATTAAAGAGCTTCAACAAGAAAATGCCTCTCTCATGGAGCAAAATACCTCTCTCATAGAGCAAAATAGAGATTTAACTCAGCGAGCGTCTGATCTTCGAAAAGAATATGAGCTTTTGCTATCAAAACGAGATAATCCCAGCATGGAAGTACAAAATGAGAATGAAATATTGCAGAAGAAATTGAAATCCGTTGAGGAGATCAATAATCAGAATATGATCAGTCTAGAAAAAATGACAAATGAAAAAGAAGCCTTTAGAAGAGTTCTCGCTGAATATCAAGAGAAATTAAATATGCCAGAAAGAGTCCGGAACCCTATAGAGCCATTGGATGCTCTTCAAAAGATGCTTAATAAAGTGATGAGTGACATTGAAAATCTGAGAGGACATGAGCGATTGAATAAACAAAATTATGAAGCAAAGCTAGCAGAGAGCGAGGAGGATACTCGCAAATTAAAAACCGAAAACGATTTACTCAAGCAGGAAAATGATGGCTATGAGCAGACTAAGCAAGAGCTTATAAATTCAGAAAAAAGATATATAGAGTTAAAAAATAAAAGTGACAGACTCGAAGAAGAAATTAAAGTATTGAAAGGAGAAGCTCAACACCATGCTGAAGCAAATAAGTCTCTCGAAGAAGAGTACAACAGACTGATTGCAGAAGTGAACAATTTGAAAATTTTGGGAAACCAGAAGATAAATTCTAAAACTGAAGGAGTTAAAGAAAAAGATCCAGAGATAGATGCTAGAGTCAAAGCTTTACCGGACTTGTACAATGAGCCTGAGACCCAAAATAGAAAATTGAACCCTGAGAAACATGAGAATGCAGAAGAAATAAAAACACTGAAGGACCAGATCGAAAGCCTAGCCAAATTAAAAGACCAAAAGACAGACTATTACGAATCAAATATTACCGAGTTGGTAGAGGAAATAATGAATACCATGAATAAGGAGATTCCTCGTAAAGAAATCCTCATAAACCCAGTTTCTGTTCTGAAAAAATCTGTAACTACGTTAATTAATGAGTTAAAGATCCAGAAGATTAAATGTGAGCAGCTAACCAGAGACTACGAAGAGCTGAAAAAAGCGAAGAGCGATGCAGCACCCCATCAATCTCTTGCTTTGAAGTATGATTATGAGTTTACCTTGAAACAAGATACAGTCACGAGAAGCATAGAAAACAAACAAGTACTTTCATTAGACTCTGTACAAAGAGTGTCCAAAAAGTTTAATGATTTGGGGGGCATGATGCAATCTTTTGGCAGCCCTCATAAAGAATATCAATCTTCTAGCAAGGAAACAGGTCAAGGCCGTTCTCACAATTACAATAGATATAGATACCTTGAAGACGAGAAAAAGTTTAGGTCGGAATTAGATTTTCATCAGAAGAAGTTTGAAAGCAAAGAAAAAGAGAAGAGGAGTGCTCAATTGTTATTGTCGCCAGGGTATTTTGGACACGAAAGCGACAAGGAGAAAGACAAGGCAATAGGAAGTAGAGACTATAAGATGAAAAGGAACCGACTCGATACACTCCTTCAAACATCTTCAGACTATAACAAATCCTCTTCATGGCTTATAAATCCAAAAGACAACTATTTCCCCATCTCGAAAACGAATAAAATAGGAGAGAGAGGCACTGGGGTTGGAAGGACCACCTTCCTTCGAGTATCACCAATTAGTGAAGGGCGAAGCAGGGTCGATGAATTTAAATTTACACAATTTTCAGGACTCACTACCATGCAGCGCAATCGCAACTCTCCAAGCTGGGATTCTCCAAATGATCCATTATTTCGGGAAACAAAAAAAAACACAAATTGGGATCTCTTTTTGCTCAAATTAGAATTTTGGAAATTAGAATTGGCCAAAATAAGAGAACAAAATGATAACAGAAAAGCATTTTATCAAAATCCGCAACCTCGAAGCTCTTTGAATTATAACAAGACAAATCACCGCTATTATTAATAATGAGCTTTTCTCTTTATTTCTAGAAAACAAGCTATGTCTGATATTCCTCGCTGAATTTCTGAAAAGATTAATAATCAAAATAAAAGCTCGTTGCATTAGAAAGAAACTCGATCTTCAGTAGTTAGTTATATAATCAGTATAAAGAAATGAAAAGGCGTTTCCTCAATACTTCTTCTCCAGAATTATATACAACTATAACACCCGCAAAATTAAATAATTCTATCAAATTAGAATGGGTTACAAGAATCAGCTAAAATGGAGTAAGAAACCTATCAAAATACTAATTTGAACTCTAAAATATTTAATTTTTGCAGAATTAGAAGGTTTTCGAATCAGTATTTGTGTACAATGATGACTGAGCCGCTAGGATCTTTTTTGGAAATTCTTGCTATGAGTCATATGAATCAACAAATCTCAAACTAGTAAAGTATATCAAATTGAATGTATTCGACTCTAAGAAATGAAGCAATGAGTATTATCTCAACTAAATCATTTTACGAGCTCTATCAAGGCACTTATGCAAACCCTGTTAAAACTCAGCTATGAAGTTACTCAACTATCTCCTCATCATCGTCTTCATCATTTCCTGTCGACTCCTTCAAAAACTTCAACGACTTCATCAAATTATTTTTCATCGTTAGATGCTTTTCAAGAATAGCCTCCTTCTCGGAAATCGCATCCACGATCTTCCTCAAATATGGATAGAAAACTCCTCCTTGATTCACGGCCATTTGACTACTTAAAATATTCGTATGGCTGAATTTGGCTGGCTGTTTATTCGTCGTTTTTAAGAATTTCACATTTTTTTCAACAATCACTTTAATATTCTCATTTGTCTCGCATGCCTTTGCCAGCTCCTCTTTCGTAATCGCAAAATGGCTCTGCGGGTTGATTTCATCGATGAATTCTCTAACCACTTGTTTCCTTACCTTTCTTCTCTCAGCCTCAGTCCTGAGGTTCCTCTTAAAAAATCGAATCAGTTTCTCTTCCTCGATATACCCGGCATCATCGTCATCACAGAGGTCAAAGAACATTTTAACCTTCTCGTCGAGACTGTGCTCTTTAAACAGCTCTAGAGCCAGCAAAATTTCCTTCTGCTCGATGACTCCATTACCATTTAGATCAAACAGCCAAAATAGTCTTTCATGCAAGCTCTGGTCGTATCGAATTCCACAGGCTTCGAGAAGATCTTCAAACTCGTTTTTGTCGATATATCCAACGTAATCAATCCATGCAATAATGATTTGCTGATTCTCAGTTAACTTATTAACAGCGTCTTTCCTGTTCTCAAGCAGCCATGACACCATTTGCACTCTAATTTTATCTCGTGCTCTTTCAGACACGTCCATTTTTTGAGCTTGAACGAATTCTCCACCTTTTCCGCCGTCTCTGAGCGCTGCTCGACTATCCTCATTATTCATAAGCATCGACATCGTTCCCTTTATTATGCTCTTGGACTGTTTTAGCTTCGGTTTCACAACAAGTGATGGGTTGTTCTGCTTGAGCATTTGGTTCTTTGATCTATTTTTTCTGAGCAGCATGATATTCTTTGATGCCAGTGTGATAGCTGTTGCATTGGATTTCAATTGCTCTACAAGTTGAATGTTGTTGCGAGCACGAGTCTTTTGTCGATTCATGAGCTTCGGATTTAAGGCAAAGTTCAGAGAACGCAAGGCTTCACTGCCTTTGATGGCGTTTTCTTCTGGCTTTAGGTTGTTAATCAGATTGTAAAATTGAGTCGAGCGAAAGACGAATCCAATTTCTTTCCCATCCGTCGGTGAGTTGATTGGAGGGAGAACCACAGTTTTTCGAATCATTTTGGTCGAAAGAGAGAAGAAGCAAATTAATAATCAAAATATTTAAAACGGAATAAGTAAAGAAAAAAGAATTTTATTGGTAATTAATTTGGTAACATGGAATTCATTCTGCGAATAATTTATTGTGGATGTATAGCTATAAGGATGAAACTTAGATGTTTTATAACTGATTCTCGTAAACGTTACTATAAGTAAATTATCTCCCAATAACTACAGAATATTGTTCACCCAGGGCTTTTTCAGAAAGAGAACTAAGAAATTTTACAAAATAAAACGAGCACCAATTCTGAGGTCTTTAGAAGTAACCATCACCAATCTAGCTACCGAGACGTTTATAATAAATAATAGTTTTTACCTTTTTTATGTAAGAACTTTCTTTCTGCAGAGTCAAAGATTCGTTTGATAATAGATACAAATGAATTACAAGTATTCTTGAGGCAGTTTTTATTTCGAGCGTAAATATTCAAAGCTTTATGAGATAATGAAATCATTCCTAACCTTACTCCTCCTCCTCACCATAACCATTTTTCTTGTCAATTGCCAAGATCACGAGTGCGTCCATGATGAGTTGGACTTTGATCCTACTCCGGAAGACCTTTTTGAAGACTCTGATCAACCCGAGATCGATTTCTTAACTGCCCCTGCAAATTATCAACCCATTCGCATTCACATGGATTATAGCCGTAATAAATTCACATAGCAACTGGTTATATATAGCTTCTTACAGATATTCAAATGTTACCTCACGATATCCGGCATTTCATCACGAAGAAGCTCGTTCCCACCGTTCTTCAAACAATTAACTCGACAATTTCAGTCAGACCGCTACAGAAACCCATTGTACTTAAGAAGAAGCCAGTGTGTTTCGATGTAGTTATTCCTAACCAAGTGCGCAACGCTAAGATAAAAGCAGATTTAGTCGTCTTTCTTACAACAAAAAGAGAGAAACATAATCGGACTATTGCATCTTCCACGGCATGTTTCCTCCATCCCTACACTGGCCGGTAATCTCCACATCATCATGTCGAAAGCATTCACTTTCTTGAAGACCGCTAGCAGGAATCATTAATATAAATCCTTTCAAATTATCGACCGACCCCACCAGATTTAATAAGCTGGTCAAGACACTCACTCATGAATTTATGCATGTTCTCGGCTTCAGCAGGAAGCTATTTAAGCACTTTGTCAATCCTGAAACTGGAAAGCATCTTAATCATGCAGACACAATTAAGTAACTTTATGTTACTCTTATTATCAAATCTTGTTTAATTCTTCTAGAAATGCTAGCATCAGAGGAGTTCAAACCCAAATCCTTGCGACACCCCGAGTGGTCGAGGTTGCAAGAAAATATTTCAATTGCAATAGCATTTCAGGTGTAGAGCTCGAAAATGAAGGCAGATTTGGCACGAAAAATTCTCATTGGGAAAGAAGGATTTTAGGAGATGAAGTAACCGAGATTTAGTCAACCGTGTATAACATTTTGACTGTCAAAGCTCATGACAGCGACTGTGACAGAAGTACCAAAGCTTTCTGTTTTTGCGCTGGCAGCATTAGAAGATTCAGGGGGGTACAAAGTCAAC
>ENA-UOTX01001857-UOTX01001857.1-compost-metagenome-genome-assembly--contig:-NODE-1857-length-12897-cov-4.156162_pt1 | contig 12897 bp, 6 predicted proteins | sample MGYA00238143_ERZ746982 | MGnify/ENA primary metagenome ERZ746982 (study PRJEB28758, sample SAMN06268862) | compost metagenome | isolation source: single cell | place: USA: California, Emeryville, Joint... | reverse complement strand
CCAAAAAAAAAACAATATTTGGATTACTAGTTATTAACACCTTCTACATGAAGAACTAAATTCTCTCAATTAACTTGAAGTTCGATTGCATCAAGAAAAATTCATTCTAACATTCCTGTATCAATGAACTTATAAAATCATTTTTTTAAAAGTTTTGGTTTTTAATTTACTTCTGAGAAAACAGACTAGCTTTCTGTATAGTAAAAAAACTATTGGAAAGTTGAGAGGTTACCAACAACAAAAAAAATAATCCCTTTTTTTTAAAGAATAAATGTCAAAATTCATGTCTCTCAGTCATTTTGCTAATGCTCACCAAAAAAAGAGGGCTGTCACAAGCTGATCTAAAATATGTTATCCTCTGATTGTTACATGTTGATGAAAAAGAATTATGAGGCTGAATTGTTCATTCCGACCTTATCTAAGTGGAAAGCTTGCAAAATACATGCATGCTCATACCTATCGGGTCATATGCAAAACCTTGATTACAGTTATTTATCTTTTGAAAGTTCTCAACATCAAATGAAAATGCATGTTTATATGGAGATAAATAAAGGTATTATCACTCGTGAGAAATGTTAATCTCTTATTCTCTTACTCTCATGTCATTAAGTAAATGAATAATGAATTTTCCAGAATAAAATCAAAGCAACATACAAGGAAGTACTACTTAGAAGTTGTTACATTGTTAGACCTACCTTTCACAAAACCAAAAAACAAAAAGATTCAAAAATGTGGGAGGATCGGCCTCAACGAAAAATGCCTCAGGAGTCTGAAATAACTGGTTCTGCTTCTATCGCATGCTGGTGACTTCGTTTCATAAATTCTGAAAAGAGTTTGTTAGTTAATTAATTAATCTTGAATAAAATTTCACGTTCTATACTTCTCTCTCAACATCAAGCATTCTACATAAGAAAGCACGACACCGATGGGAAACAACGCTTATGTTTGCGCTACAAAGAAAAAGAGAGAACTTCAATATGAATCCCTACCGGAAGTGGCTAATCACTCTCGGGAGTCAGTGTGTAACTTCCTTTGACTGCCAATTTTTTTTTTATCTTTCTATTCACTCTCCAATAGCTTCCAATTTGCTTGTATGGTGCTCAAACCGGAGTAACTTTATCTCCAGCTATGATTTCGAGAGAAGGTCCGAAGATCTCAGATTCGAAGCAGCTCAATTCCAACATGACGGTGATTTTGCATTTTCACATTTCAAGCTGAGTTGAGATAGCAACCGAAATTATGAGTCTGAAGCACATTCAAGAAATGCCTAACACGGGGCTGCTTCTTTTTCAACATTGTACTTGTTTACATAGAGTCAATACGGTGCGATACGTCACCAATCTTGAAATATTTGATATCTCCATGAAGGGGCGAGTTAAAAAACTGTGCTCTTTTAGTGTGCCGAGAGGTAATTTGACAATTTCTTAATAAATCTGCTCTCATTTATTCCAATAAAATCTCACTTAATTCTCTAGCGACATCCTGCTCCGACATGGCGTATAATGCGAGAAGAAATTTTCTATGTGCTTTGGCGGTTGATGGAAAAGCAGCTCACCATCTCTATCATATTGACTACACTAGTCATAAAAGCAGTTATCAGCTTAACCTAGTAAAACCAGTAAAATTTGAACCCAAGCGTAATCAAATTATTATATTCATGATCATCATATCATTATTTCCTTACCTTTTAAGTCGTGTCGATACACAGCATGGATTTCGACCGTAGTGGAGAGTCTATCGCACAGATCGGCTCTTTTGGAGTATCGATAGCAGATGTGGACACTGGGAAGGGTAGTTGTGTTACATTACCCCGGAGCACGAATCAGAGTTGCTTTGATACAATCATCTCGAAGAATATTCATAATACTTTTTATTAAGTCATTAATAATCGTTGCAGATGGAGTATGAAACCAGGCGAACCAATACTATTTGTCAAATATGATCAAAATCAATTTAACATGCTTGATGTCGAGAAGAAAGCTTTAATCTTGAAAGATTCGATTCCGCTGGACTCAGGTAAGGATATCTTGCTAAATTTTCATCTGAATTTCCTCTCTCTCTTTCTCTCTTTTCTATCAAAAGTAGATCCTTTTGGGGGCACAACGACCTGGATCGATTGTTGTCCAACCAACGAAAATTTACTCGCGACGTGTGGCAGTGATAAGAGTGTCAAAATTTATGATAGACGCAGGTCGAATGTTGTCAGAAATCTTTCTAAACTTCATGAAGGTAATGATGCTCAACATTGATAAATTAGCATTTTCACTTATGGTTTCACTTATAAACAATGAAAATTTCATTTAGACGAAGTCCTCTGTGTGCGGTGGAATTCAAGTGGGAATATGGTGGCTAGTGGTGGAAGAGATGCAGCAATAAGGGCAGTAGATTTAGGGACTGGTCATGTCATATATTCCGGAAAGGATGCCCCTGCTTGTATGAATTTTTTCTTTGAATTCTCTCATTTGAATTTAATTCTTAGCCTTTGTCCATTCTGTCTGCTTCATATGAGCTCTGAAGATGTCCTAATAAAGAGAATGTCTCAAAGGAGAAATTCATAAACAACTATTAGGCTATCCAATGATTATTATGCAGATGTGAGGTGTACTATTCTCATTTATAAATACTAAACAACAGTTCAAAATAAAAACAAAATTATAAAAAACTTGCCAATGTGACAACAACATGAAACCGTAATTGAGAGAGGAATGGCCAAAGGTCGAAAATTACAATAGACATAGCGTCAAAAGTCATAGTTAGTTGTAAAACCAATTTGTGTAAAATTAAATGGCACCTACCACTCGATGTTACTTAGATTAAAATCTGTCATACTTAATCAAATGATCAGAAATGGTAAAATGTATTTGCCCGAGGATTTATCTCGTTTTGAAAAATGCCCTAGATCACCTAAGAGCACAGGGAGCGATTTCTCGCCTTCGTAGAATCATCGATATTCTTACGACCGCGAAAAACATACTAAAAGTCTTATTCCGCTGCAAGCGAAAAGCTTATGGCTATAACTCTAACACCTACAATCGCACTTGTTCAAGAGTGACCCAGAATCAGTATTTGCTACAAAAGAGGTTGATCTAGACCAGATTTTTGTGGATAAATCGAAAGATGGATCTGAACTTAAAGCGTCTCTTGCGAAGCCCTCAACTTTCATTTGTTCGGAAGAATTTCTCAGGGACTGGTCATCAGCGACGATTTTGAGAGACTCATCTATTCAATAAACATAAAAGTTGAACAGAAAAAGGAGCGTCTCTGGAAAGAGTAAGCTCATCATAATGTTGGCCCAATTTTCAAATTTTGAGAAAAGTGCCAAATTTAGCTGCCTTCCACAGGCCAACGATTGCTTCGCAGAAGAGATCTTAAAATATTGAGGTTTCATTCTCTTTCGCTGTTTAATAGCCAAACTTCTACAATCATTTAGTGTATGTACTATCGTGCCTAACGCCCTGTTTTCTAATTCTATTCTCTCTTATATTGAATTACTTGCTGATTCCTTCTTCTTCTTGGAAGAAAATCATCCAAAGCTTCAATTTTATTCAACTAAGAAAAATAGATAGTATCACCATTCGAGAGAATTGTACTCCTCTTTTCCCACAGTTCATGTTGGGTAAACCCAGATATTTTCAATTATATGCATATCTGGGCTTTGAGCTGATCCAGACAAAATGTTAACTCCATTTCTTCAAGCCACCCTAAATCTATTTTTTCAGTGTGTGGAGATACACTAGCTCGCATAAATGTTAGAGGATCATTTTGATCAGTTAATCGCGGTCTCCTTGATTAGATTAAGCTATTTGTCTTTATCCATCATGCCTTCATATCAAACAATCCTTGTACAAAAGCAGTATTCACCGAACTCGGCGACTGTCGGTATCTTTAATTGATCATCGAAGTTAGAAATATTTCTTTCTAGGTCAAGAATTCTCAAGGAAAAAACCTCTGGACAACTCTCTTCTGAATAATGACAGAAAAATGGCATAAGATCGAGAATCCCTCTACAATTGAAGAAAGAGTGACGGCAACTGTTTCGAAGCTTTATTTACACAGAGCAATTCCTTAAGTATAGATTGTCTGCTAGGTCATTTTAAGAGTTCGGAAATGTTACTGTCGCAGCGATTCATACTAAAAACTCGAAATTCTTCTAATCGAAAAATAAATCAATTTGTTAGGCAGTTAATTCATGGATTTCGATACTCAAGGTAGCACAATGTTTTCAAAGCATGCAGATATTGCTCTTCTTACCAACAATGAATTACTCAATTAGTAAAAGAGCGCTTTCTTATACATCAGTCACCTTTAAGGAATCACCGACTTCGAAAAAAGGTCAAATATTCTTTGAGATTGCAGAACGCCGTTAACAGAATGAAAGATTTCTCAATTTAAGAACAAGAGTCTTTGGCTTTCTTCAAGAATGATTGAAACACTATTATCACCTAAAGACTAATTAATTGATTCTTTGTTTCCTGCAGCTTATTCAATCCACTTTGGGCTTCGGAACTTCTTACTCTGATTCCTTTTTGTGTCTTGTAACATGGGGAAAATTAGCGCATTTATGCTATTATTCAGTATCTTATGTCCAAAATGATTCTGTCTTTAAATCCAAGCAGCTTTGGTTTATACTTTCGACCAATTAAGTCTCAATTTATATGAAAAGACATGCCAAATCCTTCGTTGATTCGCTGAGGAATGCCATAAAGAACGAATAATCAACAAATATGCACATCAAGATACTCTAAATTAATTTCTTTACTAACGATCTTCATGTTTCGGTCGCTCGATGATATGGGTGAGTTTAATAGCACAACAAATAATCAAAAATTAGTTAAATAGAAGGATTAAAAAATAGCTCCAATTTTTAGACAACCCATGCTCAATAGTTGCTGCATTTCTTATTTTTTCAATGAGTCAAACTTTAAAACATTTGTAAAGCTTTTCTGATTTTCAGTTTGAATGACTTGTAATAGATAATATTTTATGATGGAATTTGAATATTGAGGGACAAGAAGAGCTCAAGGCCGTGAATAATTCTAAACAATCCGAATGTGTTTAATTATTTTTAGAAACCAATAGCTTTGGATGGATTTCGTGGAGGAAATTGTTCTCTCTGACTCTAACACTTTAACTCTCGATTAAATGAGATTAAATGAAGCAAACAGACTTAGCTATGAAGGTAGTCTCGTCTATCCAAGAATACATGAGTCAAGTGAGCAGAGAAAGTTGGAATGATATGAAAACGAAAATATCAGCTCTCATAAATGTTTTAGGGTCTATTTCTGGCTGTGGATTAATTTTCACTTGCTTTGACACTCCAAGGACCCAAGAAGTAAGTTTTTGAACAGGATTTTCTGAATTTTCTTTTTGAGGTAGAATGCCATTGGACTTTGAATTAATCTGAATGGAAATAAAATTTTTGATTATGAAAACTGAAGTTAATTAATTCGCTCAAGAATGAATTAGGTAAAAGTGGAATTGAGATAAACGAAGGACTCCGTTCTAACTGATTCGAACTAGCTTAGAGCTTTCTGTGATCGTCAGCCAATAGTAGTTTAAAGGGAAATTCGAACTTCCGACAATAGAGAACTTAAACGAACTCAAAACAGAGGAATTTCTTTAAGTAATCATCAATGACTCCTCCAAAATGCAACAATCGCTTTGGCAAAGCTACCAAGTTGTATTTTCTCCAGCAGTATCGAAAATCAATTCTGGAAAAACTTTTTCTTGGCGTGTAGTGCGGCAATAGCATATAGGAAAGATTAATCAGTTCCTTTTGGAAGTATTAGTTGACTACTTTGATCACCTTGTGTCATAGTTTGCTCTTTCTCCTCAAATAATCAATATCTTTTTTATGTATCTCTCAAATTTCACACATAAAATAAAATGGTAAAAGCGACTAAATCCTGTATGAAAGATGAAATTATTCCTTTTTGGTTTTTCAAGAAAGTTCATATAAAAGAATTTTATCAAATGAAGCATTGTTTGAGTTCAAGTCTTCAAGTCCCTTAGCTACACAGGGTGACAATTTGATGCATAGGGTAGACAAGGATCGGCTGATAGACATGGGAATATTATCACAAATCTATTTTTCTAAATTTTCAATCATACTGTTCTATGTCGCTTTTGCTAGACCTTGGTTTCTTCCCTTGAGCCCGGATACCTTAGAATTTATAGACTCACCTTGTTCGATGCTCAAAGGAAATCGGAGACATATAGGTCTGATATACCCTCTTCTGACTCTGGATCAACAATCTTCGTATGAGGTCCGTTAAATTTTGGAGGGCAGATATAACATCCTTTCCATCAGTTGACTTGCGCTTCTAGTAATTTCTTTTTATTCGTTTGATTTTTTTCTCTCATTTCAACTTGGCTAGATTAACCGCTTCATTTCCGATGAGATAAAATCTGCCAAATCAGAATCTTACGATAAACCTAGTTTCCATTTGATAAAGAATTTTTTGGTTATGAATTTCGAATTTTAGCACTATGCATTGGCACTATTGCAATAAAAAAATTGCAATGAAAAAATCGGAGTGGGATAAATTTTAGAATGAAATATTTAAATTTCAAACAAACTTGCAACAAATATTGACTAACTCTTTCATAGAACAATATAGCATTCGAAGTATGAGTCTTGAAGCATTCATATCATTCATTTAGCAGCAACAAGTGATAATATGAATTAGAGATCAAGCAATCCATCCAACTGACACAACAAGACTCTGAAACAGCATTACCTTTCAGCTTTACTTAAATGAAACAGACGGACCGCGCAGAATCTAATCATTCAAAAAGGTGAAGAAATAATAACTGCAATATATTTACTTCCATCAGAGGTTGTTCCGGTATAAAGCACCTTCTCAGTCTTAAAGTCAAGCAACTTCATTGTCTTATCGTCGGATGCACTTGCAAGCATGTTTCCATTTGGGCCCCATCTTACACAATTGATGTCGTCTAGAATTTCATTAGTAGATACATAAATCAAATCAAAATTAGTTAAGGAAAAATTAAAATGTTCAATGATTACCTGAATGAGTGCGATCGAACGTTTTGACAATTGTTGATTGCCGTTTGTCAAATATATTGATTTGATAATCAGTATCATCTGATGCCAGCAAATGTCCATTGCTCGGACAAACATCAATATAATACGTCCTCACTATAGGAAACAAATATCAAATCAAGATGAAAACTGATTATAACAACAGTAACTGTAGACGAAGAGAAGAATTAGAATAAAGATTAGAAGAAATTACAGCTTGAATTAAGTTGAACGTGATTCTTCAAAGTCAAGGCATTCTTCTCAGCATCAAGGATATTGAGTTGTGTTCGATTAAATTTCACGAATAATAAGGGTTCTTCTGGATGAGTGCTCCATCTGCATCGGCTCCAATAGTCTGAATTCCACATAGGAAAGTTAGAAGAAATGAAATAGAATTTTCTCAATGGGTTTGCCGTGAAAATTTAACCAATGCCACAGAGATGAATGAATAAATAAAAAAAAAAATGGTAAATACCAGCCAATATTTAAAAAATTATGAGATACCAAATTTTTTCATGTCCATATGGAAGCTGCTCTTGGCTGAATCAATATCCGATATTAAGCAGATTCCTCTACTGTCAATAAGAGCTGAAACTTCTCCAGAAGGATTGAAATCGAAACTTGATACCCAGTTTTCTATATGAAAAATAAATCAGGAGCTCGAAAAATCAGTCACCTCCTTCTGTGTGACATTGCGAATGCCATTTCGATTTTTTCAGCAATTTCACACTATAGTTACCTTTCTGTCCAGAATACCCGACACTAAACAAATGGAATCCCATCTTCCTTGTACAAGGAATTGTACCAAGAATACCTCTTCTTGAATTATAAGTCACGTCTCCGTCACCAGTCTCTAAGAAAAGAAGAAACATATTCTGTTGAATAATGAATAAATTCATAAGACTACAAGATCAGGATATCAATTGCGACAGTAGTTACAAAGAAGTATAGTTTTATCTGTTTTACTTCCTGAAACTTCTTCAAAGGAGTATATTTCTGTAATTTTTTTCTGATTTGAGATATCAAATATCTTCATATTGGCTGAATAGCGACTACTATGATTTAGAGACACGAGTAATTTTGTGCTCAATATTTCTTTCACATGACTCCAGGTGCCTAGTAATAGATTTTCATTTAATTGATCTATTAACCAAATTATCACCCTTGCTAATTTGAACTCCTTGAAAATCAGCGTGCCTTTGCTTTGTCTCTAGCTCGATAACTCTGATTCTGTTATTTTCGTTTGAGGACCAAGCTAATAGTTTCGATATCATGGAAGATGTATCATCTAGCCAAGGATAGGGTTATTAAGTCGTCAAGAACAGGCTAAAATAGTTGAAGAAATGAAAATTTTCACTCAAACAAAGAGCAAATTTTGGAGAAGGTAATTAGAGTACCGTTGCTTAATGATTTCTTTAGTAAAGTATCATCTGATATATCTGTATTGATTTGCTCTAACTCGGTAGTAGCCTTTGAAGTCAATGCCTGTTCTTCTTTTGTGTAGTTTTTCGGTAACATTGCGACCGCCAAGATTTGAAGAATTGACTTTTTTATGAATAAATTTTATTTGATTGAGAAGAGAAACTTATTTAATTTGATTAAGACTACATTCATTTATAGACGAATATTGAAAGTATGGATAGGCTGCCCCGACTGCTCACATGTGTCATCGATTCGCGAATAATTGTTGATTTTTTGGACTCTTTAAGGTTCACAAGTCTTTTTACTCTGTTTTGCACTTTCGCTCTCCCTTTTGTGAATAACAGGCCCGAAATTGATTAAGTTTAACAAACACTACCTTCTTCTGTTACCTGGAGGGTAAATTAGATTTCAGAAGAAAAATTGAAAATGATAAAAAAAAGTTTAGATGTTGTTGATTCTATCGTTTGCTTATCTTGGTGGGGGCAAAAGTAATGACCACTGAAAAAGAGCTTTTGGGTTTCGCACCTCACTTTAATTTTGAGATAAATTGGAATAGCATTTCGTGAAAGGTAAAATATCAGTAATGCGAGAGGCGTTGAAATTCAGGTTTTATATCATACCGATTTAAAGAATAAAAAATCAGAATTCTCTGCCTCTTGTCATTTGTTCACGCGAACTGAAAAACGAAGTCTATTCACATATTTCAGCATTCAAGCTTTTCACAAACTGATCTCAAATATATTTGATTTCCCAGTGCAACTTTTAAGTCTCCTTTGTGGTTGTTAATTTTTTTGGATAAAATAGAGTTATGAGGCTGAATTGCTCAGACCGAAGTTATCCAAGTGGACGCCTTTGCAAATTACATGCATGTTCATACCTATCGGATAAAAAAAGGCAAAATTGAATTACAATACATTTTGAAAGTTCTCAAAATCAGATAAGTATGCATAATTATAGACGACAAATAAAGGTATTTTCACCCTTGAGAAATGTTCATCTTACTCTCATGGCGTTAAGTAAATGATGAGGAGTAATGACTTTCCAGGAAAAAAAAAAAAATCACATGCAATAATTACTACTGCTACTGAAAAATTGTTAGATTTGTAGAGCCTCCTTCACAAAAAAAAAAACCACAAAAATGTGAGAAGGTTCAGCTTCAACGGAAAAGGCCTAAAGACTCTGAAATAAACGATTCCAACAGTATACCACACTGGTAACTGCGTTTTATAAATTCTCAGAAGAGCTTGTTAATTAATTAAATAAATCCTGAATAACAAAAGTACACGCTATTTACTTTTCTCTCAATATCAAGCATTCTGTCATAAGAAAGCACGACACTGATGGGAAACTTCGCCTATGTTTGCGTGACAAAGAAAAAGAGAGAACTTCAATATGACAATATGAATCTCTACGGAAGTGGCTAATCACTGTGTGTAACCTCCTTTGACTGTCTTGAAAGGATGCACCTGTCCTTAGCTTCCGTCATTCTTGCGCTCCAAGGTATCAAGCGCATACTCTATGAATATGAAAGAGACATACGAGAGCCGCAAGAGTAAGTTTTGGAAGAAAAAAAATATTTTCTCTTCCTTAAAAGTTGACTTTGCCAAATTAGATCTTTTGAGTCTAGTGGAGCCCAAGTATTGATATGCTCGCGAGTGCCTCAGGGAACACTACAGCAACAACACTATTGGACTTCAAGACTGGAAAGAAAACTTTTCCTGAAAGACCTCTGACAGGAATAAATTTTCACCGTTTGATAAAAAAACCTTTTCCAGTTTCTTCTTAGATTTTGCGAGGTAAGTCAGTTTCATTTGAAAAAGAATCAGAGTCAATAATCATACGAGGAGGAAGCAGCTCCAAGAAACAATTGGGGAGAACTAACATTGGTTACAATTAATAATAGTGTTTTAGAACTACTTATGACCGCGATTATATTATCTCCTTCCTTATTTCTCAGGATATCAGCATGCATTCTTCCTATTTGAAATCGGAATGAATGGTGTGGGAAAACTAAGCATAGATAGAAAAACATAAATAACGGTCATAGAAAATTTTCTCAAGCCAGCTTGCAACATGCGATTTCCAAGATTGTAAGCAGATTTCAGAAATTTAATTGTATTAAAAATTCCTGAGATGTTCTCGGTAAATCGCAAATATCTATTAAAGTTGAATCTTCACTTCTTATAAAAGATTACAAGGATCATCTGTACATTCCAATATAGTGTTCTGAGTCAGGACTTCTATAGGAACGGGAAAATCTCCTCAGCAACTTCTTTCATTACTTTGAGATGTGAGACCTATGGATATCAAAATCTTAAATTCAACCAATCTCCTCGAATGTGCGTATAAAAATAAAAAAAGAGCAGTGACTTTTTACATTGAGCGAAATATTAGAAAGACCGAACGTAAAGGGCTCAGCTTATAAAAATTGATGTCGGAAATTCTTTTTGTGAACAAAAACTGAAGCTAAATTCCAGGATATATGAAATTGCTTGCATTTCATATTTTTATTGGCAGCATAATCGAATTAGGAATGAAAAAACTCTCGCCCTTAGTATTTTAAAAAAGCGCAGTAAAGTTAAAATATAATATGAAAACGAAAGCTACCAAACTGTATTCTGAGTATATAGAGGCCGAGGAGGAGGACATATGTCATGACCACTGGGGTCTGAGAGCTATTTCTTCTATAGCTTTTCCTACAGTGAACCCAACGGCCATCAATCCCTTTCACTTTTCCCACGTCGGATTTGCTGCTTCGAATCCAGCTCTACAATTTTTATTTGGGTATTTTTAAGTAACAACAAACTGCCGCTTTGAGTAAGAAAGGTCAGGTTATACCTTTGTGCTTACTGTTGTGGTGGATTCCGAGCTTTTGCTTCTAAAGTCCAATAATTTAGAATTATTATATGGCAGATTTTATTTTTTTTTAAAAAAATGTGACGATTATGTCTCCTATTTTTCCCAAATATCCTACGAACTTAAACATGCCGTTCATAGATAATTTTTCATACGATTTATTTATGAGGTTAGGAATTTAAATTGATGTCTAGTTGTTTATAGTTCGACAACTCTTATCAAAGTGAAATTTCTTACTTACGATAAACACGAATGAGAACAAAAATATTCAGACGTCAGGATGATTAGAAGTCCTAAGTTCAGGATTACTTAACCTAATTCACGGAGCCATTATCTGAATTGTGCTGCTTGCCGACATTCTTGAGAGTAATTCTTGTTCTCTGGATCCTTTCGTTTCATGTTTATCTAGATGAAGCATACTGAACAAGTGTCGTCTATATGATTTTTGAATGACGACCATGTATTTTGAAATAGATATCTTACTCCCAAATGAAGTCTTTCCAGTATAGAGCACTTTTCCTGTTTTGAAGTCCAACAGTTTTATTGTGCTATCATACGAAGCACTCGCGAGCTTATCGCCGCTCGGACTCCATCGTACACAGATAAGCTCTCCTAGATGTTATATTCAAGCGTTAAATCTTTGTTTAAGCAAATCCAAATTATTACCTGAGGGACCGGCATTAAAAGTTTTGATAATCTTCGATTCTCGCTTATCAAATATCTTGATATTCTTATCGCCTCCACCAGAAGAAGCCAATAGATTTCCATCGCTTTGGCATACATCAATCCAGTATACGTAATCTTGCCAGGTGAAAAATTATCAAGTTTAAATAATGAAATGAAGAGAAGTGGAGCGAAGAAAGTCCTAAAATTAAACTTTTTGTCTATCTCTGACATTTTTTAATGTGTGGATATCAAAGATTGCTATGTAGTTGTCTCGAATTTATTTATCAATCATTTTATGTCAATAAGCAAAGCATATTGAAATTCAAACTCAAGGTTCACTGCTGTTATGCCATAGAGATTTCACTCTTTTCTCTCTATTTCAGTGTTGGTTATAAAGTCCTTTTTATTTTGTGTCTGTCCTCATGCTTTGTTTAGGCTATTTAGGCTCCATTGTGTTGAATGTAACAACAAGGCTGAATCTGAGTAGAAAGTCGTGGGAACTAGAAGCGATAAGGAAGTACGTTTTTGGATGAAAAAATTATAATTTTTCTTTCCTTAAAGGGAGAGAGATGCACAAAGCTATTCAAAGAATGAAAGCTTCCCTGAAAACTAGGTTAACATGAAGAGATCTTCCAAGAGGATCCTCTCCAGCCTTTGGTTTCTGAATGCAGGAGGCTAGGACCAAAAATACAAAGAATCGGTGTAATGATGTTAATAAATCATCTTTGACTTCTATTAGTTATTTTTAGGCGATATCTCAAGTGTGAGATGGAGCCCAGTGGGTGATATGATCGCGAGTGCTTCACGTGATAAAACAGCAAGCCTATTGGACATCAAGACTGGAAAAAAGCTTTATACTAGAAAGACCTCAGATGGACGTAATGTTCACTATTTGAGTTATATTAACT
>ENA-UOTX01001856-UOTX01001856.1-compost-metagenome-genome-assembly--contig:-NODE-1856-length-12901-cov-21.496335_pt1 | contig 12901 bp, 9 predicted proteins | sample MGYA00238143_ERZ746982 | MGnify/ENA primary metagenome ERZ746982 (study PRJEB28758, sample SAMN06268862) | compost metagenome | isolation source: single cell | place: USA: California, Emeryville, Joint... | reverse complement strand
ATATTCGTCTTTCTTCGGTCCATTTCGATATCGCCATAGACATCCTTAATAATCTCAAAGAGAGCGTCGATATTAGTAGGATCGTACATATTTATCAAATAGCAAGGGTGCATTTGTAGCACTGTCAGCAGCTTCTTATAAACCTCTTTGTTGAGGGTGTAAGCTTCAGGTAGATCGCTTACTTTCTTTTTAATCGTGGTTTTTCCAAATGGCGGTTGGGCTATCCTCTTGAATACCTCAGACTCCAGCAGACTGTAGAAATCGCCAATAGAATGCTCCAGGTCTCTGAGCTCTGCAAATTTCTTGAGTACATTTGCGCTTTCCTGCTTCAAATTTTGATCTAAATGGCTCAGCTTAGCGTCCAATTGGATCTTCTCCTCGAATCGTAGATCACTTAAAAATTTTTCTATTGCTTTAATATCAAACTCACTCCTGTCCTCATCAACTTCATCTTCATGGCTCTGAACTCTCTTGTATCCTATGCTTCCTCTTCTTCTTCCTATACTACTCCTCATCCCAATACTGCGTCTGCCAGTATTGAGAATAACTCGCGACTCATCTTTTTTCGACGAAGCTTTCTTTGATATGATTTCTTCAGTTTTTGCTTCTTCAAATCCCCTCGTCATCTGAAGCTCCTTCTTATTTGCTATAAATTTGGTTGTAAACCACTTCACTTTCTCCTGTGTGTCGAGTACCGTGCTCTTATACTCCTGGTTTTCAGACGCCTTAAGCTTTTTTGAATGAGCTATTTCGAAAAATTCATCAAAAGCGAGTCCTAACCTCCCTGTGAAATCGTCTATGCCCCAAGTGTACAGATCATCTTCAGCAGTCTGAACGCAAATATGGTTAGCATTATGAGAGACGTTGAGACACGATTTTATGTTTGAGATACGATTAATCTTTCTCTGCAACTGCTTTCTCACCTTATATTTTTCCCCTTCACTGAGAAGTTGATATCTTTTGTTATATAACTGCCGTGATAGCTGACCGCGTTTGTAGTTCATTGCACTTTCGAATTCGCCCCAAGTGTACAGCGTGTTTGATTCGGTGATAAGCGCGTTGAAAGTGTTTCCGAGCCAAACTTTAACCACTTTTTTTGAGACGAATTGGTCCCACAGCAATGGAGTGAGAATATATTTCTCCTTTGGTCCTGTCAATTCTTCTTCATTGTCCAGAGCGTCTTTGTATATCAAAAAAGCTTCCTTGAGCCCCCAGATATATATTCTCTTGTCCTCGCTGACTGCAGCTGCATGGGTTTTCCCAGCAGAAATTTCAATGAACTTGATGTGAGCATCGATTTTCTGTGGCTTATAAAGGATCTCGAGGTCGCCATGTCCCAATTGGCCGTCCAACCCATCACCCCAGGAGTAGATATTCTTTTTGTTGTCAAGAGCGAGGGAATAGCTTGGCGCACAGGCGACTTTCTCAATTTTGACGTCCTCCTGAAAAAGCACCCTCTTTGGACTCGGATGTGAAGAAGCTATCGATCCCAATCCCAACAGTCCATTTTTATTTGACCCAAAACCGTATAATTCACCTTCTTTTGTAACAACCAGCGAGTGAGACTCACTCGCAGCCATACAGCTGATAGGAACCCCTGTAAACTTTTTGATCGATTCTGGTTCAGTCACAGAAGGACAAATTCTCCCAAGTCCAAGCTGACCTTCGGAATTCTTTCCCCAAGCATATAATTTCTTATTATTTTCTACAGCAAGAATGTGTTCTGTCCCTGTGCAAAGAAGCGTGATTCGACGATTGGATTTTACATTAAACTTGGGAACTCGAGTTGGGTAGGCAGTCCAAGACAATTCCCCTCTGTAACCCAACTCTTTCACTATTCTGCACTTCTCAAACGCTATATTAATAGCTTGATCCGAAAGCCCATGTTGACCTGAAGCATTCGAGCCCCATACCCACAACTCGCCTGCGTCAGTTAAAGCAACAGTGTGGTCAAGTCCGCATTGGACATCAGTAAACTTCGTTGAGAGTGTTTGAAGATTTCGATGAGCAGAAAATGTTTTGAAAGAGCTTATTCCTTCAGTCACTGGATAAGGACAATATGCACTGAGGTAAAGCTCATCGTCATTATCTTCTTCTTCCTCATCTTCTTCGTCATCATCGAGCTCTTCATCAACCTCTTTCAGACTTTTGTTAGCTTCATTTCTCACCTCGCGCCCAAGACAGCCTTTTTCGTTGTTACCCCAAGTGAATATTCTCCCATCACTGGTTAGGGCAATTGAGCAATTAGAGGAAGTCGCCACTTGCATTATGGCTTCTTCTGATTTAGTGCTCTCTTCTTCATCTTCAGCAACCAGCGAAATTTTCGTCGGAGGTAAGTTTTTGTTAATGTGGAGTTTGTAATCTCTGCAGCCAAGTTTATTGAAGGTGTTATTTCCAAATCCATACATCTCACCAGCCCTCGTTAAGACCAGCGTGTGGTTAGATCCACAGGCCACCCATCTAATCGATTCTTCTTTCAGTTCAGTGACTTGCTCAGGGACAAACCTATTCGCAAAATCAGTAAACCCAAGTTGTCCGTTCTTGTTCGCACCCCAAGTGAACAAGCGATCTTCATGTGATATAGCTGCGCTGTGAGACGCTCCACAAGCAACTTTGTCCATTGGGTGTTTCAATGATGTCAATCTCTGCGGCGTATTTGAGCTGGGTGCTTTCTTCGTGCCTTTAGTAACGATTCCGAGTTGCCCAAAATCGTTATTTCCCCATGCATACAATTTTCCACTCTGACTAACAGCCAAAGAATGACGCTCACCTGCGGCGATATATCGAGCTTTTTCTTCGACAAGGTGTAAACCTGCCTCCGATCTTATCTGATCAAGCATAATCTTTTTTGGCGCAACTTCGTCTTGATAAGAGCCAGTTCCCAAAGCACCCGAAGAGCCTTTTCCCCAAGCAAACACCTCGCCTTCCTCTGAAAGAGCAAGCGTGAAGTTTCCACCACAAGCAACCTGACGAATCAGCTTCCCAGCTAAATCTCCAAGTGAAGGTCGGAAATTTCCGTCGAAATTTTTATGTTTTTGAGGCTTATTCCCTGTTTCATCACCCGAATCTTCCTCCTCAGATTCAGATTCGTTAGTCGATGCGTATCCTAAACCTAAGCAACCGTTTTTGTTATTACCCATACAATACACAAACGATTTGCTCCAATCAATGACTGAATGTTGTTTTGGGGTTTCAGCACTCTTAGAAGCTTCGATTATCCTTTCTTCAAAGGCTAGCACTGCGCTATGTTGAGCTCCGCAAGAAACCTGCACAGGAAAATACGTTTTCCCTTCGTATTTAATCGAAATTCTCCTTGGCTACATGAATTAGCTAGAGAATTTTCTGGATTTATTTACCTTGCTTATTCTGTTCAGATTTCCGAAATTCAGGCCTGGAGGCAAACCGATTTGACCGTGCTCATTTGAACCCCAAACGACTAAATTCGATCGATCTTTATGGTATTCTAACTGCCATGAGCAATTGCATACATGAGAATTTTACCAATTGCGAGCATATGCTCTGGACCACATGCGATGAAGGATGAATATTCTTCAAGAACAGCAATGTCTTTTAAGACGGACTCTTTGCAGAATATGTGCGAGAATGACTCGCGAGTACTCAGTGTGGATACTCTTCGACTGTTGATAGGACTTTTTTTCATCGAAATAGATTCAGTATATATTAAAAATTTTATTTTCGATTTGATAAATCCTTCGTTTTATTACTGGAAAGGAACAAATAAGCCCTGATATCCTTTTGACCTTTTAATCTCAGTAATGAGGTTCGATTAACTCCAGAAAAGCAACTCTGCTCTCTTGTTTGAAGGCTAGCCATCCAACGTAGCTCTGGGATATTGTAAGCAGACTGTTTATTGGAAAAAATTATGACATTATGTCCTGCAAAACCTCTTTGCTGAGCGTTTTCTGTGATTTGGAGGATTCTGCTAGGGTTTAAATGCACGCATGAGCATTGATTAGAAAAAGTAAATTATTTGAGAGAGCAAAGATTCTTTTTTTACTGCTGGTTCTCCTGCTAAGGAAGCGGAAAGCCGTGATCTATTTATGATTTGACAACAAATTTTATATACAATCAACAGTGATTCAATTGGAGTGCGGCATTTGATATTTGGATTGAGGCAATTTCAATACAATTCCACTATATTCATTACCCTTTACAGCTCAGAAAATTTCAAGACCTCTAGTTAGGATATAGAATGAAGGCTATAACGAATCTTTTCCTCATATTCTGTTGATGAGAATAATAAATCAGCAGAGACAGATTTTAAGATTGATTGAGACTATTTTGGGCTGGATTAGCATCAATGGAATATAAAATATTGATGGTAAAAGCATATATGCACGCCTTAGCGCCTTAACAGTCGGTTGTAAATGATACAAAACTAATCCGATCATATTTTGTACCCATTTCTATAAATAGGTAGTAATCATAATACTCTGTTAGTGCCTTATCAAGAGGTAATGTGCACATCAAATCTTCGTTGTAGTAGAAACTCACCTCGGCTTTGGTTAAATCCGTGGTCACCTTTATCACTGTGCCCATCACTCCTCCATATTTCTGAAAAGCTTTACTCACAAATTTCTCCTGCTGAGCTGATGACTATAATAATGATGATCATCTTGCTGCATCTTCCCATTATATTGGGATAACCCATTCCCATACACAACACCATCTCCACAGCTTCCATAGGCAAAACTACCGATCCCTTGATGAAATGGAAGAGAACTGTTTTTCATTTCACTGGTACAGATCTTATTAAGCAACATTTTTGATTTTACGCAGGTTCTCAAATGTGAGGATATTTTCTTATTTCACTAAAGTTGAAAGATTGCAAGTCTCATTAGAGCAACCTTAAAAAAATTTATCGAATTGGGAGAGGCATCTAAGTCTAAAAAGCCTGATAATACATATTGTGGATTGTGATCTATATCAATTCAAGTACTCTGAGCTAATATCAAACAACACGCGTTTACACGCAATACGCTTCTATGCATTGATTCATACAGAGAGATGAATCGCGCTTATGTATATTATAAGAATTTTAGATGTAAATTAAGATATCAAAGTAATTTTTATGAGGTCAAAAAATCAAAATTATGCAGATTTTCTCGACTAATCTTCATTCCTCTAGTTAAAGGTTGCTTTGGAAGAATATGAAATGCTAGCTTGCCAGAAAGAAAACTTACTTGAGCTGGCGGAAAGACAATAGGGCCTCCAATTTGCTACATCAAGCATACGCTATGAATTATTTCGCCTGATTCTAGCAAAAACAAAACTTTACTTTTCGCAACTCATGGAAATTCATTACCAATATTGGGTATCGTATCGCTTTTCCAGAGCCAAAATCGAATACTGCTGCTTTGGATATCGGTCTCGGAGTATCAGAATCCCATTGGCAGTTCGCATGGTAAATATAAAGAGAAGAAACAGAAGACACTGAAGCTGCGAGGGTGCTCCCGTCTAAACTCCATCGTACGCTAGACCGGAACAAATCACCACCGATTTTGTGATCATAACCTAAACTGTTACTCGAATCGAATTGCAAAATTCTCGCAGCATTGGCTCGACGTTTGTCATATACCTCAATAATCCCGAGCTTTGCACATGATAAAGCCACTAAGTTTGGATTTTGAGAACAAGCATCCATCCATTGATACCCAGCCTCTTTTTTTTCTAAATTTGGTTTCAGGGAAACATTAAACTCAAAAATCCCACAATCTTTGCCTGTATTTCCAATAGTTTTCCGTTTTTCCACATCAAAAAACTGTACGAAGAGATTCGTCTTTAGCCACAGAACATTCTCTTGATTTTCTGGGGTCCACCTCACCAAAGGGTAATCCCATAGATAATCTAAAGATCAATTTCTTCCTTAGATCAAGAGCGAAAGGATTTGCTTACTTTTTTTCAATTCAAGATCTGGTAAATGTTGGGAAAGTAGCAAGGTGTTGCTGTTGACATGTGAGATCTGCAAAACACCACTATTGCCAACTATTGCTATGCAATCACCTGTAGGATTAAAGTCCAGCGAATAACTATGGCCTATTGGAGTTTTTCTTCTTAGTAGCCAAGGAATTTAGTAAAATCTTACCTCCAAAGTTCGAGTGCCATTTGGTTCTCCTGAGAAGCCGAACCTTATTCCCACCAATGGATTTTTCAGATACGTCAATTGCAAAAAGATGATAAGTTGTCTGATTCTTTACGGGCATAACCGCAGCATAGTTCCTATTAGAATTGTAAGCTATGTCATTGCTATAACCTAATAAACATTGATAAACAAAAGCCTTCAATTGGGTTGGCTCCTCTACCTTTTCTTACCTTCTGAAATTTCATTAGACTTATAGATGAGCTTTGCGCCTTTGCTTGATATATCGCGGATTTCAAATGCTCCTGAGGTGCAAGGGTATTGAGAACGCGCCACTACTACAAGATTTGTGTGAGGGATCGATTTTAAACAAGAAATGACGATTTTCTTATTGTAACCTTGAATAAAAAGAGAAATCAATACAGAAAAGAATCCTGTCTGCAGAGAAGGGAAAAGAAAAACGCGAGTGTTCCTGGTTTGATTGGAGATCAAAGAAACAAGTTTGGTGGTTTTCTGACCAACCCATCAATTTTGTCAGAGTAGCTTTAGAACAGTTGATTGCAGAAATACGACGTCCGTCCCATTTGTCAGCTAATAATGATGCAATTCATGAGAACGAAGAACAAAGAAGACTTACTAAAGATGAAGCGATCCAAATTTTCATTTGAATTTAACTTTATTTGACGATTAGGGCCATCTTCCCATTTTATTGCTTTATGATCTGAGGAGTCTGAGGTATAGATATATTTATATTCGATTAGTACATCCCTTGGAAGATCAATGGTAGCTGTCCAAATGTGGCCCTATTGATATTCATGATGATAAAGGCCAATCTTTGTTAGTTATTTTGAATAAATGATAATTACATTGTTCCATTGCATTTTTAGCGCAGAAGAGGGATTCCATGATCCGAGTGCAGGAATATTGCCGATCAGATAGACCCTATTACCTACAGTGGAAACGTATTCTATTGAAAATTGGACTGTTGACACTGCAACTTTTAAAGATTCCATACACTATTTTTAAGAGAGCATAAAAGATTTATTTTTGCTGATTACCAGTATAAATCGAGTTACTAACTGGTCCAGAGAAACTTATTTGAAGAAATTTTTTTCCATTTTTCTCCCTAATATGATGAATCTCAGGTTGGATAGTCAGCAATGGGTAGGATTTATAAGGCACAGCCGCTTTGAATTCGAATGTAGATTCAAGTTAAAGAATGCTAATTCAAATCTTCAAGGTTGTCTCCCATTAAATCCTCTCTTTTTGCTCCCCTTCGGATCGATATCATAGATTATCCTTGTAAACGACTCTAGATCTCCAATTTGAAGTTACAAAACCCCACCTCAATGCAGAAATTACCCCACCTTAATTCACTTAATCTTGAGCTATTTAAGCAATTGCAGATTTAATACTGAAATTATACAATTTAAATTTCAACACTTGTTTACGACTGAGTATACATTGCAATAGAAAAGCCATGATACCACTATTTGCAACAAAAAACGATACAGAATCTGCTCCAATAGATCTTGAAGAATCAATACAAATAAAAAATGACCAGCGAACGTTTCATTTGCCAAACGAATCTCTAAGAACTGGTACTTCAACTTTCTTCTCCTAATATTTTCTTGTTAAGCTAAAATTTCCCATTTTTTAATATTATTTCAGACATCTCGACCATAAACTAACTAATTTCATCTTCGATAGACGCGGTGACTAATGAGTCTCCGACACTGATCGCATGGTCCTCATTTGCGGATAATAACATTACCGTAGCTGAACTCAAGACCAGATATCTCTATTCTAACTTTAGAGGGGCCCGCATCCCCAGAGGTACCTTGAATTTTCGACCTTCGTTCAATTTTCTAATTTCAGGCTGCTGGACAATTGTGAAAGAGATTCCGAACACCAAGTTGCTTGTCTCACTCAATCATAACTACTCTGAATCAGCCAAAATGGAGATATTTGATCTCTCACAGAAAACAGTGAAGAGAATTGACTCTTTCGACAGAGTTCTTGGAGGTAAAAGGAAATTGTTACTTGAGTTTGCTCGAAAGACTCTCTCTTTGGTCTTATTGTTTCTCTCAAAACCTTTTCTATTATCCTTGATTCATGGAATTATTTTAGAGACTGGCTTTGGTGATGTGACCTATAATTGCAGGAGAGGTCTTCTCGGGGCAATATCTGTTGAGAAGGAAACAGCATATCATTTGTATCACGTTGGGTACTCTTCACAGAAGAATAACTATTGTGTTAAGTTGCTAAAGAAATCAAAATGGCAACCGCAGTTTGACGCCGGAGATGGTGGTTGATACATTATTCTTGCATTCTTTCTATTAATAGCTAATCCATATCTAGCTGGTTATATGTCAAGTTTTGATTTCAATCCTACTGGAGATACTGTCGCGATTCATAGTCGCTATGGAGCTATCTTAATATCTGATCTAAACACTGACGAATATAAATATCACATGGAATTGAGCGAGGCGCCAAGTAACTCAATAATTATTCGATAACTCTTCTTTGCTCTATCTTGCCGGCTTAAAGTTCATTAATATACAATAATTTACCTCCTATCTTATTACTATTTGGCTTATATTTATTTATTAGATTCTTTTCCTCGCTGTAGATGGAGCGCCATCCCAGGTGAACCTTTAGTATTCGTAAAACATAATCGGTATTTCCTCAACATCCTCGATGTGGAAAAGAAGGTCCTAACAATGAAGAACCAGGTGAAACTTGAAAAAGAAAACTATTGTAACTGAAACCAAGTTTCGATTTATGGTTTTACATTTTTTTTGATGTTAGACATCACTTTATGGATTGATGTTTGCCAGAGTGATGGAAATTTATTGGCAGCGTGTGGTTACAGGGATATTCAGATTTTTGACAAAAGAGTATCGAAGATTGTCAAGACATTTGATGATGTTCATGCAAGTAAAATCTTATTGCTAAATTTTGATTTTTTGGAATTTACTCATCTTCTAGGGGATATCTATTGTGTGCGATGGGATCCAAGTGGGAGCTTACTAGCGAGCGCGTCTTCAGATCAGAGAGCAAGAGTGGTGGACTTCAAGACTGGGAAGGTCCTTCTTACTGGTACCACCTCAGATGGAAGTAAATTGTGATTGAGAAGCAAAATCACTCTCTTTTTCACATTTTTATTAGACGGAGCAAGGTCTGTATGCTTCATCTAACCAAGGATGAATTTTGAAGAATTATAAGCATAGAGGATCAAGAAAATTAGCAAAGAAGCATTGAAACGAATAGATTAGGCGAAATTATTCCAAAATTTTTAAAGAATTTTTCTTTATCGTGATATTTCAGAGACTCCTCCACATTCAATTTAAACCTTTTTTTTGTTGAGGACAACATTAATTCTTTTGCATCAATAAAGACCGAAAATTAAAGTGCTTGATAATTTATTCTAACCAAAAAGGACTTTTGAAATTGATTAAACATCTAAATATTTCTTCATGATAAGACTTTATTCATCACTCTGCAAGGAATCCGGCAGCTATTACTTTGAAGAAGAGAATCATCCTAATTATGAGCTTCTTAGAACCTGCCCCATTAAATAAGAAGTTTGCAGAAAAATCGAGAATCATCTTAATTCCATTTGGCCTATTTAGAAAATAAAAATGCTGACTAAAACCTGTTAATTTGTTTTTGTTTTTTTCACAAAGAATCGAAAAACAATGCTGCGAACTCATACTCTAAATTCCAGATTATTAGACTTGAGGGCGAGATTAATCGAACCATCTCAGGACACTTGCTATCGAATCTATTGAGTCACAGCGTTGCTTATTATTTCGTTAATTAATAGAGATAGAGCTAAGATTCACACAATATCAAATCTCAAAACTAATGAGTTCTTGAGTTGAAAAATGGATTAAGCGAGACTGTTTTACATCGATAGCGAATTTCATTCAATGAGATTTTATTATTTTTTTTTATCTCCGAACCAGACTTTCAAATAGATAGATTGTTATGTGAAAACTCAGAAATTATTTAAGGTCTGTTATAGAAACCAGCCCTATAATTACCATTATACTCAAAGTAAATTCGAAAAAACAAACTTCTTTAAATTGCTTATCAGATAATTTTCATATATTTGACTTATTGTAAGAAATCAATACTCTCGAAATTTTATATAAATGTGCTCAATCTCATCTATCTATGTCTCTTTGTAGCCAATAGATAAGCATAATAAAGCCAGCCTACAAAAACAACCCAATATGGAACAGCTAACGCGATCCACAAGTAATATATTGACTGAGTTGTAGTGAGAGCGCCAGTGAATTCTTGAACAGTAGACATTACTTGAGTATCAACGAAACACTTGGATTCAGTGATTGTCTGATATTCAGTAAAGTACGGCTCAACATAGTTGTAGTTTGATCGAGTCAATACTGCTGCCGGAATTAAGATAATGGCCGTTGCAGGATACGACACGAAAAACCCGATGACCATGCATGCAAGGATGCATCCGCCATCATTACTTGAGGTCTCAACCCGGAGACATATTGTGATCACTGGCGAAAGAAGAGCAAGAATTGGAAGGCAAATAGCAATGATAGCAGCCAACCCAAATCCTTTAGTTAATGACCGAATGGTTTTTAAGCCACTTGCTCCAACTTTCAAAGATTCAAAATTCATCGAAGAGCAAGATGACGCCAGCTCGATTCTTGGAGATGCAGTAAGATACGCTGTTTGCTTATTCAGGAGATCTGCATATTCAGGAAACTTGACAATTTCAGACGACCAGGTCTGTTCAGAAAGCATTAATAAAGCATTTTCTGTATCGATACTCTTTGAGTTTGGAAACGATCCATACTCAGTGCATCCAGTTCCGTTGATCTTATATGCAGGATAATTTTGCTGAGAGGAATATTCTAGATTACTCAAGCAAGATTTTGCCTCTCCGATATTAATTCTGAAAGTTGAGAGAGGCAATGCGCTCGAATCTCGTCTGTAGTTGATAAAGAGTGAGGCGTTATACGGCACTGAGGTCCACCCATCAGCAGTCTCTGCTGCAGTACTGAATTGGATTTGGGAGATAGGGCATTCGGCGTCAGAGACGCACACTCCTGTATAGCAGGAGGTCTGTGAGGCTGAACATGTGGAGGAATTAGAGAAACCAGTAGCAGGTTTCCCACAGATCACAATGTCTTTCCACTTTGAATAGTTTTTGGAGTCCTGAGCCTCATAATACTTGGCACAATCACTCTTTTGCACGGATGTATCAACAAGTCCGGTGTAGCAGAAACCAGCCGTACCTGCCCAGTTTCCCAGACTGGAGATCGTAGTGTAACCTGATGGACATGAAGAACTTTCAACGGTAATCTCAGAGAATGGGACTGTATAGATATTTTCGTAGATGGAATCCACAGCTCCTGCGAGTTGGTCGCTTGTTTTTAAATCCACATATCCCTTATATAGGATTGGAATGACGAGGCCAATGGTCAATAAAGAGAGAATCAGACTTGTGATGATGAAGGCCTTCTGAACGGTTTCCTTGGACAGGGTACTCCTAAAGGGAGTTCTCTTCCTTTCTGGACTCTCATCTTCTTTAATTATCGGGGAAATGCTATCAAAAGGGCTTATTGGACCATCTCGATTTCCCCCAGCATCCACTCGAATTTCCTCATGATTCTGCACCTGCGGCGTAGGTTTTTGAATGTTTCCTGATATTATATCTTCCAATTTCTGCACAAAGTCATTCTTTGTAAAATTTGAGTTGCTTATTCGAGCGAGCAGATTCTTCGATTGTATTTCTAGCTGAGTTGGAGTGAGTCTGTTTAAGTAATTTCGATCCACTGCTTGCAGCACCACATGCGCTAGCTCCCCTAGGACAGAACCATCATGACTTGTATTTATATTCCCTGATTTTATCTTCATCAACGTGTCCATATTCACACCTGCGGCCTCCAAAAATGCCATACTCAGTGCGTACACATCGCTTTTAGTACTGTTTAGGTCAGGCGCAATATATGGTAAATACTCCTCTCTCTGTGTATACTTCTTTCCTGAAAGATTAAGCGAAGGGACTGGAGAAGCCAACTTGTACTGGACGGCCCCAGTGTCGAGCCTCCTTAACAGGATGGTTTCAGGATTAACGGCCGCATGGAAAAGCTTTGCTTTACCGAACTCATAGAGAGTATTGCTCACTTGAATCATCATTCGGATCAGATCTGGCAGTTCTAGAGGACTTCCAGAAGATTGTACTGATCGCAAGGAAGCATGAGCAAACTCCGTAATAAACGACATGTCATATCCACTGCCGCTTGGCTTTTTAGTGATATGACATTCGTAGTAACGAAGCAGACCTGGTAAAGAAAGTTTCTCTTGTCCTTGAATTGCATTCCAGTCGCGGATACAATGGTGGACCTCGCGATTGTTGTCGGTGTCTTTTATGCATTCGACCATGACGTCTTGCATAGAGTTGTTTGGAAGGAGTGAAGAAGCTTTGTAGTAGTCAATATTTGTTCCAGGAATATGAATGCTGTTGAAATCAACATTAAAAGCCTTTTGGACGGGGTCATAAGACAAAACGCCTGGTTTTGGCTGAGGTCGAGTCGTCCCTGGTTGATTATTCATGCTTTCGACAGAAATTTTATGTATTTAATAAAATTATTGTAGTAACAATTTATTTATACGAACTTTATAGCGTTGCAGTTCCGTTTTGATTAGATCCAACAAAAATTAAATCACTAAAACGGTCAGACTCCTGAGATTTATAAATGCTCTTGAGTTTTATGAAGAATTTTGTTGGTATCTTGACCAATGACGAGTTTT
>ENA-UOTX01001855-UOTX01001855.1-compost-metagenome-genome-assembly--contig:-NODE-1855-length-12906-cov-6.617507_pt1 | contig 12906 bp, 10 predicted proteins | sample MGYA00238143_ERZ746982 | MGnify/ENA primary metagenome ERZ746982 (study PRJEB28758, sample SAMN06268862) | compost metagenome | isolation source: single cell | place: USA: California, Emeryville, Joint... | reverse complement strand
AAAAAAACCCCCTTGAATAGGAGGAAATTGAGACCATTTCACCTTTAGGCTATTGTCAGCATTTCAGGTACATTTATTAACTTCAAAGAGACGAAATTTACTTCCTTCTGTTTTAGTATCAAGCTTTTCTAGTCTTAAAGGAGTCATAAGATGTAGTTAAAGATTCAAGGCTTCACAATAATGAATCTTGGGCTTTTATTGTGATGGACTTGGCTGCTTATCGAAAGATTTTCATCATGGAAATTCAGCTGGTTGCATAACATGAGTTGACAAGTGGAAATTTTAAGAAGCAGAAGATTTGAGAAAATATTCGAGCAAGCTCTCAATTTCACAAAACTTTAGTAGGAGTCTAATCACCGATCTGAAAATTATGGAAACCGTTTTGTTGCATCACTTTTATTTTGACTTTTTTCTGGGATGATTAGAATTTAATTCCGTGAACTGATCGAGAAAATTGCCAAGTTTTAAATTATCTGTGGAATGATTAGATTTTATTCCTCTTATTTATCAGCATGATGAGTAGGGTTTTAGCTGTGAGTTTACTGTCATTATTTGAATAATTATTTCGACTCAGCTTTTCTTTGCAGGGGAGAAAGGAGATAGAACAAATGTATTGTAAATAAAAATCTTCCATAGAAAATGGCAAATTGTGCTTAATTAGCTAAAGCTTCAATTAAAGTCATTTATAAACCGTTTTTAACTCTGGATAAACTGAAACTTTAATGCAAATTATTGAAAGAGTAGCTCAAGTGGCAGCTTAGAGTACTAAAAGCGAGCTTTCTGAGATAGATTCTCTCTAGTTCTTTGAATCAGCATCCAATGTTATATTATTGTAAGATTTTTTTTGATTTTAGTACGAGTTTGTATAGTTGATTGTTTGTTTCTCTAATTTTGTACTGAGAAAAACTACAAAGATATGGATGGATATAGGAGTCAATAATATTAAAATGAGTATTTTTCATAATATTAGCTCGCTCCAATGATATTCTTTGTTTTTCTGGTGTCTTCCTCAACAGATACCCTCTTAAAGGAAGCATACGGATGATACTTGTCCTTTTAATGAAGAATTTGAAAAAACAAAGAACTATGCAATAATTTACCTCTACCTGAGTTCCTTCCAGTATATAGCTTTTTTCCAGTCTTAACATCTAATAATGCTGCTGTCCTATCGTTTGAAGCACTCGCAAGTATGTTTCCGCTTGGATCCCATCGAATGCAGTTTATCCAACCTTTGATATATTTATCAACGAAGAAAATTTAAGAAGGCAAAAGAAGTTTACTTAAATGGACATTGTCGAAGGTTTTGACTATCGTCGATCCGCGTTTGTCAAATATCTTGATGTCCTTTTGAGTACTGGCCGCCAACAAATTCCCGTTGCTCGGGCAAACGTCAATCGAGTGGGTGTTGCCTATTGTAACGAACGTCAAAGGATAGGCACATTCCAAAGAGAAAGCAGCAAATAAAAGTACACCAACCATGATCCAAAGAAGAAACTAGAATTGAATCTCCTTCAAATCGATTGGAATTTGATATTTGGCTTGTTGACAACATGTAATGTAAAGAATTACTACCTGAGCTTAGGCGAATGGGAGGTTTGAAAAGTAGGGTTTTCTTCTCAATATCAAGGATATTTAGTTTGCACTCATTATATTTCATAAATAGTAAGGGCTCTCCGGTATTGGTGGTCCATTTACAACGACCGAAGTCATCTCTTGGGTATACTGGGTAGAAAAATAAACAGATGTGGAAGAGAGATCGTCTTGTTTTAATTTTAACTTACCTTTATCATCACCCATGACAAGATGTAAGTTGCACTGGCTAGTGTTAACATCTGCTATCAGGGCTCTACTTTTCCTGTCAATAGTCGCCATAACTTCTCCAGAAGGATCGAATTCGAAGTCAGAAATATTATCGTCTAATATAAATACGTTAAATCAATTTGAGATAATCGAAATGTCAGTCGATTACCAAGTCCACTGCCATAGTGCGAGTGCCATTTCTCTTTTTTTAGCAGTTTGACGTCATACCTTCCCTTCTGCCCGGAATACCCGATCTTCCATAAATGGTAAGCCATTTTTGTATGGAGAGAAATTGCAGCAAGAAAATCCCTTCGTGAATTATAAGTCACACCTCCACTACCGATCAGCACAGGATTAGCAAAGAATAATATTGAGGAGCTAAATTCTGAGAGGCTTAGTGAACGTCGCTTTAATCTTCGTTACCTGAGCGAACTTCCTCAAATAAATAAATTCTTCGAGGCTTCGATTCTCTTGAGAGATCAAATATAGCAATATTCGCCGACATGCTGATATGTTGATTGAGTGAAACGAGCAATTTCGTGTTTGAGATTTCTTTTACATGTGTCCAAGAGCCTAAGAATACGAAGAGTGTTTTTATTGACTTCTGTGCTCGAAAATCCAAGTACCCTCTTTTATTCCAATTCCTTGAAACTCTGCATTATTTTCCTTCGATCGAAGATTGACTACATTTATGCTGTTATTCTTCTTTGAGGACCAAGCTAAGAGAATTGGAGCCATGGAAGCTGTCTCTGCTATTCAATGTGAGATGATTAACACCAACAGGAAGCTTGAAAAAAGTTATAAATGAAAACATCGCCCAGAAAGAACGTAGACCAAATTGCAAGAGCAATCTACCTGTTCCTGAAGAATCTTTCAGCAGGTTATCCATTCGCAAATCACTGTCAACTTGTTTTGGCTCTTCAACCACTGTCTCAGTAAATTGGTAAGAGTCTGCTCCGATATTTGAGAACATTATTTTTCAGTGCTGTTTAATTCGAAAGGAAATTAAAATCTTTGTTAGTTACAATATCTATTTAAATTGAATGACTCAATTTAATGAAATTCATGAGTTCTGAGGATAATACTTCAGGTTTCGGAGTGATTATTATGAGAAATATTCGCGACTAGTTCAGAGAATGATATTGAAATAGATATTATCATACTATGAACCTAAAAAGTTAAATTTTGCGTCTGAAATAGTTTTCTGGGTTATCCAGCGTTCATTCAGCGTTGAGGTATTCATTGTGGAGAGCAGAGATACCTGCATTGGCTCGAAAACTTGAAATGAGTATTTGAAGAATATATCGCTTAATCTTAGAAATATTTTTCGAAAGATATCTCCGAATTTTCATTTCCGGAGTCTCTCAATAAAAACCTTCCATGACTTTTGATTTAAAAAAAGAGTTAACTTCTCAATTTTTCTGAAATTATTAGATAGAAAGACACATAACTGCAAAATATTAATCTAAATTATTGATAATATTGACTACCAGAACCATCTTTAAGAGTATTCATTTGCTTAACATATGTATTGAAACATTGTTTATTTTCTACATAAAGTTTTCTATATGAAAAATTACTCTTGAAATTCCAGAAAAACTCTCCGAATGCTCCAAATAATTTGTTAAGAATTCAAGAGAAAAGAAAAATTTGTCTTCGAGTTCGCTTTAATAATAAGTTATTAGTTTAGATTTAGCAAAAAAGAAACATATTAAAGTTGACGTTGCTTTAACTAATCATCAGAGGAACAGACTACAACATTCTGATAAAAATATAATCGTTGTTACAAGTTATTCTAAAGCACCGCTCATTATAATTCCCAACGGTATTTCTTGTAGCTGTCTCTTCTTTGATGATCAATGACTTTGATTTTCTCTCAATTATAATTATTTAATCTTCTCTTCGATATTATCATCTTCTGTTGTGTTCTAAAGCCTTCAGCATCGTCTAAAACAATCATATTGAGTAAGAGAAATTATTTCTCCTCATAGAGCAATTATTTGCTTCTCCTAAAATTTCATTATTTTCTGGTCCTAACTGCCTTCAAGCTACATCGGAGAAGACATTAAAATTAGTTTTTCGACCATTCAAGAGTTGGAAATTCAGACTTTGCCGCCGAAACAGATGGGGAGACAATAAACAGATTGATAAAGCAAAAGCATTCCAATTTCTCAATTTTAGAGAGTGGTCAAGAGAGAAATTGGTTTAATATTGTGAAAACAATAAATGGATCTCATTAAGAACATGGTTAATGCTAAATAGCAATGCCAACCTGAAAAAGAACCTTTCAATTCTACCGCTTAGAAGAATAGAAAGAAGATATGAAATTTATTCTAATCACTTTGGAACAGAATTTCTTTTTAGAGATATCACATCGGGTGATAATAAACATAAGATTCATCGGAAATTGTTTGGAGGAGTATGAAACCGTCATCATTTAATGAATGTTTCGAACTACTTGGGGATAAAGTCTCTTATTCTTCTCAAAATCAACTACAACGAATAAAAATAAATAGTATGGCTAGCAACATTAACATTTTTAGGCAATGGCATTTTAAAACAAGTCATTTTAGAGAAGTTCCGAACTTATTAAGGCACGGTCTGAAGACTACTCAAATAAATTAATTTTAATTTACCACCAATTCAAAAGAGAAAACAATGCAAACTTCAAATTCTGAAGAGTCAATGCAGGTTGCAAGCAACCTCTCGTCCAAGAAATCACCAGAAAACATAGATGGTAAGATATTGTGATTCAAATTATGGATTATCCTTCTGAATAACTTTCTCATTAATCTGTCAATGGATTTTCTCCTCTACCTCATTAAATTTACTCTATCTCAAAGGCAACCCTCTCAAATTGCTTGCCTGGTGTTCATTTGAGAAGAACATGATCAGCGTCGCTGATATTGTGACGAACCAAATGTATGCCAACTTTGCAGGTGTACAACTCAAAAATACAAATGGTACTAATACTTTTCAGTTTCGAAGTTTTAATTTGTTTCTTACCGGAGATCGCGAACAAGCGACACATGTGAAGGAAATCACAAACACAGGGCTCTTGGTTTCTCTTAATCATGCTTTTGATGTGTCTGCAAATATGCAGATTTTTGACGTTTCAAAAAAAGAAAAAGTGCAAAAAGTTTTCTCTTTTGAGGAAATCGAAGGAGGTATGCTCATGATTGATTTTGTTTCATTCTTCACTTAGTCACGGGCTGCGGCGATGTGACTTATAACCCACGAAGAAGTATCCTGGGCGCGATGTCTCTTTCGGGCAAAATAGCTTATCATTTGTTTAATATTGGCACTAACGTGTCCAAAACTGATGATACCGTGGCCAAACTTTGGAGAAAGTCTAAGTGGCCTTCCATTTGTGAGAGCTACAAAGGTAGACCAATAGTTTCTTTACATTTTCGTAATGTTGGTATAGATAATTGGATGAGTGGCTTAGATTTTGATCCGAATGGAGAATTAATTGCAATGATCGACATGTATGGGGTTTTCGTAATTTCAGATGTTAATACCAACGATTGCAACTTCTGGCTGCATATGAACCCAAGCAGAATCGGCGGTAACTTTCATTAATAATATTTCCTCTTCTTTTTGTTACCTTTTGATCTGATTGCCATGCTTGTTTATGTTATTTAGACATTTATGGTCGATGTCGATGGAGCACCGATAGCGGTGACCCTTTCGTATACATCAAGTATGACTATAGAGATCTCAATGTTCTTGATGTTGAGAAGAGAGCTCTACTTCTGAAGAGTCCGGTTCGTCTTAACGACGCATGTATTTCATTAGAACAGCTTGTCATCTAGTTCTGACTCTATTTTATCTATTCTATTCCACACTTGAATAAATATAACTCAAATATCGATATATTAGGGTTCACAATGTGGATAGATGTTTGTCAAAATGACGGCAACTTGCTTGTAGCAGCCGGAAGCGAGAAGCATATCAAGATTTACGATCGACGTGAATCGCAAATCGTGAGAACTTTTGAAGAGGTTCATTCAGGTAAGAAACATGCCTACTATCCCCCATTGAGAATAATATACTATTCTTTTTTGCATTCATTACCTGTTTTTATTTTTCTAATTGATGTGAAAACCATTATTAGAAACGATAAACTGCGTGCGATGGAATTCAATTGGAGATATGCTTTGTAGCGCTTCTTATGATTCCACCGTTAAACTGTTGGACTTGAAGACTGGGAAAGTCGTCCTAACTGAAGTTACTGCAGATAAAAGTAAATCTCATATATTGTACCACCTTTTGATTTTCGTGTAATATATAGCTAGCGCCCAGTCAGTATGTTTCATCTAGGCAAGCTCAAATACTATTTCGATGAAAAGGACAACTCGCTGAAGATCGCCAAAGTGAAAGATTATTGTCGAACTAAATGCATCTTAAATTTGATTTTCATATCTGTGTTTATTCGATATTTATTCGATATTTGGACAAAGAAAAAATAACCTAGTAAACTTTCTACGAAAATATTACAAACAATAATCCAAGCGGGATGAAAATCAGAGCCACAAGTCGCTTAACTCATTGTTCGACAGGGCCTGAGAAATTTTTTTGGTGATTAGAAAAGCAAAATGGCCATTGTTTTAGTAATTTTCTGGGTCTTTTACGCAAATGGAGTGGTAAAATATTCGACTGTTTAAAATGGCAGAGCTAGCATCATTTCAATCAGATTCAACTAGTTGGAAATTTTCTCATTGTCTTTTCATTATTTCCTGCCTTTTAAAAGAGTTTCAGTGAGAAGGACTTTTCCAGTCTCATCTATTCATTTACCAATGAAAATTATCTATGAGAAGATCATTCCGAGAAGATGAAGATGAGTCCCATTTTGTTAAGCATCTCCTTCTCAATGATATAGAGTTATCTTACTAGTTTATCCTATTTTCAGAAAATGCAACTCTGTGTGAAACTTACTGAATCAAATTTACTTCGTATTTAGTATTTCTCATATCCCAATAGATAATCTCAGAGAGAAATAAAAAGATTTATATCTCCGTAGCTACGTTATGCAACCAAAAAAAAAAAACATAAAATAATCTGATGAAATTAAAGAGAGACAATCAATTTTTTCGTTAGCTAGGAGGTTTCCTTTTTTAAGTGAGCTTCTGTGAGAGAAGACATTGTCTTAGGAATACTAACTTTCGGTAAATTCCGAGACAGGTAGTCACTACTCAACGTTCTCAATGCCAAAAACAAATAGAGCCTCTTCCATTTTGTAAGCAAATAGAGGAATACCAGAAGGCTGTCGAGGACTAAATAGCTGATCACAAAAGCAAGCGAACTGCAAATAAGCCAATGCCGCACATCATCAGGAGATATCCAGATTGCAAGAACTCCGAATAACACCAACCAGGCCAATATCACAACCACGCATATCGTTGTATGAATGATCTCTAAGCAATGGAGACGTGAAGTTGAAAATATCAGCTGGTTCTCAAATGAGTGATAATATTTCTTCAATTGGCAAATTCTCACGGCATTTAATATGCCCAAAGTCAAATAAAAGCTCAGGAGACTCGATCCAAGAGAGAATAGTATGACACAAATTTCGGCAAGTGGTGAGGATGCTTGCTTCAAGTAATTAAAAAAAAGGGTCCAAAGCAACACGTTTCCGAGAAGATTGACTATCTCAGCATAAAATGTCAAGGTTCTGGCCCCTCGATCCGTTAGATATTTTTCATTTTTTCCATTAATTAGAGCGTAGAAACTCCAAAACATCTTAGCTTCCTTGAAAGAGCAACACCTCGAAGTCTGAGTATCTTTATTTATGTCTTCGAACTCTTTCGTCGCATATGCCTGATCCTCCCAATTCGCAAGATACTGCTGTGGGATACTTTGGAAGAAATCTATAATTGGGTAGAACAGTAAAAGTATCACAAGAATTGTCGCACAAGCCACAAGGGGCCATCCATTAAATCGATGTATCATGTATTGGAATGTGGCTATGTTCGCTTTAGCCAAAATATTTTGTTGAAGCGCAAGAGTAAAAGTTGGGCTTTTTGATTTGACTGAAACAATAGATAACTGCAGAAGCTCTAGTAGAGAGGGCTTATTGAAGAAGCTATCGAGTGTGCTTAAAGTCTCCTCGTTAACAATAGCAGCAAATTCAGTTGCATGATTGCATTGGCACATGATGTGCGTTAAATTCTCTCCAATAAAAGAGCAGCCATCAGGTTTGTACATCCGACTTATCTCATCATAGTAAGAGCAAGTATAAGTGGTGCTACTGTTGCTCGGCTCAAATGGACTCTTTTTTGGGAGCGATATCCGGATTGGAGTTTGAAGGTTGTTTATTGGTAGCTCCTTTGTGCCATCATAAGCGGTGAAAGAGACAGACCTTGTGACTAAAGTGTCGCTGTTCGAAGCTTGGCTATTTTGACCGATTTTGGTCTCTTGTACGGAAAATGAGAGTTTGGTCGATACTTTTAGGGTGAGCTTGGGGATCTCGAACGAACCTGATGATGTAGAGTATGAAGAAGAATCATTTTTCGACTGTAAAGTTCGTCCTTTGGTGAGTTTGCTAAGGAGACTCTTGAGAACTTGTACCAGCTTTGATTTGTCGACGGTAGGTGTTGAAGAAAAAGGAGATTGAGTAGCCGCTTTGTTTTGCAGTTGTGCTTGAGCTTTAGCTTCTGAGGAGACACTACTAGATTTTGAAGTTGATTCTTCAAGTTGCCTTGGTTGTTGTGTTTCTCCTGCCTGCATTTCACTGAGCAACCTTCGATTATCAAAGTCATCATCGGTCATTTCTTCAAACTCTTCTTCCACTGAAACGAGCAGCATATAAAGAAATGTAGTGTCAATATTTGAAAAATCTCCAATGCCCAGCACCTCAAGTAATTCTTCAATGCAGTCAGCGAATACTTCTTGGAGCATATTTACAACTTCAGTGGAAGTCAATTCATCGCTGAATTGGTATGATAAAGTATTTGCAACTGCAGCTATAGCAGTTATAGCAGAGCTAGGAGCAACTTTGTAAGCCTCTTGAATGGAATTTGCCATTAGGGTTGGCAATCCGCTTCCTGGAGCAATAAGATCAGCATCTTTCATAACTGTCTCCATAGCAGCTACTTGAAATCCAACGGAAGATGAATTTGGAGGAACTGCAAGTACATTAGTGAGTAGCGTCTGAGTGTATTCTTGGGCTTGCTTGAGCAGAGTCGAATTCTTATCGCAATGACGACCTGCCCATCCAGCATCGCAAACACACATACTTTCTACTGAAGAAGAGCTTTGATTACAAGTTCCGTGAGTGGAGCAGTGAATAGCATCAACACATCGAATCGAGTCATCTCCTGTAAGAGCCTGATAAACATCGAAAGCATTCATCATAAGAGAGGTTGTTTGAGTCTCTAGTTCTCTGTCTTGTATCAAATTTTGAGCTACCAAGGTAATAAAGTTTGAGATTTGAGAAGGATCGGAGATTGATGCTGGGTCTGTGGTTTCAATGAGTTCCATGATTCTCTCTTGAGTGAGGGCTTGAAGCGTGATAGTTTTAACTTGAGATAATGAGTCGTAAGAGGTGGCGGCTATTAATTCAATTGTATAGACCACATCTTTCTCACTCTGCTGCTCGTAACGCGATGGTATTGTGAACTGATATTTTTGGACTGTGGTATTCGCTTGAGTCGTACTCGAAAGCAGATCAAGATCTGTAGCGATAAAAGTTTTTTGGCTTGGGTTATCACTTCTATATGCTATAATCGTGAAATTGGGTCTTGAGTCACTTTCAGCTGTCCAGCCATTAAGTGTCAATGTAAACACTGTATCGTAGAAACTGCCTTTAGTTGGAGTGATTTCAAAAGATCCTCCAGGAACTATTGCCCTGGCAGTAGTGAAAGAAATTGGAGAACCTGAGGTTACGACTCCATCCACGATTATTTGAGGAGTGACTTGGTACTGTGTGTTTGGAGACAAATTCTCTTTGGGAATTATCAGAACTGCTGTGTTCAACTTAACTCCTTGAAGCAATCGAGTTACCGGAGCATATCTATCAGTCTGAACCCAATTTATCATGATAGATGAGGTTTGGCCGCTGCTTACTGTGCCAGGAAGAAATACTGAAATTGAGATAACGACATCTTTAGTAAGGGCTACCAGAGCAGTCCCAGAAGAACGTTCATCAACTCTTATTAGTGGAGTGTTACCCACTAAATTGCAGCTTAACTGCCCTTGTTCGTCAATAACAGCAGTAGTTCCGTTTGGACAACTAAAGAGGCAGTATCCATCCATATAGAACAGTTCACCAAGACAGGAATTACAATTCTCAAAACAGATTTCACATCGATTCGTCTTGGAGTTTAGGGTAAATCCGGGACCGCAGTTTCTTACACACATATGAGCCTGGAGGAAAAGCGGCTCATTACAGCTCGTGCAATCGTATTCTGTAGGGCCAGAACAAGTTTTGCAGCTTGAGTGGCATAACTCTTGATTTTCCAATTCGCATAAGCCTGTGGCAATTCCCAGAACATATCCAGGTAGACAGACATCACAATTGCTAGGGCCAGAACAGCTTGAACATCCTTTGATGCAGGATAGACATAGTTCGCTGTCCAAATAGGTCCCTGTAGGACAACCCAAAGAACTTGAGATGCATTGACCGGCCGAAAGAAGCAACCCACTTGAGCATTCAGTGCATTGGTTATTGTTCGCACCAGAACACTCAACACATTGGCTGTGACATTTTTGGCAAGTATAAGAACTTGTAGAGCTGTAATATCCGCTTGGACACTTCTTCATGCATATTCTATCATCACTTAGTGGATCCGCGAATAATGAGTAGTTGCTTGTGCACTCAGAGCAGAGATATGACGTCAAGCAAAGTCGGCAGCCTTCAGGACAAGGATTGCATCTCATGTGGATGACATCTCTGTATGTTCCGCTGGGGCAAATGTTCGAGTAGCACATGCTATTGTAGTAGAAGAGGGAAGATGAGCATGTTGTGCAGTTCACAGGTCCAGTGCAGGTAGCACAACTTGAGTTACATGGCTGGCATATATTTGAGGCTGAGTCACCCCAGAAGCCAATCGGACAGCTAATGTCACAACTGCTAGTTGCACTCACAAAAAATCTTCCGGTCGGACAGCTAAGACAAGAATTCTGAGAGTCAGCTGTGCAAGTTTTACATGTTGAGCTGCATTCTAATTTGTTCAAAAAGTGATGTTAGGACTTTTTCAAATCAAGTAATAAAATTTACTCGTGCATCTATTCGTGAGATTATCAACATAGTATCCAATGCTTGGACAGGATGCAGCTGGTCCACAGCTCGAATTATATAGGAACGATCCTTCAAAGCAACTTGTGCAATCCTCAGGACCACTCGCATCACAAGATCTACAGGAACTATCGCAAGCTAAAAGAATATTCATAGTTAACATATTTGTTAGAGAAAAATGGTGAATTACGCTGGCAAGTATTGTTATTCTCGGAAATAAGACCATAATATCCAAGTAAAGCACAACTTCTGCATCTGGATTCGTAAAGAAACAAATTTCCGGTACAGGCTGTGCACTCGGCTGGGGATCCTCCGGTACAAGTATAGCAGGTTGGATGACACGCTAATTCCAACAAAAATTATTATTATTAGCTCGCCGGCAAAATTGATTTATACGATGGCATGTATTATTGTTAATCTCATCGATAGAAAAGTAACCAGCAGTAGGACAAATCACACAGCTTGAATCAAGGAGGTAGTTAACAGAGCAAGCAGTACAGTTTGTAGAAAGTACTCCGTTGCAAGAGTAACAGGTCGAATGGCATGCTATAGAGATAAGTTGGCTATACTCATTCAAAATGAGAAATATTACGCATGCATTTATTAGTTGTATTATCTCCATATTTTCTCGCTGGACAAGTCGTGACACAAGTGTTTTCATCTAAAAACGTTCCGTTGTAGCAAGCCGTACACTCATTGCCTGATGGTCCTGTGCACGCCTTGCAAATTGCATTACACTCATCTGCATAGAGCGCTATTTCTCGCCAGCCATAAGTCGAGCCGCTGGAAGAGATCGTGAGTGTTAAGGACGTTGACGTATGAGTAGCTTTTCCCCCAGTCAGGCCGAATGTCTCATACTGCCCACCTTGATTAGGACAATCGCGAATGTCAGAACCGGCGTTGAGTAAATAGGTATGGGTTAAACTTCCTGTACTTATGGTAACGCCGTTCGTGCCCTCTCCCATGTAGATCATGATCGCAGGAGGCCAGTTTATTTGGTAATGCGGAGGCAATTCATAAGTCTTTGTCCATGTGGACGCTGTTAGTTTTCCACAAAAATTTGTGTCAGGGCAGAATAAAACAGCAGATTCTCCCCAATCAGTACATGGGGTAGCGGAATCCTCATTATACCATCCTATAAAGACAAAAAACGACATAAGAACTGCTTGAAGAGCGAGATATTACCATTTGAAAGAGCGACAAAGCACATAAACACTACTACAAAGGCAAGAGGCCAAGGTTTTCCGTATTTTTTCATTTGAGGATTACTAATTATAATCAACTATCTCATACATACATAATTAGCCTGAAACGATTTGCTACCTAACGGCTTTTAATTTCAAACCAGTCCATTAAGCTTCTCGAATTGATTTTGGATGCTAATACCAAAAAAATTAATTCCAATAACGTTTTCAAAAAACGAAAGTCAAAGCACGAACAAAATTAAATACGTTCTTTGATTTTTCAAAATCAAAACAATAGGCTTGTAAAATACTGTAGTTATCAGCAGTTCTGGAGCAAGAGAACATCTCCTTGACCATAGATTTAGAAAAGGACCCCAGAAAAAGCAAGATTTTGCTTCCTTTATATTGCATAAACGGGTGTTCTATTCTTCAAATTATTTCAAACGCGTTGATTTATATTGCTTGATTTCTTTTTAAATAAATGCCTCTGAGGGAAAAAATACAAAAGTAAACAGAAGAGATGTTGCCCCAAGCACATTTATGGAAATACATTACGGCATGGGCTTGAAGTGCTTGGAATTTGATTTCAAATGTACTCTCAATCAATTAACGTAAATTTCTTCTCAATTAATTTAAGGTACTTCGTCAACTAAATCCCTACCGCAGCAGAGATTATTTTTTTTT
>ENA-UOTX01001854-UOTX01001854.1-compost-metagenome-genome-assembly--contig:-NODE-1854-length-12928-cov-38.421991_pt1 | contig 12928 bp, 13 predicted proteins | sample MGYA00238143_ERZ746982 | MGnify/ENA primary metagenome ERZ746982 (study PRJEB28758, sample SAMN06268862) | compost metagenome | isolation source: single cell | place: USA: California, Emeryville, Joint... | reverse complement strand
ACTGGTACCACTCACCAGAAATACCCTAAAGTTAAAGACTCCAATTCTAATACAACAACAGAACATCCCAAATATCAATAAAACTTTTCCCTGAATAAACATTCCCAAACAAACGTTTTCAAATATTTGTGTACAAACAACTAAATCATGGAAAGAACTGCAAAGAATCCAAACTCTGAAAGAGGAACTCGCACAAGATCACTCAGAGCCGAAAGAGTCCCAGCGTTGCCTGAAATTGAAACTCGACTCGAGGAACTTAAAACTTTGCTAAGCAAAGGTATTCCGCTTATATATCAGCAGGATACTCACCGCATTTGTGATTTATAGGAACTACAGGTCTTCAAACTGATACGAAAGGCGATGTTTGTCATATATGCTCTCGCTCATATGAGCCCAAGTACGTCATAAAGTGTGGATCGAATGGCTGTAATGCGGCGTTTTGCTTGCTCTGTGCTGTGGAAGCGTTCAAGAAGGATCCAATTTTTGTATATCTCGCTTTCAAGTCAGCTCGATGGAATTGCTTTGCCTGCCAAAAATTATGCAATTGTAACAGGTACCCACTCAAGATGGACCTTATCTCATAGCTATGTTAGTTGCGAAGAAGCGAATCGTGCAGAGACTCAAGTTGATAATTTTCAAACAGAAAAGCTTAGAAAGGCTTCTACTGGCCTCAGAACTGAAAGTTCGAAAATTAATTCGGACTAGTACTTAAAAATTCTTTAATTTAGATGAGAGCTCCAGGCATGCTTATTTTGAAGAATACAAGACTGAAGTAGTATCAGAAGATTCTGAAAGCCTTTCTCTTGACGGGAACTTAGAGATTGCAAGAAATAAGAAGATGTTGCAATTACCAAAACGAAAAATCAAGGCTAAAATAGCCCTGCAAAAAATGGTTTCATCTCAATTTGGCAAAGATGACGCTTCTGATGATGACGAATTTGAGTTCAGAGTTACAGAGACGATTCTTCGTGATGACGGGTTGAGCAGGTACCTCAATCGAAAAAAAAGACTCTGGAAGCAGCAAGGTCCAGTAAATAACCAGCTGTCAGCAGCATTCGCGTAGATTAAGTTAGAATTGAAAGTATTTCGCAGAAATTTTTTTAGTTTCTTTGTGTATTAAACTACACACCTCTTCTCATGTTTATACTATGAAGAATTTACTCTTTCAATGGCTTTCACTCAAAGAGGGTATTCAATACGCTCTCTATGCACTCTTCGTTCCAAGCTTCATATAGACAAATCAACCAGCATATCGCCCAATTTAATTGTGAAAAATAAAAAAGATTAGGATTGAATCCTCATAAATAATATTCTTTAATCATATACAATAATTCAATTTTTCCTTTAGTTCTCAATATCAATTCCCTGTGATAAATCTCTCTTTCGCGCATTCGGAGTCTCTTGTTGCTCGTTTATCGAAAAAGGATTGTTTCGATTTGCAATATCCTGCAGCGCCCTTCTGAATTTATCAGTTTCTTCCTCAATCTCTTGGCGTTTTTGCTAAAACAAGCGTTTAGGATTCTTTAATGGCAAAATTAAAGCCATACCGAGATAATGCATTTTTCTTCATCAATTTTTTTCACGGTTGCGCCCATCACTTGCTTGCTTATCGCCTTTATTTAATCAAGTCAAAACTCAAGGGAAAATTAGTTAGGACTCACCAGTTCTCTCTGTTTATCTTCCAAGAAGCTCTTCTGCTCAGCCAGGAATTGCTTAACCCTATCCATCCTAAGAGCAATTATCGATACATTATTTTCTCATGGCAAATCCCAAGGCTTACTCCTTATCATCAATAATCTTAAATCGTGTGCCTGTGAAATTCAGTTCCTCTGGGCTCTTAACTTTATTCTGCTGAATGAGAGTTTTATTCAGGAGCGAATCTTGAGTTTCAACGACAAACTTATAGTTTTCTATCATTCGGTTAATTAGCCTGATTGCCAAGAGAGAGCAACAATACTCAGTAACAGTTTAAGATTCTTCACGCATTTTATCTTCTCAATCTCGCTGGAGTTTTCTGCGCCAAAGTCTATCTCGATATCTTGATCGATTCTATCAACTCTCTGCATAAAATCACGGAACCTCTTGATATTCTCCTGCAAGCACTCCACTGCCTCTTTTGTCATCTGAGAGTCGAGTTTATTTCTTTGCTTCAAGTAACAAGAAATATTACTGGTTCCATTGGCATCTTGAACAGGTCAGTTTTCACATTGAACAAATTAGTGTCAGAAAAATCAATTTCGTCTTTCATATCGTCTCCGTATTCGATTCTCCTCCTCTTGAAAAACAGTTCTTTTTTCAGATTCATAAGATCAACAAGCTCTTTCTGGACAGTCGCGAGATTCTGTCTGAGAATCTCATTTTCACCGAGCAGACGGTTATGAATTTCCTCGTAACCTTTTGTAATCATAAACGTGAACTCGTTATCACTCTAGACGAGGGGAGCTAAGCGAATTTTTAGAAAAAGTGCTACATTTCCAGAGAAAAGGACTGGTCCTTTCGACTCCAATGTCGTCGTCATTTCAAACGAGTTCTTGAAGTTTATATTCTTATCAGCGATGCGCTTTATCTGGTCCTGAAGTCGCTTATAGTTGTTGTCCTTGTTCCTCAACTCATGTTGATACTGCGTTTCTCTGCTCTGCAACTTGATAAGCGCTTTGGCCAACTCGTCTTTTTCTGCGTTAAGCTTCTCTCTATGTGTGATAGGTTAGAGCGATTAATATGGAAAATATCTTTAAACCTTTCTTCTCTGAGAGTTTTGTCAAAGAGCTTAGCTTTTGCGAGTAATGAGTCTCTTTCTGCCTCAAGGTTTCTCTTTTGGTTGGTAAGTCGCTCGATCGATTGCGCCATCGCAGCCTTTTCCTTGTCGTTATTATTGAGTCTATCCATCATTTCGGCTCTGTAGTCCAAGTCTTTTTGTCTTTGTTGCACGAGAGCTGTAATGCTAGAAGATAAGGAATGATTAGCGGAGCACAAAGAGGAGGTCTGTACCATCTGATGGTCATTTCGATGTCTGAGAGGTTTGTGCTGAAAAGGTCTCCGAGATTCGGATACCCATAGGCTGGCAGAAGATTGCGAAGATTTTTCATTTCGTTCTTGAGTAATTCGGTTCGGAACTCAATGTCTTCTTGAGAGTAGGTAGTGCGTTGGAAATCTCTGTCAAGATAGGCTGCCAGGTCTGGTATTTTCTCGTTTTGGCCGGTGGATCCTTGAGATTGATTGGAGGCGAAAGTAAAAGCGCGAGCGCTGGAAGGTAAGTTTTGAGACTGAGTTTGTCCAAATTGGTTCAGGGTGGCTGTACCGAAGGACGGTTCGAAGAGGAACTGGGAGATTGATTATGATAAAGTGGACGGAAGAGAAAGAACTTTACTTTTTTGTAGTCTGCCATTGCGCTAATCTTTTGAATTCAAATTTATTGTTATTACCAGATTGAGTCACCAAAACTTTAAGAACTCTTTATTATTGAAAATCATGCTTTTATGTATTGATTCGACTTATAGATTATTTTCTGCAATGTGTTTATGATAAATGAAATGAATCGAGTAGAGGAAATTAGCGTGAGTTTGCCACCCTTCTTTCTAGGAATTATTTCTGCTCGACGGTTGTGTGGAGAAACCTCATACTTATGAAATTTCGTTGCATCCTGCTTAAACTTCTACATAAAATAAAAATAGCCTCGATCTCCACCACCAAAAGTTTCCAAAAGATAAATTTATTCCTTGCTCATTTATAAGAGTTTATAGATCATATATGAAAATTTTCAATGAAATCTTAAATGATTTCAATCAGAATAGCTTTCTCTTCCAACACTTATACATTGACTATTAGTTATAGCTGGACTATCAAACCTCTGCTTCGAAAACAAAATTCAGAGGTCAAAGATATATTACGAATAATCAAAACTATTTTATTTATGCGAATGGTTTCCAGAAATCTGCCGTATAAACTTTACTTTGTCATTGACTCCTTTTGAAAAATATTTGACTTGATATCCTTTATCATCAGAATGATCCGTATTAACCCTTATAGAGGACAGGTTCCCAGCTCCCCTTAAGCCTGATGCGCTAAAATCAGATTTAAGTCCCAGATTCGAATCAGAGTTCGTATTAAAATTCTGATTCAGAGATCTCAGATCTCTTTTTTCTACCCGATGAACTTCGGCTTTCTTCACTTGAGGGTTTTTACGAGAGCTCTCACCTCCGAAGTAGTCATGGTGACTGGGTTTGTGGCTATTCTTTGGAGTTTGATAGAGAGGCTCGGTATTATGCTTCCCAGCTCGTTCTGTGTAGAACCCATGGATATCTTTTTGATTCATCAGCTGTTTTTGCACTTGATTGACTTTGCTTAGATTCAGTTTCAGATCGACGGTTTTTTTAATAATAACTGACTTTTTCTCGCTATTGATCCCTCGAGCTGATATCGACAGCTCGTGTTCAGGTCCCGTTTGTTGTTTTCTTTCAGAAAGAGCCATTTTGCTAATATTCTTTGGAGATTTTGTCTGGTCGATAATGAAATTATGTGCATTTCCTCGATTCGCTGATAATTTTAGATCCCGCTGCTCTCCAAGAGCGTGCTTGTTTACAACGAATTGCTTGACTCTTGCACTCGGTGAATTTTTGATGCTGTAGTCTGGAAGAAGATGACTGCCCTTGCGTGATGTCGGAGTTCCTGTCGTGTTCATTACGATAATCGATTCCTTGAAATCGACTGAAGGTTTGCTTTCGCTCTCATTCCCTCTTGGACTCAAGACTCCACCAGACTTCTTTTGTGGAGGAACAGCCCTAAAATTCGCATTGCCAAAGGATTTAACAGATTTACTAGCGGGAGAAGTGAACCCAATGGGTGTTACTAATTTAGTGTTGAGATATCGAGGTGAGTTTGCATGGTCATATGTACCAGTATTTCCTTTGCTTGGCCCTGGCGATTTCACGAAATGCTGATTTTTCCCATACAGTTTCGTTGAATCCGCTGGATCGGAATGGACTTTCTTCAAAGGTGGTTGGCCACTCACCTCTCTCTTTTCGTTGATAATGTCATAGGAAGCCCTGTTTTGAGCGGGCTGCAAGTGCTGAGGAGCTTCTCCTCGTGAGAAATTGTTCCCAGTATCAGTAGATACGATACTGTGGGTGTTCTTTGTCCCTGCTGTGGGAGAGCTAGGATTCCTTTGCCAGAATAGGATAGCTTCGTGCGATTGGGTATTCGCTTGGAAATTTCCGTCTGGTAGGCTTTGAATCATTTGATGTTTTGATTTGACTCCAATATTAAACTCGCCTTTTTTGTAAGCTGGCTGCACAGGTTGCGTGCCCTTTAAATGTGAGATGCTCTGGACCATTCTTTCGTTTTTAACTTGCTCGATATCGGCTTCATTTTTCAAGGCGTTTCTATCGATGCAAGGCAGGGTCGCTCTATGTTCACCTTGATTCTTTTGAAAATTTCGATGGATTTCGAGAGCTTTACCAGAAGGAGAGTTCGTCATCAATACAGGAGATTCCTTTAATTGATCGAGTTTGAGTGGCGGCATTATATTATTCTTGCTGCCAGCCTTTTTAGTTAGAGGCATTCTTCCTTCAACTTGGATTCCATTTCCGTTTCCGGCCTGCATCAGATTTACACTCTGCCCATCTTGAGCGAAGTTCTCAAACATGATATAATCGCTCTCGTTGACGTCTGGTCTACTGGAATTCGAGTGGTCTAGTCGTCCCAGCGAATTCAAAGTGATTGATTTCTCAGTCCATTTATTGATAGGCGGGCAGAAATCATCTTGCTGATTGTCGTTTAAAACCTCCTCCGGCAGAATATTCCTATGACCCTTTGCTCGTCTCGATGAGAGCTTAACACTTGGGTTTTCAGAAGCCACTGAAGAGTCTCCTGGGTTATAAATATCGTAAACCTTGCTTTCATAGCTTTGGTTATCATTTGGCTCAGGTTTATTCAACACCTCCCCAATGCCACCTTCTCTATTTGCATCGTTAGCGTCCTCTTGCTCTGATTCCTCATCAGAAGACATCAGCTCTCTTTGCTTTCGTTTTGACATCGGATTATAAGCGCGAGCTGTCTGCGGGATATCTTTGAAGGCAGGAAGCTTATTTACAAAAAGCTTATGTAATCGCAAGTTCCTTTTGAGTATAATTTTATTCTGGTCGTGGATACTGAGATTCGGTCGAGCAGACACATTATGAGAGTGATAGAACTCACTGAGCGTTGCATATTTAGCTGGATACTCTTCTCTTGAATAATATCGTTTTAAAAACTCTCTGTCGTCGTCATAGCGCTGAAGATCCTTGAAAAGAATCGTGTCCGGCGTCGATACCTCGGCGAATATTTCATTAATAGGCTTAGCGAAATAAAAATTGAATGTGTCGAAATATTTATTCCAGAGGATCGCCTCAGACAGCTGGCAGAGATCTTTATCTGTATATTTGGAGCGAGGTTCATTTTTCATGTCTAAGTTAAAGATCGAATTTAGTAAAGGCGAAGAAGATCATCAAAGGAAGCTTTGCAAGAGGGAGAACAAAGGTGTGGAGAAGGCTTTTTACCTGAGTTGCCTGAGAATTTCTCGGTGTCGAAGTCTAGTTCGTGCCAGGAAGGAGATGATTTGTGGGATCGAAATGCCATGATCACAGGTTGTTAATCTGAGAATTAGAGCGCTTTTAATTATCAGTAATAAAAATTAATTCTTTTAGGTTATACTGGTTTGCAAAAATCATATGACTTGTTAAATTTCATGATTAAAATTGGTTAATTTAATTATCAAATACATATCAGTATAGATTTCAAGGGCTTACAACGAAAATAGGGCTTTTATAACAATTAAAGCCAAGGATAATACTTAAGAAGGCGGCCTATCGAGGTACGGCTGTCATAGGTATCACAAGGTATATAAGGATAGAAAGTTTAACAATTCGTTCCCAATTGTTGTGCGAGTATTGTCTGTGTAAGCATTTTTCGTGCTGTTGAAAATTCTTTCCACTAACATAGTCTTAATATCCTTAAAGAGGAGCATTAGAGTCTGTAATTTTGATCATCCTTCTAAGCTCTCTCAGCGGATTGTTTGTAATGAAAATGATGACGAATTCTGACTTATGATGCTGATGCATACATGACTACTGTGATGTCTAGAGATGACCTCTAGCAACGAATGATATTCAAGACTATTGGTGGTACCAATGTTCATTCATGACTTACAGGTGATGCAACTCTGAAACGGGGCTTTACAAAAGCTTCCGATAAAAGTTTAATTAATTTTTTTTTTATATATTTTCTGAACACTTGATAAAATTATAGCAACTCTTTTATTGTCGCACAAATAGACTTTTTCTCTTAATCATTCGCTTTGAGATTACTTATTGGTCAATCTTTGAAAGATTCAGAATTGACTCATACCTATTCTAAGTTGTACATATATGCTCATACTTATATAAAAATTCCTTAATTATTTAACAAAAAATTGGACTTTCGACACATAGTTAGCCTATTGAACGGTTAAAATTCCTTCTTTGCACAGGAGAAAGCTTCTTCCGGTCTCTCCTGTCTGGAATTTTAAACGATTGTAGCACTTCTTTATCAACTACGCAGGTTACATGCGGTTTTGTTTGAACCATTGCCGATAGCACCTAGCAATCAAACACAGTTAATCATGACTTCAATTAGTAATCCTAGTACCTTTGAGGAGCTTGTAGGGTCTTTGTCAAGCTTTTCCAAAATGTATTTCGCCTCTTCTTCTGAAATCGCAAGCGTATTCCACTTAACTTTGGGTTCGCTTAGCAGATTGCGAATTTGGTCAGACAATTTTATCAATTTTTTCTCCTTCTTTTTCTCTCCCTCTTTTTTAGGATCTTCATATTCGGCAATATCTAACAGGTCGACATCCAATGGTGTTTCTGAAAATTCTTTGGCAACCTTCAAAGCATGTCGAATCTTTTTAAAAAATATTTATTTAGCCTTGCTTTCTGAAAAAAAAATTAGTCTCACTTCTTTATCATGGAAAGGATTCGTTAGTTTTTCATAGAGAACCAGCATTCGGTTGTCAGCTACCGGTTTGTTCTTCATCAGATTTTTCATGTCTTTTATAAGAGCCAGTTTAATTTCCTCTTGACTAGATAAGATTCAAGTGTCATTCATTAATCACAACTCAATTTATATTGAATTACTCTTCTTTCAGTTGGACCTTTGACTCTCTGGTGAGAAAAGAATTTTTGAAATTGAATTTCTTCTGCAAGAGAGAATTCAACAGATTCGCTCTGTATCTTGCCTCACCTAGCAATAAATATGAATATATAATTTAGGTGAGCTTTTTGTTACCAACGGCATCATCTGGCGGCTTATTTTTCTTCCAACGTGGAGCTAACGTCCCGACTTCTTCAGATTTTGATGCCAGCGCGTCAAGCTCTTTTTCCAGTCTCTCCTGCAAACGAATGCCATTTATTGATGGTGTTCGATTCAGCAGCGATGATTTAATAGCTTCAAGCTCGAGTTGCTTGATTTTCTTTTCTTCTTCAAGCCATTTTCTCTGAAGGAAGATGTCAGAGAGCGCGCTCAACGAGAAATTGTACCTTTGAATCCATGTTTGTCTCTAACACCTTCATCGATTCAAGAAAAGTGCCGATTTTGTAACGAGCCTTTTGAATATATTGTATCGTAAGCAAACAAGTCTCGTCGCTCAACGGCTTCCGCCTTTTCTGCCTTGCCATAACAAAATAGCAATCCAGACAGTCTCTATAAAAGTTCAATTGCTCTGGAAACATCAATATATTGTCTTTGAAACGATCTTCTTGATTGGAATAGGTTTTAAAAATAACATCGGGATCTTTGAGTGGTGAAGGCTTGATTCCAACCTTTTCAGGAGCCTCACGGAATTCTGCAGTTAAAATTTTCCTTAGACTGAAAATCGTCTCACAGAAATAGTACCTCGAAGGATAACGCTGCAGATTTCTTCGACAAGCGCCATTATTTCTTCAAGTGTTTGATTGAGAGCTACTTTCTCAGTCATGTGAACTATTCGAATCAGCTTGTTTTTCAAAAAGGAGTGATGAGTTCAGTTATAAGGCTTTCAATTGTCTACTCGAGTAATGCGAGTGAAATCCTGACAATGGTTCTTCAGTAAATTCATCTTGTCTAGCAGAACACGAAGCATGTCCTTAAGTATTTGCAGCTGCATCGATGGATCTAAATAGAAATTTCTTGAACAGGTTGGAGCATTGGCTGACTTACCTTGTCTCAGAACAGGATTATATTGAATAAGCGAGTACCCCTCAAACAGTTGTTGGCTTTTTGACCTCTTTATGAAGAAATCCCTCGGGATCACTGGAGTTTCCTGCTTTTTTTCTAATACAAGGTATTTAGAAGCAGGCAGAATGCGATGACTACTACCTTCTGGTTTATGAATCTTGCCTCTTCCAGGAAATATTTCTCTATTTTCGCTATAATCGATCGTGCTATTCTGGAAGTAAGAATTATTAGCCGTCGGCATCGAGTCTTTCCTTATCAGGGGCAACTGTGTCGAGTTTTGATCGACATAGCCACTGCCGTCAGACTCTCTTATCGCATTCTTTTGCTGGCCTGAGAATATTCAGTTAGTTGATTCTCCATGGCAATACGTATTTACCATACTGATCCTGACCAAGCGCAGTAATTAAAACTCCCTCTGAACTCGGATAATCATTTGGCTGACCCAGCTTTAGAAGCTGTGATTGTTCATTTGCAAAAACGATTTCTTTTAATTCAGCCCTCGACGGATTTTTCAGATTTGTTGTTTGTCGTTTCAAGTTGAGGTTCTCTAGCGATGTACCACGCTGTGTGAGCTTCGGCCGTCCCGAATTACCTCCTATCGAAGCCTCCTTTGTCATCTCGAGCTGTGTAAAACTTTCCAGGACCTTTGACCTCCCTCTGATAGGTTCAAGGAAGACTTTCTTCGTCTTCACCATGATTTTCGGAGGCTCAACGACCATGGTAGCTTTTTCAGATAGTTTTTCTGATAAATCCTGTGAGCGTGGTTCAGAATGGGTGTGTTGTCTGGAGTTTCGTGAGACAGTTAGTCTATTTGATGGTTCATCTTGGTTTTGCGAAGGAGTTTTTGCACGTTGTTCCACTGTATTCTGCTCAGGGCCGAGAGCGTCATTCTCATTCTCCTCTACAATCTGTTCTGCTACAACGTCTTTTATATCTTTTCCTTTCAGCGAACCTCGTTGTGAGCTCTTGCCACCTTTTTTTCCTTTTTTTTTCTTCTTCCCTTTCTATGTAATAGTTTTATTATTTTTTGATGAAACCTCATTCGATTTACAGAGCCTTTCTTTGGCTTCGTGTCCGGGGAGGGAGATTCTTCAGTTCTGTTGCCTTCTCTATCTATAGCCGTTGAGTCATTATCATTTTCTTCTTCCTCTGCTTCTCTAAAGTTATATATTGTACGAGTAAGCGAGATAGCGATATTACAGTTGCTTATTTGGATCTGATTCAATTTCTGTTGTATGATCCTGTTCCATTTAAGTGAAAGTGAACTCAAAGACTTTTGTTGTCGCTGTGCAAATAAATTGTGCAACCTAAAACTTAATTTTTATCTCTTAATTCGCCGATAAATTATTTCACACAAGATTGTTTCTGCTCTGTGGCGGGCGTTGCTGATGTCGATTTATTCGAGCAAAATACTCCATACTTTTAAAGCACAACAACGAATGATAAGAAGACCCTAAGATGAGATTAAACATCGAAAAAGCCTTAGGAAAAGGGTTGTTAGGACTTCAAGGATCAGAAAAGTTGATTTCATAATAATTTAGAAAAAGGGTACAAAGTATGCAGTGCTTCTAATTAGATAACAGCTAGCAGCTAATTATGGCTTCCTTCGAATACCTGATTCCGGAAGCCAGGCTTCAAGAGCAGACTTCAATCCCATGTCCAGAGACATGGACAGAATACCAGTACTAAAATTGGTAATAAGCCACGATTCTCAAGTCACAGAAGCCTTTACCTTTTGATCTCATCAAGAATATGAGGATGGTTTGCTCGAAGAAACTCAAGGAATTTTTCCTCAAACTTTGGAATTTCTGAAATGAGAACGTTATCTAAATGCCCTCGTACTCCTGCATAGATAACTGCAAGTTGTTCTTCAATGGGGAGAGGTTCCTTTTTTTGGTAATGCAATTTACAATGAGTTAATCCAAAAAATCCTATGACCCAATGAGTTACATTTGGTTTTTGCTTTAATAGCTCTGTAAGCACAATCCCTCTATTGAGAAGCTGGCGCGTAGCGACATCCAATTTAGAACTAAGTAATACTTTATTAGGTGTCGATTCAAGAAATTGACTCCTACCCAAATTGCAAAAACTTGATAACTTCCTGAAACTGAGCAAGTTCAAGTTTGAGTCTGCCTCCGACAACTTTCGCAGCCTTAATCTGGAAGGCCGATCCAGCTTTGCTTACCTTTTCAGGAGGTTCAATCGGTGGTCTGATCCCTTTCTTGAAGGGTTCTGCCTCCAAAAATAAGATTTTTTCATCAGCGATTGAAAGGAGGTTTGCAGGTATAGGTGCAGACATATTTCCAGCTTGCGTTTCAACGATTGGCATTGCTGCCAGACTTCCACCTCCCTTAGAGTCTCTAAACCTTCCTGATCTTTCGAGAAGCCTCGCATGAGCATAGAACATGTCGATAGAGTATCCCTCTTTTCCTGTCGGCTTATTCAGTAGAAGAGATATCTGTCTGTAAGCATTAGCATGCTTTGAAAGGTCATCATAGATAACAAGAGCGTGCTTTCCGCTATCCCTGAAAAACTTGTTCGAGCTCAGAGAGCATGTCATAATAAATTGCTTTACCTCTCCCATAGCACAACCAGAATAAGGAGCAATGTACTGAAGTGAAGGAGAGTCAGAAGCGGCGGTGGCAGCAACAACAATAGTATATTCCATGGCGCCGGACTCTGCAAGGAGCTTAACGATATTCGCGACCTCAGACCTCTTCTGTCCGATTGCGACGTAGATACAGAACAGCTGTTTCTTTGTATCGCCTGATTCGAAAAAGCTCTTTTGATTGAGGATAGTATCGATGGCGATTGTGGTCTTGCCGGTTTGTCTGTCCCCAGCAATAAGTTTTTTATGTCCTCTACCGACTGGGAACAAGAAATCAACTGCCTTAGTTCCAGTTAACAAAGGTTCAAAAATGCTTCTTATGGCGACGAGACCTGGAGCTTTGCCTTCCACACTTCGTCTTGTTGTAGTTTTTATAGGTCCTTTTCCATCAATAGGATTGCTACATATTTAAAATTAACATCGAATCTTATAGCATCACTCTAAGTTACCCTAGAGGGTCCACAACTCTTCCGAGAAGCTCGGTTCCCACGGGGACTTCGACAGGAGATTCCGTTCGCTGGACGTAATCACTGTCTTTCATGCTCCTAGAAGATTCAAGTAAAAGACGAATTAATAAAATTTTCAAGAAATGTGATCAAAAGAATACAGATCATTGCTCAAGACTACGACTGCAACAGCACCTGTTTCTAAATTAACTGCAACTCCTTGAGCTCCGTTAGAAAATTCCACTATTTCACCTGCTCGTACTTCTGAGAGACCAGATACTCTTGCAACGCCATCTTTAAACGCCAAAGTATTTCGTGTCTTGACCCTTGTGAATGAGATTTAGAGAGGCAGAGAAAACTGATTTACGAAGGATTTGTGAGCGACAAATTTTTCGTCGCTTGCGACTAAGTTATTAACTTGCGTTTTATCATTGTATTGGCTGTCAGAAGTATGAAACTGTACAGTAGAAGGGACTCGCAGTAAATTAGAACAAGACTTGAACCGGAAGGCTTTCTTAAAGCTAGATTTGAAAGGTTTTATCATGAGTGACACCGCTGTTCCCTTTTAAAATTTATTCGGTTGATTACAAATGATTCTCAAGTCATCAGAAATATTCCTTAGTTAGAAGACCTTTACCAACAAAGGGAA